>MDSV01244273.1_pt1 | contig 12792 bp, 7 predicted proteins | sample 810851 | NCBI WGS metagenome assembly MDSV01 (sample SAMN05326640, study PRJNA326480) | marine metagenome | isolation source: seawater | place: Atlantic Ocean: North East | collected 2012 | reverse complement strand
GCTCGAGATGTAGTTTCGGCTTTACAAGAACGAGGAGTACATGTTGTCATCATTTCTGCAGGTGTTGATTTGTTTGTTTCTGCAATCGCTTCGATGCTTAATGTAGATGACTGGGCTGCTAACGGTTTTTCATATGATGATGAAGGATTTCTAATGGATGATGGAGTTTGTAGAGTACCTGCTTGGAACAAAGGTGAGATGGTTGAGAAGTTGATTCGAATCAATGGCTTTGATCCATCTGAGGTGGTTAGTGTAGGAGATAGTAGCATGGATTTATCCATGTATGTTCCTGGAAGTCGATTTATTGGATTTAATCCTACTAGAGAAGAAGCTCATTCTGCATTTAATTCAGCAGAAGTTCCCGTGGTTCCTGGTCCAAATCTACGAGACATTTGGTCGACGCTCTTCAATGGGGAGGAATTCCCAGAGGAGTCGTGAAAGTATGGGGCGTCGAATCATAAGTTCGTTCATTATTGTCATATTTTTATTATCTCCTGGTTGTCTTTCTACTGATGAATCGTCTGAATTAGATTCAAATAATTCTGATATTGAACTCACTGTTTGGCATTCATTTGCTGCTGAAAGTAAAGAACAAGCGACTTTTGAGTCAAGAATTGAGGTATTTATGGCCTCTAACCCGGGTGTAGAGGTTAAGATCTCAGCAATTCCATATCCTGAAGCGGATCAACAATTTATGATAGCCGCACAGGGAGGAGAAGCTCCAGATATTGTACGTCTTTCTTCCGATCAATTAGGTAAGATAGGAGATATTCGAGTAGGAGGGCAACCGTTGCTTGAAGATCTTCGTTCACATTTGACTCCAATCGAACGTTCAAAATTTGACCCCCGTGCCCTTAATGCAATGAGATATGAAGGAGACTTACTGGGAATTCCTGCCAGTCAAGATTGTCTTAGTTTACTCTTCAACCCGATTTTATTTGATGCGGCTGGCGTCGATTATCCAAACGAAAATTGGTCATTAGATGATATGTTGTTGGCGGCTTCAACATTAACCTCAGGAGATGTAAATGGGTTAGCATTACCAGTAAAAGATGCATATTGGTGGTTTGGTTTCCAAGCCGGATTTGGAGGTTCTCTTTTTGATCAGAATGGCACTCCAACATTGAATTCAAACGGTTCTTCTGACTCAATGGATTGGATGTTAGATTTGGAATTAGAACATGGAGTAGTTCAGACTGGAACAAATATTGAGTCTATGAAAACTCAATTTTTAAGTTCTAAAGCTGCAATGATAATTGATGGACCATGGAATTGGGTGACATATGAAGCTGGAAGAATACCTCTTCAGCAAACTGTTTTACCCTTTGTATCAGATACTGGTGAGCGAATGGCACCCTTAGTTACCTACAAAGGATGGTCGGTTAGTAAGCAATCATTGAATAAAGAATGGTCAACCAAATTAGCACTTTTTCTATCTTCTTCTGAAGTTCAAAAGGAATTTGCAATTGAAACCTATACAATGCCAACTCACATCGATCTCTATGATGACTCAGATATTTCTGATAATGTTGTAATTTCTGGTTTTCTTGAACAGTTAATGCAAGGAACTCCTGCACCCACTACCAGGGCTATGGCATTGGTCTATGATCCATTAGGAACTGCTTTCGAAAATGTGTATACTGGTGAGATGACATCTTCTGAGGCATTATTCCTTGCGAATCAAGCACTTGAGTCTGATTTGGAGGGAATTTAGTTGAAGAGAGTATTAATTGTAATTTTATCATTCATACTCTTACTTCCAATATATCATGCTTCAGAGATTAGTACTATCGAAGCAGATGGAGATATTGGATTTCGACAAGTCGGTCTTATTTGGACAACCGATTCACCAACTGAAGAAGGAACAATTTTCGAGATTTGGTTGAGTAATGAAACAATAATTGAGACCATTAATGCAACTAGACACTCTCAAGTAATGGTAGGTAACATTTCTGGACTTTTTCAGCCACAAATAGGTGAATGGTATGATGATTGTCAGTATAATTTTGGAGATGGAAACTGGATTCCAGTTCATCGAGATTTAGATGGAACTGCAGTAGTCCCTTCTGGAACAATTGGAGTAAATTGTACTCTAACTGGGATTCCTTCTGGAACAGAAATTCATCTTGCAGTTCTGATGGTTAACCCAAGTAATGAATCAATACTTTCTCCTTCAATATCTAGTTCTTCTACTTCCTCTGATGAAGAAATTATAGTCATTGAAACTTCTCCGTATATTTTTGCCATTGGTTCTATTGCATTGAGTATAATCATTCTACTTTTCATACTAAGATGGATGGATTATCGGGAAGGAAGAACAACCTCACGATTTGCCCATATCTATATTGCTCCTGCGATCCTTGCCCTCTCTGTCCTAACTTTCTATCCAGTTTTATACGGGATTTGGTTGTCATTTACTAATGCTGATCAGTCACATCTTGGGGATCAATCACTTATTGGTATTGAGAATTTCATAACAGTAATATCTACTTCTGGATTTTTTAGAGTAACTGGTTTCACACTATTATGGTCAGTAGTCAATGTAGCTGCACATATTGGATTTGGTTTACTTCTTGCTCTGGCCTTAAATTCAGATGATTTGAAAGGAAGAAGTGCTTATCGTACAGCACTTCTCTTACCGTGGGCGATTCCTTCTTACATCTCTGTCTTAGTATGGAGGGGATTGTATGAGCCCGCAGGTGCTTTGAATGATTTTCTAGGGACAGATCTGAATCTCTTAGCTGATCCTAATGGAGCAAGAATGGTAGTAATTTTAGTAAATATTTGGTTGGGGATTCCATTTATGATGATGTCAATTTCAGGTGCTCTTCAAGCATTACCAAAAGATATGTATGAGGCTGCAGAAGTCGACGGAATCAATAAATTTTCTAGATTCTTTTATCTTACATTACCCAATCTAAAAAGTGCTTTAGTTCCTCTTTCTTTACTAGGATTTATTTGGACATTTAACATGTTCAATGTCATTTATCTAATGACTGATGGGGGGCCTAACTTAGATTTTGATGGCCCTGGTTCTACGGATATTCTGATAACATATGTTTACGATGTTGCCTTTAGAGATGGAGCATACGGAGTTGCTGCCGCTTGGTCAGTAGTAATTTTCTTGATGTTGGTAGTATTTTCTTGGACCTACATGAAGAGGACTAATGCAACGGAGGCAGTCACATGATTGGTTCAAAGAAATCATTTTCATCAGTGCTAAATGATGACCTAGCGAGCAGATGGTATATTCCTGCTGAAGTAGAATCCTTACGTAGTCTATATCCGGTAGTTGTAATAATTAATTTCGTATCATTAGTAATTTTTATCCTTAGAGATGATCCAGATTTGATATTCTCTTCATCAATGCAAATCGTTGTATCTTTGGTAATCGTCTTATTATTGTCTAAATTAGATCAAGGTCAACGATTTATTCGAGACGGTGTGATTGCAATCTCTGGACTTGCTTTGCTTTTATCTGTTCTTCAATTCCTGTCAGGTCCTCAAATAATAATCGACTTTTGGATGATGGGATGGTCATTTTTTCCAGCCTTGTTTCTAATATACTCCGTTTCAAAACCGATTGTAACTCTGTGGGCTTCTGGAAATCAAACGACACGTTCTGCAGAATTGGGACTTTATCGAAATAGAAGTGTCACTCTTTTTCATGGCAAGGTTTTCCGCCACATAGCTTTGTTACATGCAGTCGCGTTTGTTGTTCTTCCAATTCTATGGATTCTTGATGTGGCACTTTCCCCTGGGAATTCATTGGGCGGTGGATTCTTTGATAGTGTGACTATGGAGCATTTTAACCATATTTTGTCTTCTGAATCATTTTGGATATGGACTGGTAATTCTGTCATTGTTTCTATTGGTACAACAATATTGGGACTTGCATTAGCTATCCCCGCAGGATATGCATTTAGCAGATTCAAATTCCGTGGAAGAGATTATGCAATGTTCTCCTTCCTTCTAGTTCAGATGTTTCCTGGAGTAATTATTCTTGTACCTTATTTCTTGGTAATGAAAGCCTTGGGTTTGTTGAACACTTCAGTTGGACTAATTCTAGCATATTCAGTTACAGCCTTGCCACTATGTGTTTGGATGTTGAAAGGTTTTTTTGACACAGTCCCAAAGGAATTAGAAGAAGCAGCATTAGTAGATGGGTGTAACCAAAATCAAGTCTTTTGGAGAATCATTTTACCCTTATCTCTCCCGGCAGTGGCCGTTACAGCATTATTTTCTTTTCTTGCTGCTTGGAATGAATTTTTGTTGGCATTGACATTCAATACAAGTGAGGAGATGTACACCTTACCTGTTGGTTTAGCTTCTTTAATTTCATCAACAGGTCAAGCATGGGGTGATTTTGCAGCAGCATCTTTGTTGGTAAGTCTCCCAGTAGTAGTTCTGTTCGTAATATTCCAACGATTCTTAATTGAGGGATTAAGTGCAGGTGGAGTAAAGGGGTGATCTCATGGTTAATGTGAGTTTTAGAAAGGTAACAAAACAATATGAAAATGGATTCACAGCAGTGAATGAACTTGATCTTGAGATTAAGGATGGTGAATTCCTCGTTCTCTTGGGGCCTTCAGGATGTGGAAAATCTACAACTTTGCGAATGCTAGCAGGTCTAGAGGATATTTCTGAAGGGGAGATTAGTATTGGAGGAGCCAAGGTAAACGATTTACCACCAGGTGCTAGAGGAATAGGAATGGTATTCCAATCCTATGCACTATATCCTCATATGTCGGTAGAAGACAATCTTTCTTTTGGATTGAAAATGATGAAAGGAGAAGAACGAAAATCAGATGATGAGGTTTCGAAATTGATATCTGAAACAGCTACTATGTTGGGATTAAGTGAAGAATTACAAAAGAAACCTAAGCAACTTTCTGGAGGGCAGAGACAACGAGTGGCACTAGGTCGCGCACTAATCAAGAGACCAAGGGTCTTACTAATGGATGAACCATTATCGAATTTAGACGCAGAATTACGTCAACAGATGAGGGTTGAAATCCGTAGATTACATGATGAGTTAGGGATGACCACAGTTTATGTCACTCATGATCAAATAGAGGCGATGACTCTTGCAGATCGAATTGCTGTATTAAATGAAGGAGAACTTCAACAACATGGCCCTCCAATGGAAGTTTACCGAAACCCCACAAATCAGTTTATAGAAGGATTTCTATGTGCTCATCTTAACGAAATAGTAGATACTGCTAATGCATTGTTCGGAGGCGAAGAAGAATGAAGTTTAGAATAGGATTGTTCTCAGTCTTATTTTTACTTCTCGTCTCCACCCTATCTCCTCTTTTGGTTTCAGCTGATTCTGATTCTCAGTCTATCGTTCGCCAGCGTGCATCTTCTCATGAGTTTCTTTGGGATGGTTCTGCTACTACTGTAGAAGTGATGGGCGAATGGGATGGATGGACCCATGGCACTCCTATGGTCGAATTTTCAACAAATCAATGGTCAGCAAATATTGAAATCGATCCTGGAATGTATTGTTACAAATTCGTTATTGATGGGAATTGGACAATTGACTCCTCTAACCCATATAGAGGATATTGTGACTCTTTTGAGAATAGTATAGCAAGGGTGGCAAACGATACTAGGCCGATGTTTACTCATTCAATAGAGAATGATACCCTTTACGTCTATTGGCATGCTGGTTCTGGTGGAGATGCCCCTTCTTCTACACCAACTGAATTATTAGGTTCAATTTGGGACCCTCAAAATTGGACATGGTCTCTTGACCTCAGCGGTTTGGAGGACGGAAAACATACTATTCACATAGAGGGAGTTGATGCCTCTGGAATTCCTGCCGATGATCTTTTACTTCCATTCTGGATAGGGGGAGAATCTGATTTCATATGGGATGATGCACTAATCTACATGGTGATGACAGATCGTTTTGTAAACGGAAATCAATCAAATGATCCAACAGAAATTCAGGGAGTAGCTCAAGGAGCTGATTGGATGGGAGGGGATTTAGCAGGTGTTACAAATATGATAGAATCTGGATATTTTTCCGAGTTAGGGGTTAATGCTCTATGGTTGACTCCATTTAATGAGGCAGCAAATGGAACTGGACTTGCAGCAGATGGCGTTCATGAAGTTTCAGCATATCATGGATACTGGCCTGTAGAACCACGTAGTATCGATCCACGTCTTGGTACCTCTGAAGAGTTGCATGAATTGGTTGACTCAGCTCATAATGCAGGGATTCGTGTGATGGGGGATTTTGTAGTAAATCATGTTCATCAAGATCATCCTTACCATATCGATCATCCTGAATGGTTTAACCAAGGTTGTATCTGTGGAGAAGAGAACTGTGATTGGACTGAGCATAGGCTTGATTGTCTTTTCAGAGATTATATGCCGGATTTGAATTGGAAGGATAGAAATGCTTCTGAGCAAATGATCGAAGATATTCTTTGGTGGATTGAAACCTATGATTTAGACGGTGGACGAATTGATGCAGTAAAGCATGTTGATGATCTTGCAATTACTAATCTAGCAGTACGAATCAATGAGAGATTTGAGACTGCTGGAACAGATATCTATCTCAAAGGAGAGACTGCAATGGGTTGGTCAGGACATAATCTTGAATCGAACTCAGAGCAATATGGTACTATCAATCGTTACATGGGTCCTAATTCTCTTGATGGTCAAGCAGACTTTGTCCTCTACCATGCTACCTCAGATCTTGTTTTTGCTACAGGTCAAGAGGATTATATGCATCTAGATTATTGGACTGCTAGAAGCCAAGATCAGTATTCTGAAGGTTCAGTCATGGTTCCATTTATTGGAAGTCACGATGTTTCTCGTTTTTCATCACGTTCTGACCCTGGAACCGCCGATGAATGGAATCAATGGGTTGAGCAAGGACTTCCTGGACAGCCAGGAACTGATGACCCTTATCGTGCGTCACTTCAAGCACATGGTTGGTTATTGACTACTCCCGGGGCTCCAATGATCTACATGGGAGATGAATATGGAGAATACGGGGGAGCAGATCCAGATAATCGTCATATGTGGCGAGATAATCAATCACAGAATGAAAGAGAAAGAGGTCTTCAAGAGAATATTAGCCAACTTGGGGTACTAAGATCAGAACTTGAATCATTACGTCGTGGTGGTTATCAATCAATTTTCAATTCCTCAGACGTAGTTGTCTATCAACGTTCAACTGGCTCAGATTCTAGTCTAATTGCTTTGAATAGAGGAGCAACAAGTACATCTATCGATATCGGAAGTGGTTTCAATGATCATTCTACTGTTTTTGGTTCAGGATGGATTGGAAACAACTCAAATTTACTTCATATTTCTCAACATAGTGTTACGGTATTAACCAACGAATCATCATATTTTGAATCAAATATTACATATCCTGAGCGAGAACCGGATGGACATTGTCTAATTGTACAAAATTTGACTGTTAATGAAACTCTATACGTTACTCTAGAACTGACTAATATCTGCGATAAAGGGATTAATTATCCAGGAGTAAATGCTACCGTTGATAATTCACTAGTTGAAGGATTTCCCGGAATGTTAGAATGGTATTATTTCATCTTCGGAAATTCGACTTACAATTATTCATGGCAATTAACACTCAATGAAACAATCCCAAATGGTACTGAAGTTACATTCACCTTTGAAGCTGCAATTCTAAGTTGTGGGGAATCGGATTCGTTTTTCCATGATTGCCCTAGTTCTACACTGAATCACTCCTTAATTGTTGAATGGCCAGAAACTGATCCTGAGCCAGAGCCGGAACCAGAACCAGAACCAGAGCCGGAACCAGAGCCGGAACCAGAACCAGAACCAGAACCAGAGCCGGAACCAGAACCAGAACCAGAGCCGGAACCAGTACCAGAACCAGAACCAGAACCAGAGCCAGAGCCAGAGCCTACATGTATTGAAGGCGAAACTCGTCCTGCCGACGATGGATGCAACGATTGTTTCTGTACAGATGGTGCATGGTCATGTACTGAAATAGATTGTAATCCGCCTATTGATGATTTATCTAATGAATCTGGTTTAGAGTCTGAGGAAAGTCTTGGTTCTATTCATTATTTATCTTTGATCGGATTTGGAGTAATAGTAGGAATAATTGCTCTTATATTGTTGCGTTCTCGCGAATCAACTTAGCCTTCCACTCTCTTTTATTGCTGTTCTAAACCAATTGGTATTCATTTCATTTAGATCATCCCATTTACATTGCCAAGACCAATTTCCTTCCTTTGTTCCAGGTGTATTCATTCTGGCTTCTGAACCCAGTTTTAGAATATCTTGTAATGGAATTATTGCTAAATCTGAGACTGAATTCAGGGCGTCATTTACAGTTTCATCTACTGGTTTGATTCCCCAACCAACTGTTGTATCGTTATCGTGTGTTCCTGTGTATACTACTGTATCAGGAGTATGATTTGTAGGATTATGAGGGTTATTACCATCATTGTTTGAGAATTGAAGAATTACCATTCCAGGTAAATTATGTCGTTTCCTGAGTTGAGAAACACTTTCAGGAATAATACCTAGATCTTCTGCAACAATATCCCCTTTAGTACTGGAAATAATTTCTGATAAGAATTCATCTCCAGGTCCCTTAACCCAAGATCCTTTTTCTGCAGTTGGATGATGTGCTGGAATAGACCAAGCTGAATCAATTGCTCGAAAATGGTCAATTCTAACAATATCAAAAAGTTGAAACATTCGATTCATTCGATTCTTCCACCATCTGAATCCTTCTTCTTTGTGAGTCTCCCAGTTGTATAGTGGAGTCCCCCATCTTTGGCCAGTTTCTGAGAAATAGTCTGGGGGTACACCGGAAACATGAGTGGGGAGTCCCTTTTGATTCAGATGAAATCTTTCTGGACATGCCCATACGTCTGCTGAATCATGAGAAATAAAGAAGGGAATGTCTCCATACATCCGGATCCCCTTTTTTCTTGCAAACTCTTTCATCTTGGACCATGAATTATCAAAAATATACTGTTCTTTGTAGATTTTCTGAATTTTTTGTAATTCGTTTTCCGAAAAATTTAGACTTTTTCTTGTACGGAATTCTTGTGGCCATTCTGTCCAAGGTGCTTCGTCAAATCGTTCTTTAAGAACTCGAAATTGAGCAAATTCTTCTAACCATTCACCTTGCTCTTTACAGTAATTTTTGATCTCTTTAGTTGAGACTTCTTTAGATACGTCTTCCAAAAGATCAACCCATCCAGCAAATGCAGATGAAGAGGCATAAGGTGAACCATACTCGTCAGGAGGGTGAATTGGAAGAACTTGCCAAACAGAAACTCCCAATTGATTCAAGAATTCTAAGAATCGAATAGCTCCATTTTTTCCTAGATTTGGATTAGGGAGGCTGGTAATATGGCAGAGAATCCCAACTTGTTTCTCTGACAACATTTTCTCGCCTAATTAGTATGAAAAGAATCGTAGAACTTTTGGTAATCTTCTATCATTCTAGCGCCGGTGAATCCAATTGAAGTGTAGATGCTTTGTCTCATTATTTCTAGCCACTGATGTTTATTTTCCCATGATGGTAATACTTCATTCTCTAAAACATCTAGGATATTTTTGGCATCTCTTTCATCATCTCTTTCGTCTTCTCCTTCTCCTATCGCCCATCCATTTTTCCCATGAATGCAAGCTTCAGGCCACCATCCGTCAAGAATAGAACAATTCGGAGTTCCGTTTAATGCGGCTTTCATTCCAGATGTTCCAGATGCTTCCATAGGTCTTATCGGGTTATTCAACCAAATATCGGAACCCGCAGTCATAATCAATCCTGTCTCCATTGAGTAATTTTCAAGGAAAATCACTGGAATTTCATCTTCAATTTTTTTTGCGCCTTCGTAAATGCTTTTGATTAACATTTTTCCACCAATGTCCTTTGGATGGGCTTTTCCTGAAAATACAAATTGTATTTTATTCGAACCAATATTTCTTAATCGTTCTAAATTTTTGAAAATCAAATTAGCACGTTTGTATGTAGCAAACCTTCTGGCAAATCCAATTGTCAATTTTTCTGGGTCTAATTGTACTCCAGTTTCCTTTTCGACAAAGTATCTTAGTTGTTTTCTCGAACTTTCTTTAGCGTAAATTAGATCTTCATTTGTAAAATTCATTCCTCTAATTTTCGTTGAATCAGTCCTCCAATCTATTGATTCTTTATCGAATAAAGATTTGAAGGAATCACTCGTCCAAGTGATGTGATGAACTCCATTAGTAATAGGATGAATATTAGTTCCTGGGAACATTTTCTCTGCTACTTTCGCATTAAGTCCTGAAACAGCATTTACTTTTCCACAAAGTCCTATGCCTAAATGACTCATTGAACACGATTCTCCACTGTTTGCAATGTCCTTAGCGTCTGAAGGCAATAAGTCACCTAGGACATGCTCGACATCTTCCCATCTGAATCTATCATGTCCAGCTGGAACAGGAGTGTGAGTTGTGAAAAGAGTTCTACGGGCTAACTCTTCTCTAGACCAACCTTGACTTAACATTTCTAGAGCAGCAAAGGTACAGTGTCCTTCATTAAGATGTAATCCGGAAATATTGTATCCTAAGGCCAATAGAGCTCGTATACCTCCTACTCCTAAGAGATATTCTTGTCTAATTCTAGTAGAATCATCCCCCCCATAGAGCCTATCTCCGAGTGAAGAGTGTTCTAGAGAATTAGACGGGTGTCTAGTATCAAGGAAATATGTTGAGATATCTTTTATTTTATATTCCCAAATCTTGGAATAAAGTATAGTTCCATCTAATTCTAATTGGATTTCCTTACCTGTATCTTTCATGAAATCCGTGGGATCTATTTCATCAAAAGTTTCTGTCTGTATCCCCTCAGAATCGATATGTTGTCTGGCATATCCATTCCGATAAAGTAAGGTGCATCCTACTAGATTTATTCCAGCATCTGCTGCTGATTTTATGTGGTCTCCAGCCAAAACTCCTAGTCCGCCAGAGTAGGTATGAAGTTGACTTTCAAATCCAACTTCTGCTGAAAGATATGCGACTACCATTCACTCCCCCCTACCTTCTGAATAACCCAATCCGCTTGTACCGGTATTTATTCCATCCTCTACAATTGAAAGGTTTTTTTGTGTGAAAATAATATGGTAGAGGTTTCACCGAAGGTTATGGCGCCTAGTTCGAACAACAGTTCTCGAGTTGCCCTCGGGTTAATTTTCGTCATGATTTCTCCGATTTTATTGGGAGTATCGGGTGCGGCTACTCCAAATGATATTTCGATAGATGGGGACCCCTCAGATTGGCCCTCATCAACAGATATGGGTGTTGATGAAAATGGTGTTTCTCTCCATCTGACTTGGAATTCTACACATCTTTTCATCGGTTGGGAAGGCACAGATTGGGCATCAACTGATGGAGGAGCAGATCTATTCGTTTATCTCAATACTACTTCGGGAGGGACATCTCTTTCCAAAGAATGGGGTTTGTCACATGTACTTCCTTTTGCTGCTGATTATGCATTTGTGTTAGAAGATTCCAATTATCATGCAATTTTTGCAGAGCAGGACGGTATTTGGCAAACTACCCATGAAGAAAATACCGCTATGAATTCACATACATTTCCAGGTGAACGATATATTGGTTGGTCAGAAAATATGATTACTGAAATTTCTATTCCTTGGGATGCGATTGGTTCTCCCACTTCTGTAGATTTTGTGATATGGGCACAATGGCAGGATCAAGGAAATGTTTGGACATCATTCCCTTCACAGAATCCTGCAAGTTCTAATGGTGCTGAGACTTTTTCTCACATGTATCGTCTTCCTGATAGGAATGAATCTATTGATCCTTCATCTATGGAAATTGTTGCCAGTTCCGGAGTAAATAAGGCGGAAGATGCATTGAATGTGGCAATTGTATTTCATCAGCATCAACCGTATTACAAGAATAAGTTAACCGGGATGTTTGAACTCCCTTGGGTCCGTGTTCATGCGATGACGGAGTACGTAGATTCCCCTGGAATTCTAGCCCAGTATCCGGGAACTCAGGTCACATACAATCTTGTTCCATCTTTCTTAGAGCAACTTGTTGACTATCATCGTAATGAGACTCCAGATGTTCATACCGATTTTGCAAGGAGAGCATGGCCAACAAATCCTAACGGTACAGTTGCTGATTATCCAAATGCAACTGCTCTCGAATTACATACAATGCAGTTCCAATCGTTCTGGAATAGTGGGTGGATTTACAACGTCTCATCCGAAGATCCTAATGCATGGGTTTTACCCGCCAGTCAGCGTTACAAAGAACTCTATGATGCAACCTTGCATAATCTCAAGCCTGCAACAATAATGGATGATGAATTGCTATCTCCTCAGGATTTATTGGATTTACAGGTTTTATGGTATCTTTTCCAATTCTCTCCAGATTATGTACAAGGAGAATATTCGTCTTTCTTTACTCAACCAAATAATACTCCTACTCAGTACGATCAAGGTTTGATGGATTTATTCACCAAGGGTAGAGATTTTACTCCTGCTGAATTAACATATGTAATCGATCAGCAACATTCTCACATGGCTAATGTTCTGCCGATGTATAGCCAATTAGCTGAAAGAGGCCAGGTAGAGTTGACAACAACTCCCTATTATCACCCAATTATGCCTCTCTTAATGATGGATGGATGGACTTTCGAAGACGGAATCCGAGTTAACAAAGATGCATGGCCTGTAGATGTAACAACACATCTCACTAACGGGATGAATCTATTTGAGGAAGAATTAGGTTTTCGACCCAATG
>MDSV01171513.1_pt1 | contig 12792 bp, 12 predicted proteins | sample 810851 | NCBI WGS metagenome assembly MDSV01 (sample SAMN05326640, study PRJNA326480) | marine metagenome | isolation source: seawater | place: Atlantic Ocean: North East | collected 2012 | reverse complement strand
AGATAAATATTGGCAAGCCGGATTGACTGTTTTTAATTCTCTTTTACAGGAACCTTATTTAAGTACCGATGAGCAACACCATGGTTTACTCTTGCATACCATTTACCATCAACCCAATGGTTGGGACCGTGTCCCAGAGGGTAATAAAATTGCCAATGGTGAATCCTGCATGTGGGGAGATTATCATTTCAGAGAACTGGCCATTTATCTTCAGAAAATCATTGACGATGAACCTTATTATCGATTTACCAATTGTATAAAGAAATAGTTTATAGATGAGAACGCTGAAGGACTTTTCGAAGCTTTGTATTCATACACAAACCACCAAACCTTGGAGTCTAGAAGAATGTATAATGCATTATTCAAAATCCGGTGTCAGTGGAATTTCTATTTGGAGACATTTGTTGGAAGGCAAAGATTTAAAAAAAATTAAAGCTTTATTGGACACCAACCTAATGGAGGTTGTTTCACTAGTGCGGGGAGGTTTTTTCCCTTCAGTAGAGGTCCATGATCGAGAGTTAGCCTTGCAAGACAATCAATTAGCAATAGATCAGGCCGCCGCACTTGGAGCTCCTTTATTAGTGCTGGTATGTGGAGCCGATCCACGTCAAGCTTTAGAAGTTTCCCGCCTTCAAATTCAAGATGGAATTAATCAACTAATCCCTTATGCCAAAAATATGGGGGTAAAATTGGCCATAGAACCACTTCACCCAATGTATGCTGGAGACAAATCAGCTATTATATCTTTAGGACAAGCCAATGATATGTGCGAATCAATTGCCTCTCCATGGGTGGGGGTAGCCATTGATGTTTACCACCTTTGGTGGGACAACGATCTTAAAAATCAAATCCTCAGATGTGGAAAAAATAAAAATATTTTCGCTGTACACGTCTGTGATTGGCGTGTTCCTACAATTGATTTGTTGACAGATAGAGGTTTGATGGGCGAGGGTTGTATTCCCGTCAGACAAATAAGAGCGTGGTTAGAAGAAGCTGGGTTTGAGGGTTACTATGAAGTTGAGATTTTCTCTGAACGTTTGTGGGCTCAAGATCAAAAGTTATATTTGGAGGACATTAAGAAATCATATTTTAATCACACATAAAATATTTAATATCAGCTAGTTAACACAGATTTAAAAGCATGAAATTACACAAAATAGGAATCATCATGAATGGGGTGACAGGAAGAATGGGAACTAACCAACACTTGATTCGCTCCTTGGCAGCCATCATATCGCAGGGAGGGGTTAAGGTAAGTGATAATGAAATCATAATGCCCGATTTGGTCCTGGTAGGTCGTAATGAAAATAAATTAAAAAAACTAGCCGAAAGAACCCAAGTGGAAAGATGGACAACCAATTTGGATGAGGTTTTGAAGGAGGATCAATATCACATCTATTTTGATGCTCAAACAACAGGTAGAAGGGCCGATGCCATCAAAAAGGCAGTAGCTGCCGGTAAGCACATTTACTGCGAAAAGCCCATCGCAACTTCCACACAGGTTGCTTTGGAATTATATCAACTATGTGAAAAAGCAAGTTTGAAACACGGTGTCGTTCAGGATAAGCTGTGGTTACCAGGCATGTTGAAATTAAAACGTTTGATTGAAAATGATTTTTTTGGTGATATTTTATCTGTTAGAGGAGACTTTGGATATTGGGTTTTTGAAGGTCACACCGTTCCGGCCCAAAGACCGAGTTGGAATTACCGAAAGGAGGATGATGGGGGAATAATCGTTGATATGCTCTGTCATTGGAGGTATTTATTGGATAACATTTTCGGATCGGTCAAAGGTGTTTTTTGTTTGGGTGCTACTCACATCCCGGAGCGGATTGACGAAAATGGTCTCCCTTACACTTGTACCGCTGATGACGCCGCCTATTCCATTTTCGAATTGGAGGGAGGTATCACCGCTCAGTTCAATTCCTCATGGACGACTCGTGTGAGAAGAGATGATCTACTCACCCTACACGTAGATGGTACCAAAGGATCTTCTGTTGTAGGGTTGAGAGAATGCTGGACTCAAGAATATGGAAACACCCCCAAGCCAGTTTGGAATCCGGATATCCCCAATCCTATAGATTTTAAAGAAGGATGGACCAAGGTGCTGGAGAAAGAGGGTTTTGAAAATGCCTTCAAGATTCAGTGGGAATTATTCCTCAAACACGTGTTATTGGATACTCCCTTTCCTTGGAATTTGATGGAGGGGGCCAAAGGAGTCCAGTTGGCAGAATTGGGTCTTGAAAGTTGGAAGAAAAAGACATGGATCAATATTCCGGAATTAAAATGAAACCTATAGCACTCATCACAGGAGGATCCAGAGGAATCGGCTTGGGAATTGCAAAGTCAATGCTCAAAGCCGGATATAGCTTGGCGATCAATGGAGTAAGGCCAGCAGATCAAGTCAAAGAAGTTTTAGCTAAGCTCAATACTGACGGAGGAGAAGTTATATATTGTCAGGGGGATATCTCAATATCAGAAGATCGCTCCAAAATCATCAGTGAGGTAAAAGGCCATTTTGGCAGGCTCAACGTTTTAATAAATAATGCCGGTGTAGCTCCCAAAGAACGTCATGATATTTTGGACGCCACAGAGGAAAGTTATGATTGGGTGCTTAACACTAACTTAAAGGGGCCCTATTTTTTAACCCAGTTGGTAGCACGCTGGATGATTGAGCAAAAGAATAAAAAGCCCAAAGAGACTTTTTCAATCATCAATGTTTCCTCGGTTTCAGCAACCACTGCCTCAGTCAATAGGGGGGATTATTGTATTTCAAAAGCAGGCTTGACCATGTCAACCAAACTTTGGGCGGTGCGATTGGGGGAATATGATATTCCAGTTTATGAAATTCAGCCCGGGATCATCCGTACCGACATGACTGCCAGTGTGGTAGAAAAATATGATAAACTGATTGAAGAAGGCCTTACTTTACAAAAACGATGGGGCAACCCTCAAGATATAGGAAAAACGGTTGCAGCTTTAGCCACAGGAACCATACCTTATGCAACGGGTCAAGTCATTAATACCGATGGTGGAATGACCATACAATTTTTATAATTATGAAACCCTCATTGAGGGATTTAAATCAGCCAAGAAAAATTTCTCAATACAAGAAAATGATTAAATATTAGCTAATTAACTTAAATTTAAACTTGTGAAATTAAATAATATTTGGAGACTGATTGTAGGAGCTGTTCTTTTTTGTTTAGCACTACAATTTTCACCGTGGGTTTTGGCTCAAAATAAATTGGAACCCTATTTCTTGGGAATGCCTTTTACCCTTTGGTTTGGAATATTGATTACCCTATTATTGGTATTATTGACTGCAGTTGGGGGTTATGTATTTTCTCGACTTAAATCAGATGAATTGAAAGAAGAATAATATGCTGAGCTATCTCCTTATTATTGGTACTCTATATATTGGGATTTTGATGTTTTTTTCATGGCGGACAAAAAAACAGATCAAAACTTCATCAGACTTTATGTTGGGTGGTGCAAAGATCGGTGTAGTGATAGGTTTAATGACTTTTGCTGCGACGCTTTTTAGCACTTTTACACTGTTGGGCATGCCCGATTTTTCCAGAGCTAACGGTGTAGGAGCCTGGATTTTTCTTGCTTTTTCAGATGCGATAATGGTCTTTTTGATTTTGTGGTTCGGGTTTTATTTAAGAAAAAGGGTTGGTAAATCTCCTTATCAAGGAATGTCTGTATTGCTCCAAAAATGCTACCAAAATCGAATGGCAGGTTACCTTTATTTTACGGCGGTTTTTTTATTCCTCATCCCTTATATCGCTATTCAAATCAGAGGTGTGGCTATATTTTTGGTTACTGCTTTTCCGGACTTTATTCCCGTTTGGGGCTGGTCTATTGGGATAGTTTTGATAATGTTGATTTATTCTGAGTTGGGCGGTCTTAAAGCCATCATATATGCAGACTCTTTACAAGGAACTTTACTGCTGATAGTGGTTTGGATTGTTGCCTTCAATTGCTTGAATCAAGTGGGGGGCTGGAACGCACTTTTTGAACGTATAGCAACTATAGACAAGGAGCTACTCTCTACTCCGGGCCCCAAAGGACTTCTGACTCCACAATTTTTGATTGCCTCTACAATTGCTATATTGATGATCCCGGTTACCCAACCGCAGTTGTCCACCCGTTTGGTAATCATGAAAAATTATAATGCCCTAAAAAGAATGGCCACTGCGGTAGGTTTTTTTGCCATGCTGGTCATTCTCCCAACCATCATTATTGGTATGTACGGTGCCATCTATTATGCAGATGCCAGTACTTCTGAATTCTTGGGTGGTGTACTTCTGGGGGAACAACACGAAATGATAGCTGCTTTTATCATCATTGGTTTGTTTGCTGCTGCTATGTCAACTTCTGATTCCCAATTATTTGCCATGGGAAATGAAATAAGGGGACTTTTAGGCCTTAAGGAAGATGATAATTTACGTCCTGTTCGATTGGTAATATTCTTATTCGCACTTTCTGCATTGATTTTTTCATTGGTCAGTTCTGATGAGTTGGTACTGTTGGCCCGCTTGAGTTTTTCCGGGACTGCATTGATGGGACCAATGATTATATTGGGGATTTTTTCTAACCGTCCAAATGGCATTGCCATGATTCTTCTTTCATTATTGGCTCTATTGATTTTTATTTTATCCAATTTGGGATGGTTCCCCAAACATATTTTATCTTTCAAAACAGATCTGTTTTTGATGATTATTCTGGGATTGGCTGCTTTGATCAATTACTTATATATCAATAAAAACTAATTGGATTTATCATTCGGATAGTCTCATATTTCTTTGGTGTCTGCTATAACAATAAAACAAAAAAAGAGGATCGATTTTCTATGCTTATCTCAGTTTTGACAACTCTCTTTCAAATTTTTTCATTACATATAGGTGCAATTTGGCTTGGGTCAATTTATAAATACCCCAAGGTAATTTGGGAACATATTCGTGTATGGCGGTGATGACATATTCGTTGTCTAAAATTGATCGGAATTCCAACCAACCCAAATCTTTTCTCTTGGTCAATGCCCCACCTGTGATGTAAAAAAGCTGTCGATTGGGTGTACTCCTGTCTTCGATCAATTGAAGTTCCAACAACATAACCCCTAGGAGGCAGAACCTCAAAAAGCTACCGTCAAACCGGGGGTTAATGAGTCCAGCAAATCTTTTACTCAGCCAAATGGGATAATGTTTGGCTACCCATTGGGCATTGTGCTTTCCGGGATTGTAGATTCTCTGGACACTTCTGACGGTATTTTTTTCGGCACGGAGTTGATGAAAAGAGGGCAGGGCAGGAGGTTTTTGGTTGAGCGCTCTATTTATACTGGTTTCGATGGGGGTAAAATCAATGTCATACAAATCGGAATATTCATTACTGGGGATCATACGATGCTTTAGGCTCTCCACCAGTGGTGAAACAAAATTGATATTGGAATCTCCAAAAATACTGACCCACCATTTTGACAAACCTACCGTAAAGAATGGCATGGAAAAAATCAAACGTTTTTTGTGCATCATTTTGGAGGTTATTTTTAGGAGTTCCATATAAGTCAAAACTTCTTTGCCTCCGATCTCAATATTTTTGTCATAGGTTTTTATGTTTCCGGCACATTGTTTGATAAGAGAGAGTATATCAAAAACATCAATGGGTTGGTTTTCGGATTTAGTCCATAGCGGACATCCCATCATTGGGAGATTTTTTACCAGATGGGTAACGATTTTAAAGGATGAACCACCTGGCCCAATGATGATTCCGGCTCTGATCGCTGTCAAAGGGGTTGCTCTGGATCCCAAAGTTTTTTCCACCTCATGGCGCGACAAAAGATGATTGGAAATCTGATAATTGTCTTTAGGCAGAATCCCACCTAGATAGATCAGCTGTTTGAGTTTATTTTTTTGGGCTGCTCTCGAAAAATTATCGGCCAATAGTAAATCTGTGTCTTCAAATTTCCCTTGGTTCAGTCGAGTTGAGGGTTGCATGGAGTGGACTAAATAAATAGCAATATCTGCTCCTTCCAGAGCTTTTTCTGTACTTGACATCGAATACAAATCTACTTTACGCCAAATTATTTTGTCATTGGGATTGGTTTTAACTTTTTTTCGGCTCAATGCAATTATTTGATAATCATCTTGGAACTCCTCAATTATCCATCTCCCAATGAAACCTGTTGCTCCCGCGAGTACGATTCTTTGTTTCATTACCCTAAATTTATCAAATTAAGACCATTTGAGTAATGGTTATTATCAATTAAAAAATTTAAAAGGATATATAAAAGTAAAATTACTTATATTTGAGTTGGAATATGGGATATGATTAATAATATCCTCCGTTAAAGAATGTTGTGTGTTGTTAAAATTGGTAAAACCAATGTGTTAGCAACTAATGAGAAGCTTTCCAGTACTTCGGAGAGCTTTTTTTTATTTTCATACCTGATCTAAAGCTTGATTAAAATGCACTTTTAAATGACACTAGGGTACAATCACATTTAGTTTTTTGGGAATAACTTCAACTTCCAGATTTTTTGATTTTACAGGTAAATACTCACCATCGATTTGTACACAAAAATTACCCGGATCTAAAAGACTGATTTTTAGCGTTGAAAGTTTTACTAAATTATAGTCTTTTGACTTTAATCTCTTACCTATTAAAGTATTAATCATAAATTTGATCTTTTTGATTAAATTCAATTTTTCCATCCAAAATAAATCTATCTGTCCATCGTCAGACATAGCTTCTGGGGTGAGTGAGAAATCATAACCTTGTTGATTGGTATTGGATAATAGAAAAACAAATGGGCTAATTTGTTTAATTTCCTTTTGGTATTCTATCTGTATTTTTTGATACTTAAAGCAAATGATAGCAATAGAAAAAGCAATAATATAGGCCCAGATTCCATGCGATCCGTTTTTATTGTATATACGGATAAAATGAGATTCCAGAGCACAACCCATATTTCCAAAAAAATAATGCCCATTGACCACTCCAACATCCATTTTAGCAATCTTCTTTTTCTTTATGAGTTGAATTGCATTAGAAATTCCTGACGGGATTTTAAAATGTCGGGCAATACCATTTCCTGATCCTACAGGCACAACAGCGATAGGAATTTCAGTTTTAACCAGTCCTCGGGCAACTTCATTTACTGTACCATCTCCTCCACAAGCCACTACAACATCGGCCTTTTCTTCGATGGCTTTTTGAGTAAGGGCAATAGCATGCTCTTTTTTTGAAGTTTTTAAAATATGAACAGAGTCTTTTTTCTTATCGAATATTATTTCGATTGAATTGTATAATTGTTTCAGAGCATACTCATTTATAGGTTTGACAATGAAAAATACCTTCATTGGTTTATTTTTTGGCTGGAACCGATTCCTGACATGAGTGATTCAAAATAATCCTCTAAAAACATACTGCATTTATTTTCCAAATCAATCATCTCCTGAGATTTATTTCTAATTAGATTATTTTTCATGTTTTTATCTTTCACATCATAAAAACCAATAGCATTATTACCATTATGAACACATATGAGATTTTCATCCATCATGAAATAACTCCCTCCACTAAAATAATTAATTACAAATGGATCATGATTTTGATTTGATACTAAACTTCTTCCCCAGCTTTTAAAAGGTTTTGGATAGTCTATTAGATCAGCAACGGTGGGGAAGATGTCTAAGTGACTAGCCAATTTCATATCAACTCCCTTTAGCTCACTATTGGATTTAAAAATCATCAACGGGTTTGCAAACCGATTTACGGTTTTTTCATAAAAAGGGAAATAGGTTTGGTTGCTATGATCCGCAGTAAAAATGAAAATGGTATTTTCAAACCAATCAGAGGTCTTAGATGCTTCAAAAAATTTACGAAGAGCATGATCAGTGTATCCCACACATTGGTGCATGGGTAAATGACCTTTATCAAATTTTCCTTCGTAATCCTTTGGGATGATATAAGGTTCGTGGGAGGTAATCGTAAATACTGAACTAAGGAATGGTGTTCTTTGTTGATCCAAAACAGATTTCACATAACCTAAAAAAGGTTCATCCCAAATACCCCAAGAGCCATCAAACTCGAGGTCATTATTAAACTCGGCTCTTCCATAGTAGTTGTCAAAACCTAGGATGTTGGAAAAACCCAATAAACCCATAGACCCATTTGCAGCTCCATGAAAGAAAGAAGTCTGATAATCCAATTCTTTGGCAACTGAAACCACAGAGCCTACTTTTTGTCTCGAATAAAGCGAGGATGCATATGAGGTTTCAAAAGAGGGGATTCCCGCCAAAATAGAGGGCATACCATGAATTGATTTTCTACTGGTTGCAAAGCCATTGGGAAAAATTAAGCTGTGCCTAGCCAGTGAGTCAAGAAAAGGGGTATAACCTTTATAATTTGGAATGTCGTATGTTTCATTCAAAGCACCCCAATACTCCCTACCCATACTCTCTAAAATAAATATTATGATATTCGGTTTCTTCTCAAATCTCCCTGAGGGTGGATATTCTTTAATGGTATTTAATTCCTTTTCAATTTCCAGGTTAGTGAAGCGATCTTTAGATTTGTTAAAATTATCCTGTCCAAGTGTTTTTAGGAGTGTAAAGGCACTGCTGAGTACAACATCGGCCTGTTGTGGAGTTCTGACATTGTCCATGGCATCAATCAGGGTGATCGGGCGGGTGCTTTTTTTGAAATCACCCCCACGAGCACCTAAAACAAAAAGTGTGATGCTCCCAAAAAACAAGAGAAAAGAGCTAAGGCCATAACGCCAATAGTTTCCTATTATTATGGGATATATTTTTAACCTTTTGTAGGCTAAAGCTAACAGATAGAGCATGGCAAAAAACAAAATGATCAGGTGTAAATAAACCCAAGTAAAATGTATAAGCAAATCGATTTTGTTGCTTTCAAATTTAATCACCTCCAAAAAATTATTCATCAATCGGTTTTGATTGAACCGATAATAAGCAAAGTCAATAAAGTTTAGGGACAGAAAAAAGGCATTACAAAGCCAATAAACCCAAAAAACCACTTTTTGATATAAAGGGTAGGTAGTTTTTTTCCATGGAATTATCGACATCAGAATAAATATTATATTTGAGTAAACAATGGCAACATTATCAAAACGCAGTCCGTAATAGCATAATTCAGCCAGTTGGGAGATCGATTTGACCTGAACCAGGTCATTATTGAAATAGACAAACATTAGCCTGCAAAAGAAATAACACAGGTAAATCAAAAAAATGCGGTAAAAAAGTGCTTTGTATTCTTGGAGGCGGAAATCCATAATAAAATATACTTAGCAAATATATGATTTACTAGTCTTTTATCAACCGGTTTGAAGGGAATCGACGGAGCTTATTTTACAATATAAAATATTTTTTTTTAAAATAAGTAGGGTATTTAATTTCTGAATCGGGTTATGGGTGTAATCAAAAAAGAAATTGTTATGAAAATGAAAAAATTTACCCTGTTGGCATTGAGTTTTGGTTTGATGACTTCCTGCTCCGAGGATGGAGTAAGTGGTTTCTCAGAAAATCTAAGCACGACTACTGTTGTGGAAACCATTAACTCCATTGCCTTTGAGGAGGACATTGACGACTTAATATCAGAAAGTTTTAATTTAAGTTCCAATACGATTAGTGCACGATCTGCTGATCCAGGTTCAGACAAAGACACTAAAAAATTTAAAGGGGACAAGTATGGAGACTGTGCAAGTGTGGTTGTAGATGAAGAAAATAACACCAAGACAATAACTTTCTCCGAAGAATGTGAGGGAAAGCGTGGCCAGACCCGAAGTGGAACCATGATTGTTACTTACTCAGAAATTCAGGGAGAAATCGGAAGCTTTAGAGAAGTTAGCTATGATGATTTCTACCTCAATGGTGTCAAAATCGAAGGTACCCGAAGAACTGAAATATTGTCCACAGATGAAAATGGAAGTAAAACCATGCGAACTAAGTTAACTGATGGAAAAATGATTTACCAGGACGGAACTTTTAAAACCAAAAGTGCTGAAATGACCCGTTATATTCACGTGGAAAACGATAAGAAGCAATACACTACACTCAGTGGTAGCAAATCTGGAGTCAGTACTGAAGGGGTTAGCTTTTCCATGGAAATCACTACTCCCATCAAATTTGTTTACGACTGTTTTGGTGAGGGACAAAGAAAAAGTGGAAAAGTCCCAGTACAGGGGATCAAGGTCACCAACGACGGTGAGCAAACCATTACTACTGATTTTGGAGATGGAACCTGTGATACCTTGGTTGAAATAACCAAAGATGGTGAGGTTGAAACTGTGGATTTAAAGACCCTAAAAAGAGGAGATCGCTTTAAAAACATATTGAAAAAGAAAAAGAAAAGATAAAAGAAATAAGTTTTGTTTGTAATTATCTGTCAATTTTCCGGTCCAATTCCTTTGATAAAACTTATCTTGGGAATTGGATTTAAGGAGTTAAAAGTTGACGGCCAAAGATTTTAAAATGATTTATGATGCGCACTTTGATGACCTCAGACGCTACCTCATCTACCGATCGGGGGATCAGGATTTGTCTAAGGACATTGCTCAAAATGTATTCATGAAGGTTTGGACTAAAAAAATAGACATTGACTTGGGCAATATCAAGAGCTTGCTCTTTAAAATGGCTACTGACGAGTTCATCAGTCACATTCGAAAGAAAAAAGTAGAAAAAGAGTATACAGATAGTATAGATTTGAAATTGACCCAGGAGCCAGACAACAATGATGATCTTTTGGAAAAAAAAGTATTATTTCAAAAAGCCTTAAACCAATTGCCGGAGAAAAAAAAAACAGCCTTGTTGATGAACAAGATACAAGGCCTAACCTACAAAGAAATTGCAGAAATATTAAATTTGTCAGAAAAAGCGATTGAAAAGCGAATAGGTTTGGCTTTAAAGGCATTGAAACAAAACATCAATTAAATATGAGTCAAAAAGAAAAGTTTACGGATGGGGAGATCGAAGATCTTTTTTCTAAAGTAGAAATTCCATTAGAAAAAGACAAGAATCAAATTTGGTCTGAAAAGTTTGAATCTTTGGTCAAAGACGATGTCGCCTCGTCCTCAAAAAAAATCCCTATTTTTCGTTTTTATTGGCAATATGGGATCGCAGCTTCTTTTGCCATACTCCTGGCCGCTTCCTTCTATTTCGATTCCCAAAATACTGTTTCACAAGAATCCAAGCTGGTCGAAACCTTAGAGAGTTCTGAACAAGACCTGCTGGCAGATCAAACCATGATCGAATCCCTGTTTGTTGAGGATAACGAATTTGACGAATGGTTTGAAGAACAATATGTTTTGAGCTCAGTCAATTAAAAATGAAAAAAAGTAAAACCATATATGCCTTGTTTTTGTTAACCGCTCTGTGGTTTGGCTGTGTGGTGGCTCAGGACAATATTTCTCAAAAAATATACACCCCCAAGCAATTGGAAATGATCAAATCCCAAAGGGAGTTGGTAAAACAAAACAGAGAAGCTTTCAGAAATTCACTTTCTGAGGAACAAAAAAACCTGCTAAAGGACAATTCACTTTCCATGAAGGAAAGGCAGCAGGCGTTCATGAAAACACTTACTGACACGCAGAAAGAGGCTCTTAAAGGGAATCGTGAATCTTTGAAAAAACTTAAGGATGCCTTTTCCAAGTCACTGACCGAAAAACAAAAAACTGCACTAAAGCTGCGCAAGAAAAACATCAAAGAGCGCAGGGAAAAAATCAAAGACTACAAGTCTGGCTTCGATGGCCGTAGAGAAAAGTTAAAGGAAAAGAAACAAAACGTAAAGCAACGGGTTAATAAAATCAAACCCAAACAATAGGTATTAAATCTATTGGTTTGTTCTTCAATTTTTTCCTTTTACTATATTTAGTCAATGAAAAAGTTCCTCTTTGTCTTCTTTTTTTTGGTACCTCTTTATATTTTTTCGCAAACCGAAGAAGAAGATGCCATTCTGGACAGTTTGATTGAAGAATTTTTCTCTACTGACAGCTTGATGGTAAACTTATCAAAAACCAATTATTTGTACACCACTTTTTCATTTGATGAAAGCGTATTTTTTGCTGGAAGGGATTTTGACATTGAACAGTTCGGCTTTACCCCTAGTATTAGTTATATGAGGGGACAAAACTTTTTTGTCAGTTTGGGATCAGCCTATTTTAGCGAACTCGATCCTAAGTGGGATTTTGTTTCGATCAGCAGTGGATATTCTCTTTTCCTAGATCGAGAGGATCGATTTAGTTTGACTGGCATCTACAGTCGTATCTTTTTTGCTGACGATACTGCCGATCTAAACCCAAACAGACTCTCGGTTGCTTTGGCCTTCCGAAAAAACAGTTTTAGACTGCGATGCTCTGCAGGATACCTTTTTGGAGGATCAACCGCTTTTTATACTTCCCTCACCAGCAGTTATGACATTTCAATCTTTGAAACGCAGAGCTGGGAAATGTCCTTCAATCCTGAATTGAGTTTTTTGATGAGTGAACAAACCATTAGTGAACAAATTGCCTACGGGTTTTTCAATACCCAAACACTAGAGAGAGATGTATTCGACCTGATCAACACCCAAATCAGGATCCCCCTTGAATTTGACAGAGGAAATTGGGATTTTCAATTGTCCTATAATATCAATTTACCCAAGGCTTTGGCCAATGAGAGCAACTTGAGTCCATCGGGTTATTTCTCTTTTTCAATAGGATATTTCTCTACCCTCTGAATTCTTTTTTACCAATACTTTATTAACTTTAGCTAAAAACCAAATGGT
>MDSV01053356.1_pt1 | contig 12792 bp, 11 predicted proteins | sample 810851 | NCBI WGS metagenome assembly MDSV01 (sample SAMN05326640, study PRJNA326480) | marine metagenome | isolation source: seawater | place: Atlantic Ocean: North East | collected 2012 | reverse complement strand
GCATTTCCAAAACCGGGTGGCATTAAAATCATTTCAGGATCTAAGTGATTTAGTATGAAACTGTCATGTTGTAAGAAAGTTGGAGAATCTTCTCTACAATCAACTACTACCTGAAAGATTTTTCCATATAAACATTCTACTAATTTATAGGAATCAAAATCGCCGTGAATACCCCTTAATACTTTTGCATTATTATGAGCATTTTTACTATGTACAAAATTAAGACTTGGATTGAATTCATCTTTGAAAAATAAATCTAAATAATCCGTAAATAAGAAACCTCTGTTGTCTTTAAATACGTCAGGAGTAATAATTTTTACCTCAGAAAAAATTGAAGAGGATTTTATTTTAAAATCGTTATACATATTTTTAAATTAAATTAATCAAAACCATAATCATTATGCTCAAGGTCATAGTCAACCATTATCTTAACAAGTTCATCTAAACTTGTTTTTGATTCCCAACCTAAAACTTTTTTCGCCTTTGTAGCATCTCCTAATAATAGTTCAACTTCAGCTGGTCTGTAATATTTTGGATTAATTTTAACTAATACTCTACCATCTTTTTCATTTATACCTACTTCGTTTACTCCTAAACCTTTCCAAGATATAGTAATTCCAACATGGTGAAAAGCTTTTTCTGTAAACTCTCTAATTGTGTAACATTTACCGGTGGCTATAACAAAATCTTCAGGCTTATCTTGCTGTAACATTAGCCACATCATCTCAACATAATCTTTGGCATACCCCCAATCTCTTTTAGCATCAATATTCCCTAACTGTAACACATCTTGTTCTCCTTTAAATATTTTAGCGACGGCCTGTGTTATTTTTTTTGTAACGAATGTTTCTCCTCTTCTAGGCGATTCATGATTAAATAAGATCCCATTACAAGCAAACATATTATAAGATTCTCTGTAATTGACGGTAATCCAATATGAATATAACTTTGCTGCTCCATATGGTGATTTAGGATAAAATGGTGTTATTTCACTTTGAGGTTCTGTTCCAGGCAAACCTCCAAATAACTCAGAGGTAGATGCTTGATAAAACTTAGTATTAACACCCGTATCCCTTATAGCATTTAATAATCTTATTGTACCTATAGCATCAACTTCACCAGTGTATTCAGGAACATCAAAGGAAACTCCTACATGTGATTGAGCGGCTAAATTGTATACTTCATCAGGTTTAATTTTTAAAATTAGAGCATGAAGATTACTAGAATCTGTTAAATCACCATGATAACTTTTGAAATTTTTATGATTCCAATATTGTTTTGGAATTCTTTTACTAGTAAAAACAGAAGATCTTCTAATTATTGCGTGAACTTCATAGCCTTTGTCTAACAAAAACTCTAATAAATATGAACCGTCTTGGCCAGTTACTCCTGTAATAAATGCTTTTTTCATTTAAATATTTTTTTAAGTACACTTGTATAAACAATATCGTCTGTTAGTCTATGAAATAGCTTTTTTGCATTCGCAGAAATTGCTTCATACAATTCATCATCATTAAACAAGTGATTAATTTCATCTCCCATTTTCTGAAAATCTCCACTTCTAACTACAATTCCATTTAATCTATTTTTAATTACCTCTTTATGAATCCCCACATCGAAACAAATAATGGGTTTCCCAATTCCAAGTACTTCTAAAAAAACAAATTCCGTAGTTGTGGCCCATATTGTCGGATTTATTACACCTCGAGAGTTTGCAATTAATTCAACAGCACCATTTTCCATAGTAACATTTGGGAGTATTTCTAAATTCCCGTTGTTTATATATTTTTTATTCTCAGGATATTTTTGCACAAAAATATCAGCTTCATTTTGATTATAAAATATTGCTTTAATAATTATGGAAGAATCTATTTTTTTCATAATTTTTGAAATAAGATGTGCTCCCTTTTCTGGTCTGTTTTGAGCAATAATTACATAATAATTACCCCGACTTGAATAATTAGTCAAAATTCTTTCTTGAGGAAAAAATAGCGGAATTTTAATGCATTTATTTGAAGGTATTCCAAATTTTCTATAAAATCCTAATTGCTCATCTGTAGAACCTAATACATAATTAATATTTTTTAGTTCTTTAGTAAATAGTTTCTGACTTATCTGATAGTTTACAAAATATAGGAGTTTATTACTCCCTTTCTCTAAACACCTATTAACAACAGAGTTAAGATTTGTCCCTGTTAAACATTTTGTACAGGAGGATTCTTTTAAACCAGCATGTAGTCTTGCGCAATAGAAATCTTGTACAAGGAGTAAAAATACAGTTTTAATATTTCTATTTCTACATTCACTCATATAAACAACAGGTGTATCAATAACACCTCCAATAAAAAAGACATAATCGGGTTGAAAATCAGAGATTGCTTCAATGAAGTACTTTTTGTATTCCTTGCTAAGCACATTTGCATATCCTCTGAATCGTTTACGTTGATAATGCCTATAAAAATCATATTCAGAAACAGGTGTTTCATGTGAAAAAACAGCAACTTCATGCCCCATTTTCGATAATAATTGAGCTGCTTTTCTTGCAGCATATGCACCTGAAGCATCATTATAAAACTTATCCGGGCTTATTATTATTTTGTATCCCATAATACCCAAGGTGCTTTATTATTTAAGATAGCATTTTCTAAAACTGTTTTGTCTCTTAACGTATCCATTGGTTTCCAAAAACCTCTGTGCTGATAGGCAGCTAATTCGCCCTCTTTTGTTAGTTTTTCAAGAGGAGTACGTTCAAACATCGTAGAATCATCATCAATATAGTCTAATACTTTTTTATTACAAACAAAAAAACCTCCATTAATCCATGCACCATCCCCATTTGGTTTTTCTTCAAAATCAGTTACAACATATTCATTATTTGTAATTACTGCACCGAATCGTCCTTCAGGTTGTACAGATGTCATTGTAACAATTTTTTTATGTTTATTATGAAATTTTAATAATGCATTAATATCAACATTTGAAACGCCATCTCCATATGTGAGCATAAACGTATCACCATCAATATAATCTTTTACTCTTTTAATTCTACCACCTGTCATTGTATTAAGACCAGTATCAATCATTGTTACTTTCCATGGTTCTGTTTGATTATTGTGAACAGATATTTTATTAGCACTAATATCTAGGGTAATATCTGCTTGATGCAAGAAATAATTTGCAAAATATTCTTTAATTACATAACCTTTATAACCAAGGAGAATTATGAATTCATTAAAACCATAATGGGAGTAAATTTTCATAATATGCCATAGAATAGGTTTGCCACCTATTTCAATCATCGGTTTTGGTATTTTGTGGGTTTCTTCAGAAATACGAGTCCCGAATCCGCCAGCTAAAATTAATACTTTCATTGTAAACTGATTTTATATTATTTGTTTATTACTTTAAAAAATTGAGACGTAGTGATATTTTATATAAATATTTGAATGTTCGCATAAATAATAAAAATAGCACATGAGGTTTCCCTGTTCCATCTGAAAATCTTTTTTTTGGTTGTTTCATTTTATGATAATAACCAAGTATTTCGCTGTTCTTCTTATACTCAATAATTTTGGGGCTTTTTTTGTTTATTAAGGAAAAAAGTTCATTGTCAATTCCAGTTGTCTTCCCGTTGATTTTATTCAGATTCTTATCAAAAGAAAAACTAGTTTGTGTATTGGTAATATAATCTGTTTCATGGGACATAAAACGCCATAAACTTATAATTTGTTCTTGAGTAACAGAGAAATTTTCATGATCTTCAATAACTAAATAACTATGGTTTTTAGTTGAAAATAATGATATTCCATCAAGAGAGTCTAACTTAATTTCAATTATGTCTAATAAGGTCGGAAACAAATCTATTAATGAGCAAAGTTTTAATGAGCGATTTAAATTTGTATTACCCTTTTTGCGATGAAGCATGAGGACGTTCGTTCGATCATCATTTACTAAAAGAAGTTTATTTGTGCTCTGTGCTATTTCTTTATCGGTTTTATGTCCATGATCAGAAAAAATAAAAATATGATCAAAGGTGTCTGGTTCTATTTTACTAAAAAAGGAAAACAAAAAATCAGCGACTTTTTTTTGAGCATATTTTATCGAAATACTGTTGTAGCCAAATTCATCGGTTATCCAATGATAGTCCTCTATAGTCATAAATGAAATAGAGTTAGGAGTATTATCTTTTAACAATTGATCTTCAAACTTATCTATATCGTCAAATACAGTAGCTAAATTTTTGTCTTTTTTACTCAATGGACCATTATCAATAGTTCCTTTAGGAGCGTAAAAGTTAATATTAAAGTTGTTTTTGTTGAAAACCTCAAAAATTGTTTCTAATTCTTCATTTTGGTAAAAATAGGGCCATTTAATACGAGTATCACAACCATTCTTATTTGGATAACAACCTGTTGATATACATGCAAATGCTCTAGGGGTGTCTGGTGCTAAAGAATAACAATTTTCATATATAGTCCCTCCAAAGTTTTTTATAAAGTGGTCAATAGGTGTTGATTTCATTTCTGGAGAATGGACATTCAGAAGGTTTGGTCTAACCATGTCTACAAATAGAAGCAATATTTTCATGATTTATTCAATAATTAAATTTGAGTATAAATCCCCTATTTTTTCATAATCCGAAAACATATCTCCAAAATGACATATTACAACAGTTTCAGGAGGAGATGTTCTTGGTTGATATAAGATCCCTTTGTCTGACTTAATTGATTTTGCTTTTAACAAAGTAGAAATTTGAGGTTGTTCATTTAAATCTCTAATTATTAGATCTTTATACTTTTCAAGAAAGACCTTTTTACTTTTTTTTACATTTTCACTAATTTTCTTGAAGTTTTGTGAGATTGTATACAATGAGCAAATTGCATGATAAGGACCTGTATATAATTTATTAATATGTGTCTCTAATTCCATTGTAAATGGAAGATTCCCCCTATTATTTCGGCTATAAACCCCATTTTTATAAGTAACGAATGAAGCTCCTGTCAAACCTCCTAATCCCTTACAAGAGCTAAATGTACAGGCATCTGCAATTTCATGATTCTTTTCTAAATTTATGGAAGCTGTTGCATCTAAAAATAATTTCGCCCCTTTAAAGTCAGCCAACTTTCGTAAAAGATGTATATCACACAAAAAAGCATCAGCAGTTTCAGCATATGAGGTAGCAATCCAATCATAGTTGTCTTGCTTTTTTAATTCATTCTCTATTTCATCGTACTTGATGATTTTATAACTTGTATTTGGTAAAGTTGTTAATTTATTTTTATAGATGGTTTCTATCCTTTTACTATAGTAGCCGGCGTCAATAATAAGTACCTTTCCTAAAACAAAATTTGAAGTAGCAATATCTATGGCAGTTGTACCTCCTCCCTGCAATCTTGCAATTTTGTCATGTCCAGTTAACTTAAGAATATTGTTTAATACTTCATTTTCAATGTTAGTATATTCATCATCCCCTCTCCCAAATGCGGCTCTCAAATCAAACATATTATAATGTGACATATTTGAAGGCCCCGGTGTAAACATGGGCTTCTGACAATTGCGCCTTTGTACTATTGATCTTACTGCTCTTTCGCGTATTTCTTCACTAGAGACTCCATTTGTTCTTGGATACACAATTACATTTTTAATATTATTTGCATTATCTGCCCCGTGAAATAAATAATCAATTTGATATTTTTCTATAATTTTTTCTGTAATTTCCCAGGTGGTAGGAACTACTTCATCAACATCTTTAAATGCCTCTAAAACTTCTTTTCTTTCAATAAAAGATAATTCTGGTTGATAGCCTTTATATTTTTGAACTTCTTCATCAGTTGTTAATCCAATAATAATTGTAACTTTCTTTGTGTCAAAATGCTCTTTTGCCTTTTTTATTAGTCTCACATGACCATGGTGAATTAAAGTGGCACTCATGTCCAACATAACTCTTATACTATTATTATTCATTTAGTCTTGATTATTAATATTTGACATGAAAGCATTCTTATTCTCAATGGGGGTAGTTGTAGGTCGACCTAAGTTTTTTCTTGTATTAATTGCAACTTTAATTTCTAATAGATATGGTCCCTTTTTATTTCTTAATTCATCTAATGCTTTATATAAATCTACTTTAGATTCAACAGTCCTTACATTTTCATACAAATAACCCTTTGCAACTTTTTTGAAATCAACATCTAATCCAACAGTTGGCTGACCTCCGACAGATTCATGGGCGCCATTGTTAAAAATAATATGAAAGAAGTTTTTAGGGTTGTGATATCCTATTGTTGCTAGTGTTCCAGTATGCATTAATATAGAACCATCTCCATCAAGACAAAATACTTTTCTGTCTTTCTTTTGAAGAGCAATGCCTAATGCAATTGCTGAAGTATGTCCCATTGAACCAACCGTAAGAAAATCCTTTTCATGAGTTTGGTTTAGTTTTTCTCTGTATTCAAACAACTCACGAGAAAGCTTACCTGTTGTCGATACTACTATATCATTATCATCTAATGAATCAATAACTATCTTAAGTGCATCTTCCCTGGACATAATGTAATCAGATATAATTTCAGTCTTCAACTTATATTTTTCGAATACCGTAGGTCTAACTACAATAAAATGTGGTGTAGATTTATCAATTGTCGATTTTATCAGATTTTTGGTTTGCTCTATGGCCTTTTCTTCATCTGAATCTATTACTATATAAGGCATTCCCATTGATTCTAATAAGGATAGGGTTATTTCGCCCTGCTTAAGGTGTTGAGGTTCATCTTTAACTCCTGGTTCACCTCTCCAACCAATCATGATAATCATAGGTATTTGATAAACCTTGTCTTCTGCAAGAGATAATAAAGGATTTATTGCATTACCAAGTCCAGAATTTTGCATGTACACAAATGGTACTTTTCCTGTTGCTAAATGATATCCAGCAGCTAAACCGATACATGCACCTTCATTTGCAGCAATTATATCATTTTGTTTACAAACATGATCAGTAATATAGGAAGTGAAATTTTTTAAAGCTGAATCTGGAATACCCACAAAAAAATCTATCTTGTTAGTTATCAGTAAATTTAAATAGTTCTTAGGACTAAGCATAATTTGATTTTAAATTTTAGAATTTATTTTTCTACGTTATATATTGTAGTGTTTACGTTGTGTCGAAACTAAATACAAATGTTAAAAATAACATTAAAATTGAATTTTGCATTCATGTATTTGCTTCTATTATCTTTAAAAAATCGAATATCTAAACTATTTTTACTTAGTTCCAGGAATTAATTCTAAAATTTCTTTAATAGACATACAATCCTTACTAGCTTCTAAAGATCTCCCATTCGTAAGAATTTGTTTGGCTACATTAGACATAGCAGGATAGGAAGCCCTTAACATATGATTTGCATAAATTACAATATCTACTTCCATTTCGATAAATTGTTCCTCAGTGATATGGTTATATGTTGAAGGGACAACAACTATTGGTGTCGTTTTATCTTCTTTTCGGAATTCTTTACAAAATTCTATAATATCTTTACCTGATTTTTCTTTACTATGTATCATTATACCATCAGCACCTGCATTTACATATGCATAAGAACGTTCCAAAGCATCATCAATTGTTTTCCCCAAAATAAGGCTTTCAACACGGGCAATAATCATGAAACTCTCAGTTATTTGTGCTTGCTTTCCAGCTTTTATTTTATTGCAAAAATTTTCAATAGTATCTTGAGTTTGAGGTACAGATGTTCCAAATAATGAATTTTTCTTTAAACCAATTTTGTCTTCAATTATCACAGCAGAAATTCCGTTTCTCTCAAGAGTTCGTACGGTAAACACAAAATGCTCTGTTTTGCTTCCTGTATCTCCATCGTAAATTATGGGCTTGGTTGTACATTCTAAAATATCTGTTAAGCCATGCATTCTGGTTGTAATATTAACAGCTTCAATATCGGGTTTCCCTTTTGAAGTAGAATCAGTTAGACTACTTGACCACATCCCATCAAATTCTACTCGCTTTCCTTCTTTTATAATAAATGCCTTCTCAACAATCAATCCCGTTATCCCACTATGTGATTCCAATATTCTAACAATTGGTTTTGCATCAATTAACCTTCGTAATGAATTTAATCTGATTTGAGGAGTTGTTCCTATAGATTTAATGGAATCAATAAATTCAGATGAATTTACACCTGCAGTATATGGAATCTCTATAACTTCTCCTTTTAATTCATTCATTACTTGAAATGCCCGATCTCGATATCTCTTCTGTGCACCAATTTTCCAGTCATCTCCGTGAATCATAAAATCAGGTTTATATTTTAATAGATTGGGGGCATAATCCCATTCTTTTTGAGGAACCACCTTTTTGACACCCTTTATGTTCTCAACAATAACTTTTCTTTGTTCATAATCAAGATAGGGTAATCTTTTATAATCTGTTATTGCATCATCAGTTAATAAACCAATAATAACATCACCATATTTTACCCCTACATTAATAATATTAATAAGCCCGGGATGAAGGACCTCTGCTGTCATTCCAATATATACTTTTTTCATATTTTTATTAATTTGATATTTTGAGTTATAAACGTTAAAAGCCATTTTAACTTAATAGTGTTTCTTTGAGTGTTGCCAAAATAACTAGTCAAATAAAGATACTTGCTTAAAATTACCTGAATTATTAAATAAATTCTTTATTTATTTTTTATTATAATTCAAGAACCAATTAATGAAGCTTTCAATTCCAGACTTAATATCTGTACTCGGTGAATAGTTATAATCTTTAATTAATTCATCTACATTTGCAAATGTTCTAGTAACATCTCCTTGTTGCATTGGGTACATTTCTTTAATTGCTTTTTTACCAATAGCCTTTTCAATAATTACTATAAAATCTTTTAAGCTTTCCGTTTTGTTATTACCTATGTTATATATTTTGTAGTGTTCTCTTAAGTCTATATTTTTTTCAATGATTTTAGTAATACCATTCACAATATCATCTATATACGTAAAATCCCGCTCCATTTGACCATTATTAAATACTTTAATGGGCTGATCATTTGAGATTGCTTTAGCAAATAAATAATAAGCCATATCTGGTCTACCCCAGGGTCCATAAGCAGTAAAAAAACGTAATCCTGTAGTTTTAAAACCATATAAATGACCATAGGTGTGAGCCATTAATTCATTGCTCTTTTTTGTGGCAGCGTATAAACTAATTGGGTGATCTACGTTGTCTGTTGTTTCAAAAGGCACTTTTTTATTTTCCCCATATATACTAGAGCTACTTGCATACACCAAATGTTTTACTTTATGGTTTCGACAACCTTCAAGAATGTTTAAAAATCCATTAATATTACTATCTATGTATGCTTTTGGGTTTTTTATAGAATGTCGTACACCCGCCTGAGCAGCTAAATGACAAACTATTTCAAACTGTTCTTGTTTGAATAAATTATCAATACTGTCATCATCAACTATATCTATTCTAGAAAATCTTAATGAATTGAATTTAGTACTTTGAGTATTATTTTTAAAGATTTCAACATCAAATTTATCAAACCCCAATTCTATTAATCGATCAAACTTTAATTTAGGATCATAATAATCGTTGATATTGTCAATACCATAAACATTATGACCTTGATTCACTAATTTTAAACAAGTATGAAATCCAATAAATCCAGCCGCGCCAGTAACTAATATTTTCATTTACTTTTTTCCTATTTGATAGTATTCAAATCCTTTTTCTTTAAGACTAAGGGTATTATACTGATTTCGACCATCAAAAATAACTGGCGTTTTTAATTGTGATTTTATCTCTTTAAAATCAGGCGAACGGAATTCTTTCCATTCGGTAAGTAATACGAGTGCATCCGAATCTTTCAAAACATCATCCTTCGAGCTTAAATAGGATACATTTTGAACTCCTTTTAAATAATGCTCTTTGGCTTCATTAACCGCTTTAGGATCATAAGCTTTTATTTTTGCTCCTCTACTTACTAATTCTTTGATTACATAAATGGCTGGTGCTTCGCGCATATCATCGGTTCCCGGCTTAAAGGCCAAGCCCCAAATACCAAAAGTAAAGCCAGTTAGGTCTTCTCCAAAACGAGCTACAATTTTCTGAGCAATCACTAATTTCTGGGCATCATTTACATCTTCTACTGCTGTGATCAATTGCGCAGTATAGCCATTTTCTTTGGCAATTTTTGTGAGTGCTTTTACATCTTTTGGAAAACATGAACCACCATAACCTGCACCTGGATAAATAAAACTATATCCTATACGCTGGTCTGAACCAATTCCGATTCTAACCTGATTTGCATCGGCTCCTACCTTTTCACAGATATTGGCAATTTCATTCATAAAAGATATTTTGGTAGCTAGCATTGCATTGGCAGCATACTTTGTCATTTCAGCAGAACGGATGTCCATAGTAATAAAACGGTCATGAGATCTGAAAAAAGGAGAATAAAGTTCTTTCAATTTTTTAAAGACAATCTCAGAATCTGCTCCGATAACCACTCTGTCTGGTTTCATAAAGTCTGCAATAGCAGCTCCCTCTTTTAAAAACTCAGGATTAGAAACCACATCAAACTGTAAATCAGAATTTCGTATGTCTAGTTCTTTTTGAATCGTAGCCTTTACTTTATCTGCAGTTCCAATAGGTACCGTAGATTTATCGACCACAATCAATCTTTTTTGCATCGACTGCCCTATTGATTTGGCTACTGCTAGTACATATTGTAGATCTGCAGAACCATCATCTCCCATAGGGGTTCCAACCGCTATAAAAGCTATTTCAGAATTCTGTAAAGCTTTATTTAATTCTGTTGTAAAAAACAAGTTCTTATTCTTAACATTTTTTAAAACCATCGTCTCTAAACCAGGTTCAAAAATAGGAATGGTTCCTTGATTTAATTTTTCAATCTTAACTGGATCTATATCTACACAAGTAACCCTATTTCCCATTTCTGCAAAACATGCTCCTGAGACAAGCCCAACATATCCGGATCCTATAACTGTGATATTCATTTCTTATTTGTCTTCTGCTATTTTTATTTGTTTTCTTAGTCCACTCGATGAAAATCGGTGATCTCTTGAGTTGTAATAGATCTCTATTCCCTTTTCTTTACAATAATCTCTTCCTGTAAAGTTCTTATCTTTATACTCATCCCCAATAATTCTAACATCTAGTTTAAAAGAATGTAAAATATCTTCTAAATCTTGTTCCGATACGTAAGGTACAATTTCATCGATGTGTTTTGATCCTTTGAGTTGAATATAACGCTCTATTTCAGACTGTGATGGCCCATTTTTATCAGGACGATCAATGGAAGGGTCTAACTGTAGGCCTACGATTAAATAATCGCACTGACGTTTTGGCTCCTCTAACATTTTTACATGTCCAGCATGAAACAAATCAAAGCTTGAAAAGGTGATTCCTACTTTCATATTTATATTTTTTGATTGACTACCGTCGGAGTTATTTTTTTATAAAAATTTCTTAAAATATTTAATTGTATCTATCAATCCCTCATCTAAATCATATTTTGGACTCCAATTTAAATTTTTTAAAGCCAATGAAATATCTGGTTTTCTTCTTTTTGGATCATCTTTAGGTAACTCTTTATAAATAATATCAGATGAAGAGTTTGTAAGTTTAATTATTTTATTTGCCAAATCTTTCATTGATAATTCGACTGGATTTCCAAGATTCACTGGTCCAACAAAATTACTATGCATCATTTTTATCATTCCGTCAATCAAGTCATCAATATATTGAAAGGATCTAGTTTGTAAACCATCTCCATATATGGTTATGTTTTCATTATTTAAAGCTTGTAAAATAAAGTTTGAAATTACTCTTCCGTCATTTTTAGTCATATTAGGTCCATAAGTATTAAATATTCTGACAATTCTTATATCCAAATCATGTTCTCTTTTATAATCCATAAATAAAGTCTCCGCACATCTTTTACCTTCGTCATAACAAGATCTGTAACCAATAGTGTTTACATTTCCGTAATAATTTTCTGTCTGTGGATGAATTTCTGGATCGCCATATACCTCGCTAGTACTTGCCTGTAAGATTTTAGCATTATTTTTTTTAGCAAGTCCTAACATATTTATAACTCCAATAGTACATGTTTTTACCGTCTTAATTGGATTGGACTGGTAGTGAATTGGAGATGCAGGACATGCAAGATTATAAATCTCGTCTATATTCTCTCTATAATATGGTTTAGTAATATCGTGATTGACAAACTCAAAATTATTGTTGTTTTCAAATTCCTTAATATTTTTCAAAGTCCCTGTGAATAAGTTGTCCATACAAACTACGTCAAAGCCGTCGTTTAATAATCTTTTACACAAATGAGAGCCAATAAAACCAGCTCCTCCGGTAACTAAAACAGTATTTTGATTATTTCCTTCCAAGTCCTATATAATTAAATCCAATTTTTTTACTTTTTCATATATACTTTACCAATCATAATCTTTAAACTCATACCACTCTGTCATAATGGCAATTAAATTATAATTTGAAATATTTAATCACGTTATCAATAATATACTCCTGATTAGAATTTTCTAATTCTGTATGTATCGGCAATGAAATAACTTCGCTAGAAAGAATATCAGTATTCTTTAAAATTTGATTATTTCTATACGGTTTTTGTTTGTGAATTGGAATTGGATAATAAATCATTGATGGAATTCCTAAATCATTTAAATAATTTTTTAATTGATCTCTTCTACCGTTTAAAACCCGTAAAGTGTACTGGT
>MDSV01172842.1_pt1 | contig 12793 bp, 9 predicted proteins | sample 810851 | NCBI WGS metagenome assembly MDSV01 (sample SAMN05326640, study PRJNA326480) | marine metagenome | isolation source: seawater | place: Atlantic Ocean: North East | collected 2012 | reverse complement strand
TGTCCCACTCTAAATTACTTAGGCTGTTTAACGTTGGGGTATCAGAGGCCCCAGTGTATTTGGAAATTTTATGAAGCGAGTTTACGTCTGTGTAAACAACATCGTTGTTTTTATATACTAATCTTAAAACCTCTTTTTCTAATCCCTGATGATTAATTTTTTCTAATCCAACAAAACGACCAACCCCATGATCAATATGGACAACATAATCACCAACAGATAACTCTCCGCTTTTTTTAATATGATTTTTTTGTTTTTTTATAATCTTAGACTGGTAAGCGTATCTGAAATACCTGTTAAAAATTTCATGATCAGTAAAAACCACTCTTTTATTTTCATGATCAACAAACCCTTGACTTATTTTTGAGAGGTATGGTTTGTATTTTACCTGAGAACCAATCGATTCAAAATATTCCGATAGCTTTTGGACTTGTTCCTCTGATTGAAAAGATATTTTAACACTGTAATCACTTTCATTAAAATCATTTATTTCCCTATCAAGTAGTTGAAGGTTTTTATTAAAGTTTTTTGGAGGAGATGAATTAAAAGCAACATGCTTTTTATGCTTTTTGTTTCCTAGGTGTATTAATTTAAAAGACCTAACCTTATCTAAAAAGTTTTTTTTGCTATAGAAAAGTTTTTTAGGCTCTAGGGGTAAAACCGTTTTAGAGTTTTTGCCAATTTTAGAATAAATTTTTGTTGATTCATCAAATTTATCATCAATTATGTTAGCGCATAAACTTAGGTCATCACACCAGACCCACCAATCATCAGAGATAAAATCAAGAAGTGAAACATAGTTTTTGCTATTTTTATCCCTTTGTATATTTGATAAAAGTTTTACCCCCTCTAGGCTTTTAACTGTAAGCTGTGACTCGCTATCAAACTCTTTTATTTTTATTATTAAATCATCATCAGACTCTATTCTTATGGGGTTGTTATTTGTGAATGAGTAAACATCTATAATACTTCCCCTGACAGCATATTCTCCAGGTTCTTTTACAAAATCAACTCTTGTAAAGTTTTGGAAGTTCAAATTATCTATGATAGATTTTTGACTAATCTCTTCGTTTAATTTTATGTTATAAGATAGCTTGTCGCTTGTTTTGTGATCAGGGTATAACTCTACAATACCCTCAGGATAGGTCACCACATATGTTTTTTCGTTTTTTTTTAAGTTTTTAATGTGTTGAATGGTTTCGGTTCTCATAACAACATTTGCGTTGTTAATTAACTCATCATCGTAAGGTTTTCTATATGAATATGGAAAAAACATAACCTTTTCATGATTCAGGAAATTACTTAAGTTGCTATAATAAAGCATAGCATCTTTTTTGTTAGCACAGATAAAGCAGTTGTTATAGGTGTTGTTATAAGAAATTGCCACAGGTAAGATTACCTTCAAATTACCACACAACCCTCCTAAAGAAATTTCTTTTTCTTCTTCGATTGATCTGTTTAGCTCTATTGTTTTAAGATCATGAGCGTATGTATCTAAAAGTTTACTAGGTAACATTTTATTTTAAACTATTCAAATCAAGAATAGTTTGTAAAAAAGGATATTTTTGTTAGATAAATATACTCAATGAAAGTTTTACTCACAGGATCTTCCAGAGGTATTGGTTTTGAGATAGCAAAAGAGATGCTAGCCTCTGGCCACACCATTATTTTACATTGTAACAAAAATGCAGATAGATTAATTAAACTAAAAGAACAATACAACGATACCTGTCACGTTGCTATTGCAGATCTTTCCAAAATTGATGGTGTTCAAGACTTAATTAACATTACAAAAAAACTTATAAAATTTCCTGATACAATAATTAATAATGCTGGTATTGCAGAGTCATCTCTTATTAATAAAAATATTGATGAGTGGTCAAAGCTTTTCGATAGAACAATACATGTAAATCTTAGAGCTCCTTCGCTCTTGTGTAAAGAGTTTATAATGTTAAAGAGGGAAAACAAAATTAAATCTAAACTTCGTGTTATTAACATCTCTTCTCGTGCTGCTTTTAGGGGGGAAGAGGAAGATTTTATTTCTTATGCTTGCTCAAAAGGAGGTTTGATATCTCTCACAAAAACCCTTGCAAGGTCTTTTGGAAAAAAAGATAATGTGATTCCTTTTAGTATTGCCCCTGGCTTTGTTAATACGGAGATGGCTAAAAGTTTTATAGAACAGCACGGGGAGGGACTAGCTAGTAAAGGAATTGTTTTAGATAAATTAACTGAACCAAAAGATATAGCTCCTCTTGTAAACTTTATTGTATCAGGAAAAATGGACCACGCGGTTGGATCTACTATCGATATAAACGCAGGCAGTTATCTTAGATAACTAGGAGGCAAAAATTTGGTTTGACTCCTTAAAGGTTTTGAACTCAAGAGCGTTTCCACTTGGATCTAAAAAAAACATAGTCCCTTGTTCACCAACCTGACCCTCAAATCTAATATATGGTTCTATTATAAAATCTATTCCAATACTTTTTAGCTTTTCAGATAATGTATGCCAGTCTTTCCAAGGTAAAATAACTCCAAAATGTCTTACAGGAACATTTTTTCCGTCGACCTCATTTTTTTTTGTTGGATTAATTTCATCTGGTTTTACATGTGCAGAAAGTTGGTGTCCAAAAAAATTAAAATCAACCCATTTTTTATCCTCCCTTCCTATTTCACAACCCAAAACTTTACCGTAAAAGTCTTTAGTATCTTTAATATTTAATATAGGAAAAGCTAAATGAAATGGTGTTTTCATAGAATTAATTTATTTTTAGCAAAACTAATTATTTTATGTCATCCAATAAAGTTTCCTTAGTACTATCAAGTGGCGGTGCAAGGGGGATAGCTCATATAAGTGTGATTGAGTCATTGCTTGATGATGGGTATGAAATTGTTGAGGTTTCAGGTACCTCCATTGGCTCTTTAGTTGCCGCATTTTTCGCGTGTGGAAAATTAGATTTGTTTAAAAATTGGGTACTTAAACTAGATAAAATTAAAACATTTTCTCTTATGGATTTTACAGTATCTCAAAGTGGAATAATAAAAGGTGACAAAGTGTTTTCCTCTTTAAAAAAAATAATACCTGACGAAAAAATAGAAAATTTAGAAATACCGATATCTATAATTGCCACTGATATTTTTAACAATAAGGAGGTTGTTATCAGAAGTGGTAGTATGTATGATGCTATTAGAGCCTCCTGTTCTATACCAGGCCTTGTAAAACCTTACTCACTTAATGGTATTGACCATGTTGATGGTGGAGTTTTAAACCCCCTTCCAATAAATAAGCTAAATCATAAGGAAAACATAATTACAGTTAACTTAAACAGCCCTCCTGCAAAAAATAAGAGCAAAAAAGAAAATAAAACAGCACTTTACTTGAATTATTTTAATTCAGTTAAAAAGTTTTTTTCAAATAATAACAACTCGAAACATTTAGGTATATATGACATAACCTACAGGTCAGTTCATATGATTCAAAATCAACTTTCAGTATACCAAATTGAAAAACACAAAACTTTAAAAAACATTAATATACCTTGTGATGTTTGTCACCCACTAGAGTTCTATAAGGCAGATGAAATTTTAAAATCTGGGACTAAGTTTTATAATGAAACAAAAAATAATTATTGAGTGTTAATTATATTTGAAGAAATTTTATAGATATGGAAATGTTAATTTTAATTATTGTACTATTTGTATCGGCTATACTTAGTGCCGTGTTTATTCCAAATAATAAAGTTAGTGATCACGCTAAAGACTCAGACGTTTAATTTTTTTTTGTTTTTCTAAAATCGATTATTGAGATTGCGCCAACTAGGCTAATAATAATAACAACAATCCAAACAAAAATTTCTACTCCGTCAGTAACTGCAGGGTTTGTGGGGAACATGTTTTTTTTTCGAAAATAAATATTAATTTTTTAAATCTAAAATTTAAAAAGAAATACTTCCCAAGGTAATCTCAATAGTTGATGGTTTTGTTTTTTCTAAAGTTTTTGTGACATAAGAGTATCTAATGCCTAAATCAAAAATTGAAGATTGTCTAAATAAATTTATATCAAATTTTATTTCAACCCCAAAAGACAAAGGGGTCTCCTTTACTTCACCTAGAGAAGAGTTTACTAAACCAACAACATTTCCGGAGTTAATAAAAGAAATTAAACGTATTCTTTGTATATAAAATAATGGGCCCAACCCAAACTCCGGATAAACTAATGGATTTTCATATTCAACACCCCAGCCGCTAAATTCACTAAACAAAAAACTATTTTTATACCCGTAAACAAAATCTATATTTCTTCTAAAACTATAATTTACATGTTTTTGTTTTTCATATCTAAACTTTCCACGAAGGGAATGGTTTTTTGATAAACCTGGGAAAGCTAAATAAATATCTGACCTTAAGTAGCTGCCATTATAGTTACTATTATTTGTTGTCTTTCTCGACTCAAGAATTAGTGTCTGTTCGTAGGGTGTGTACACGTTTCTCTTTGAAGTTTTATGTCTTCTTGAAAAATAAATCAATCCACCATAATAGTTTCTTTTTCTCTCTATACCTAGAGGAAATTCTGCAGATGTACTTGATAAGGATTTGGTGAAATAATTAAAATAATTTGAGTTTGTGTAGTCAGACCTAATTGTTAAGTTAGTGTAGTATTTCCCTTTTGTAAATGATAAAGGGAGACGTACACCAATGGTGATGTCTTTTGCTGTAAAGTTAATGTCGGCGTTTTCAACCGTATCTACAGGTAGCCCTTCTGAATTGTTGAGAATCAGATCCTGGTAATAGTAGTCTTTAGACCCACTAATAGAAAAGTCTATAATAGGGTATAGCGCCTGAAGACTTAAACCAAAAAACCTTTTATGTTTTTTATCTCGAGTATCTATCTTGTAACCCCCATTAAAAATAAGCGTGCCAAACAGATTTCTCGACTCTAACCCTAAGGTCAAGTATTCAACGCCTCTTGTGTCAAAACCATAATCAGTGAGACCCCAATTAATGGGTCTTATAAAATGCAGAAAGGGGTTAAGTTTTTTTATTTCATAATTTTTTAATCCCATTTCACTAACCTTATAATCAATTTCTTTAATTGTGGTAACTTCTTTTAAGTCATTCATATTTATTTTTTTTGATTGGATATCAAACCCAAATCTTGTCATCTGACTATAAAATAAATTATTCCCATCTTTAGATATAGATGGATAATATCTACCAAAAGTATTACCTGGAAGTATATATGTTTTTTTTGTGAAGATATTGTAGAAGAATACCTCCTCAACACCATCTTTTTGTGAACTATAAATTAACCACTCGCCTTTTAGTGTTGGCCAGCCAATATTCTCTTTTGTGGCCTTAATCTTTGTATACTTTTCCTCCATTAAACTAAAGGTGAACACGGTCTTTATTCCATTTAAAGTTTTTAAGCCCACTAAATTTTTTTCGTTTAAAAATTTTATTTGTGAGAATGTTCCACCCTTTAGATTTATTGTTTTTTCTTCATTGAAATTTTTATCATATAAGCACAATACCTGAGAACCCTTAACCCTATTGTTTAAGGCAATTATTTTTCCTCCGGAAGGGGAGATGTCAAATGATGAGTAGAAGCTTTTTTTACTTTTTGATATCAATTTTTTTTGTTCTACGTCATATATTTTTATTACCGAAAAAGTTCTTTTATCCCACCTAGGGTCTTTGTCAAACTCTATCCAACCTATCGTGTTTTTTGAAGAGGGGATTCTCTCAAAATCATTAACCCTTCCAGGAACTATAAGCTTTTTATTTTCACCACCTTTGTTAATTAAATGAATTTCCTTGTACCCACCCAGACCTTGTCTTATTGTTGCCACTTTTCCATTTTGCAATTCAGTAGGGTACTTAAAGTCATAATATTTTTCTTTTCTTCTGATATTAAATGATACTTTTTCTTCAATAAAATCACTCTCTATAAAACCCTCTATACTTTTAGCATATAATTGTCTATAATTAAGCCCTGTCTCTTTTTTTAATGATCTGTAAAATGGAAAAGGAAGGAAGGCCTGTTTATTTGCTGTATTAACAATTTTGTTAAAAGTCTCTACGCCATACTTGTCTTTTAAATACTTCACCATAAGGTATCCTGACTCATATAGGGATGGTGTTTTATCTTTATAGCTTCCAAGAATTTGTTTGTCGTACTTTAATTTGTTTCTCGAAAGAACATTCATCTTAGATGTTAATGTAAATCTGGGCACACGACCTCTTCCGTATTTACTTTTTCTTGTTTCAAAGTCTACAGCGTCACCCTCCCAATACCAAATGGGCATTGTTGATCTTGATAAAGCACTTGCAAAAGATTGACCAAATAAGTAATGTGCCGTTTTATTAAATGTTTCATTATATGCTAACTCTCTTTGAACTATGTGGCGGTACTCGTGGTCAACAAGAAGGTCTATCCAGTTATTATTATGTAAGAAGTGTCCAGATTCAGGCCTAGCGTTCGCATAGAATTCACTTCTTCTAGGTGACGAAGTAACAAAGGCATTAGAAACACTATTTTGCCCATGTAATATTATGTTTGTCTTTCGTATTTTATCTTCAGGGTTTTGCTTTATTTTTTTGAGGTTATTTTCGAGGTAGTTTATGGTGTAATTAGCCACAGAATCCATTTTTTTTTCAAAGAAAACATTAAAATTTGGACTTACCATCTTACGCCATTTCACACTGAATGGAGCTGTTTCAGACTTCGAAAATTGAGAAAATATTTGTTTTATTGGTGCAAACAAAAGTATTGATAATGCTAATACTTTATGCATTTTCAGATACACACTCAAATAACTTTAAAATATCTTTTTCTGTATTGTAAACAGATGGAGACACCCTGATTACGTCTCCCCTTAATGATATATATATGTTTTTTTCTCTGATCTTTTTTAAGATTTTTTTAAGATTTTTTTTTGGTTTCAAACCAAATAGGTGCCCTGCTCTGTAATCTTCTTCCTCATACCAAACCTTTGACCTATCTAGCATCTCAAAATATTTAGAGGATATTTTTTTAATATAATTATAGATGTTGTCTACGCCCCACTTATTAATCTGCTTTATTCCTTCGTTTAACATATCAACATTTATAAAATTACTCTGCTGGCCTACGCTATATCTTTTTGCAAACCTTGCGTACTCTTTTTGGTAATTTATTAAGTTTGAAAAATCTTCACTGCCCTTTCTGTTTATCCAACTTTCTTCAATCGGTTTACCGTCATCAAAAAATTCTCCAAAATAAGAAAGCCCTGATCCGTAAGGTCCCATTAACCATTTGTAACCTGCGCAGACCAAAGCATCAGGTTGGACATCATCAACATCAAAAGGCATTGACCCTATTGACTGTGTTCCATCAATAATTAAAAGAGCATTATTCTGTCTTGTCTTTTCTCTAATTTTTTTCATATCGTAGATGGTTCCGTCAGCCCAATGTACAATTCCCATCGAAACAACTTTTGTTTTTTTATCAATTGCTGAAAGGATGTCGTCGTTCCATTGCTTCCCTTGTCTCTCTGAAGAGTTTTGCTTTTTTATAAATTTCAATTCTCCGTCATATTTTTTTGTTAGATTCATCCAAGGATAAACATTACTTGGAAACTGATCACCAACAATAACAACACTTTCCCCACGCTCCAATTTAATATTATTGGTAACATTAGCTAGACCGTAAGATGCTGCAGGGACATAGGCAATTCTGTCAGGATTTTTACAGTTTATGAGTTGCGCGAATGAACCTTTAATTTCTTCTATGTTTTTAAAAAAATGCTCAGGCATAATTTTGTCTGGTTTTCTTTGAAAGTGTATTCCTTTTATCCCCGCCTTCTCAACTTTTTTGAGCATAGGAGACATATATGCACAGTTTAGATATACTTTTTTTCCTGTTAAATTAAATTTACTTTTTTGACACTTCATTTTACTCGAACCCTGGAGGTATTAGTTTGTGATAATTAGAATTCTTTTGCAATATATCAGCAAAATAAAGAATTTTATACTCTTCGTAATAATTTCCTATCAACGAAATACTCGTTGGCCTTCCTTTTTCATCAAAACCGTTAGGTACCGATATAGATGGGTGACCTGTTAAGTTAGTTATCATAAGTTGATTTTTACCAAAAGACGGAGATAGAATTACATCAAACTCTTTAAAAAGGCTCTCAACTTCTTTAATTAAAACAGACCTAAACCTGTTAGCTTGGATGTATTCAACAGCTGGAATTAGCCTTGATTGCCTTAGTGAGTTTGCTCGAGACCTTTCACCTTGTTCAACCATTGACGAGTCCATATTTTGAAGTATAAAGTCATCAAAGAAAGCACCAGCTTCAGCTCTCAGAATAATATCAAACGAACTAAATGGATAATTACTAGGAAGCTCTAAAGGCGTTAACTCAAACCTTTTCCTGAGTAACTCTAGAGACGTGTTGTTATTAGACTTATATCTTGAGGTGTCGCTGTCGAATAGATTTTTTAAATAACCAACTCTTAAATCTTGATTATTTAAGTCAAACTTAATCTTTTTTCTTGCTGTTAGACTGCTGTTTTTAATTTCATTAAAAACTATAGCACAATCGATAGCACTTTTTGCAATAGGACCCACTTTATCCATACTCCAAGAAAGGGTCATAAACCCGTCGGTGCTCACAGCTCCGTAGGTTGGTCTTAATCCCGTAACCCCGCACCGGGTAGATGGGGATATTATAGAACCTAAGGTTTCTGTTCCTATTGTAAAAGGTAACAAAGAGGCTGCTGTAGCTGAAGCTGAGCCTGCAGATGATCCACTAGCACCTTGAGACAAATCCCAGGGGTTTAATGTCTTTCCTCCATACCAGACATCTCCTCGAGCCAAGGATCCAGAAGACAATTTACATAACATCACGGCGCCAGCCTCTTCAAGTTTTTTTATAACCTCCGCCTTATCCTCAAGAAATTGGTTCTTGAAAGGCATACTTCCCCACGTAGTTGGATATCCAGGATATGATGCTAAATCTTTAATTCCGTAAGGTATTCCATGAAGAGGTCCTCTGTATTTTCCTTTTTTAATCTCAATATCAGCTTTATCAGCTTGTAAAAATGCTACGGAGTCAGTAATTGTAACAACCGCATTTACTTTCTTATTATATTTTTTTATTCTATCTAAAAATATTTCAGTTAATTCTCTTGAGGTAATTTCTTTATTTTTTATCAGGTAAGCCAACTCCCTCAAGGAGTAAAACACTAGATCGTTTTTGTTTTTTGGTAATTTTGTTTCTATCAAACTAAAAGCTATATCGTAGCTATATGATGGGGGTGAATCTAAACTAAAAGATACTGCAGGTTTTACATTATTTTCTAAAACACTTTCTCTTAGTTCTTGGTAACCCCTTTTGTTTCTTTCTAAATAACCCTTTAATGTTTCAATGTATTCCTTTTTGAATTTTATGTTAATTAAACTTAGTGCATTTTTAACTCTATCATTTGTAATGTCCGTTTTCTGCTGAATGAGAATAAAGGAAAAAGACAGAACTAAAACACAGATAATTAAAGTATTAATTTTATGCTTCATAAATTATTTTAATCTAATATACATATTAATTTTATTCATTATTATTTATCGCTTGGAAACAAAAAACAAACTTTTTCTTCTTGATGCTATGGCTCTAATCTACAGAGCTCACTTTGCTTTTAGTAAAAACCCAATTGTAAACTCTAAAGGAATGAACACCAGTGCTGTTTATGGTTTTTTAAACACACTCATAGAACTTATTAGGAAAGAAGAGCCTTCTCATTTGGCTGTGGTTTTTGATACCAAAGCACCAACTTTCAGGTCGGTAATTTTTAAAGAATACAAGGCTAACCGCGAAAGACAACCAGAGGACATACAGGTCGCTATTCCTATTATTAAAAACTTACTTAACCTTTTGAGCATTAAAACTTTAGAAAAAGATGGCTTCGAGGCAGATGATGTCATTGGATCAGTTGCTACTCAATTTGGATCTTCTGAAGGGTCTGTAATCTATATGATGACTCCAGACAAGGATTTTGCTCAGCTGGTATCAGAAAATGTTTTCCTATATAAGCCAGCTTTTATGGGCAGGGGTGTTGATGTTTTGGGTGTTGATGAAGTTCTTAAAAAGTTTAAAATAAAGAGAGTGGACCAGGTAGTTGATTTTCTAGGACTCCAAGGTGATAGTGTTGATAATATTCCTGGCGTTCAGGGTGTTGGGCCAAAAACAGCCCAAACACTTTTAGAAAAATACGATACAGTAGAAGGAATTATAGAAAATAGAGAAGAAATCAAAGGTGCAATAGGGGAAAAGATTAGGGCTAATGTTGATAATGCTAAAATGTCTAAAAGGTTAGCAAAAATAAAAACGGACATAGATCTTTCAATTAGTCTAAATGATCTTAAACCATCAGCACCAAATCACGATGATCTTACTAAAGTTCTTGATGAACTTGAATTTAGAACAATCAAGGAGAGACTGGAAAGGATTGGTCTATTGAAAGTTAACAAAGAAGAGCAACTCACTGTTTTTGATCTCCAAGAAAATTCAAAAAAACAAAAAGTTAAGTATGAAATTATTGAAGAGCATAACCTAGATAAATTCATTTCAGATTTGAAAACAAAAAAAATAATTTGTTTTGATACAGAGACATCAAGTTTAGATATTCAATCTGCAGAACTAGCTGGAATAGCTTTTTCATATAAAGAAAATGAAGGTTTCTACGTCCCAACACTTTCTAATACCCAAGATATTGTAAACAAGCTATTACCCGTTTTCTCTGATCCAAATATTTTATTGGTTGGTCATAATCTAAAATATGATATACAAATTCTTTCAAAATATGGTGTTTTTTTTCACACAAATGTCTTTGATACCATGTTAGCACATTATATACTAAACCCCGAAGGTAGCCAAAAACTGGATGTTTTATCAGAAAATTATCTAAACCATAGGTGTATACCAATTGAAGACATAATAGGAAAAAGGGGTGTTAACCAAAAAAGTATGCTTGATGTTCCTGTTGAGAAAGTTTATGAGTATGCGTGTGAAGATGCAGATATAACCTTACGTCTAAAAAACATTTTCTCTAAAGAAATTGAAATAAAAGGTTTTAAAAAACTGTATTACAACATAGAGATCCCCCTTCTGTTCGTCTTAGCTAATATCGAACAGAATGGTGTTAAAATTGATAAGCATTTTCTATCAAAGATGTCGGAGTCTCTTACAAGTAAAATTGAAGAGACAGAAAGATTAATATTTGATATTTCTGGTGAGGAATTTAATGTAGGATCACCAAAACAGTTAGGAGCTATTTTATTTGATAAATTAAAAATTCAAGAAAACCCAAAAAAAACAAAATCAGGTCAATACTCCACAGGTGAAGATGTGTTGGCAAAATTATCAAATGTCCATGAAATCGTAGGTTTAATTTTGAATTTTCGAGAGTTTAAAAAACTACAATCAACTTACGTTGACGCCTTGCCAGAGATGGTATCAGAAACGGATGGCTTAATCCATACAGACTACGCTCAGGCTGTTACATCTACAGGACGGTTAAGCTCAAATAAACCAAATCTACAGAACATTCCAATTAGAACTGAGTTGGGAAGAAAAACGAGGAAAGCTTTTATTTCAAGGTCTGATAATGATTATATATTAGCTGCCGATTACTCACAAATCGAGTTAAGAATTATAGCTGAGTTTAGCAAAGACTCTGAAATGATACAAGCTTTTAAGGACAATAAAGACATTCATAGCTTAACAGCTGCAAAAGTATTTAAGGTTAACTTAGACGAGGTCACCCCTGACATGAGAAGGAGAGCAAAAGAAGTTAATTTTGGTATAATTTACGGGATCTCTCCATTTGGATTATCTCAAAATCTGGATATTTCACGCTCAGAAGCAAAAGAGATTATTGAATCGTATTTTGATGAGTTTAAAAGTATTAAAAAATATATGGACCTCTCAATTGAGAAAGCAAAAGAAAATAAATACGTAGAGACAATGTTTGGTAGAAGACGTTTCCTAAGAGATATAGACTCTAGAAATTATACCCTTAGAGGTTTTGCTGAAAGAAATGCAATAAACTCACCTATTCAGGGAACAGCAGCAGATATAATTAAAATGGCAATGATTGATGTCTTAAATTGGATAAATGAGAATAAGTTAGAAAGCAAAATGATTATGCAGGTACACGATGAACTTGTCTTTGATGTTAGATCTAATGAGTTAGACTTATTTAAAAATAATATTAAATCTATTATGGAGAATGTTGTAAAAACAGATGTTCCTTTACTGGTTGATGTTGGTTACGGAAAAAACTGGTTAGAAGCTCATTAAGATGAATTTTAATAAAGAGGACATACTTTTAAGTCACAAAAGAATAGCAAGTTGGATTCATAATACGCCTGTTCTAACATCAGGTAGTATTAACCAGATATCAGGCGCAGATTTATTTTTCAAATGTGAGAACTTTCAAAAAATTGGTGCTTTTAAAATGCGAGGAGCTTTAAATGCTGTTCTTTCTACCTCAAAAGAAAACTCCCTAAAAGGTTTTGTTACTCACTCTTCTGGAAATCACGCTCAGGCGGTAGCTCTTTCTTCAAAAATAGCAAATACTAAAGCCTACATTGTTATGCCAAAAGGAGCTCCAAAAATTAAAATTAAGGCAGTTAAAGAATATGGCGCAGAGGTTACATTGTGTGAAAACAATGAGAGGTCTCGTACCGATACATGTGAAAAAATTATAAATGAAACAGGAGCTAATTTTATTCATCCTTATGATAATGACAAGG
>MDSV01225110.1_pt1 | contig 12794 bp, 7 predicted proteins | sample 810851 | NCBI WGS metagenome assembly MDSV01 (sample SAMN05326640, study PRJNA326480) | marine metagenome | isolation source: seawater | place: Atlantic Ocean: North East | collected 2012 | reverse complement strand
TTATTACAGCTATTGGTGGAACAGGTTCATTCCAATATAGCGACGACGGAAACGACTTTTCAAACGATAACATTTTTGACAACTTACAAGCAGATAATTACACATTCTACGCTCAGGATGAGAACGGATGTATAATAGGAGCTACTGCTGAAGTTGAAGAACCAGCTGAAATTGTTGTTACTGGTATTGTGTCTAGCTCTGACGTTCTTTGGGGCGAAGGCTTTATCGATGCAAGTGTTACTGGCGGCACTCCAGATTACTCCTACGAATGGTCTGGGCCGAACGTAAGCGGTGAAGACAGTCAAGACCTTGACAACCTTGAGTCTGGAGTTTACACATTAGAAGTAACAGATGGTAACGGATGTTCAGCTGTTGAGCAATTTAATGTAGTTTTTGATAATGTTGTCGAAATCTCTAACGGTATTGAATTAAACGTGTTTCCCAACCCAAGTAATGGATTATTTAACATTAAGTGTTCAAGCAATGAAGTAGGTGACATACAGTTCTCTATAATTGATGCTCTTGGAAGAACTGTTGAAACTGGAGTTTGGAGTGGAGTAGGTAATATATTCAACACAACTCTAGATCTTGGTTCACATGAAAACGGAGTTTTCAGACTATGCTTAGTTTCTAACGGATATATGTCTTCAATTCAAATGGTGAAGTCAAACTAATTTGGTGTTAAATAATATTAGTAGAAGGGAGGCCTATGGGTCTCCTTTTTTACAACACCATGTTAAGATTTGAATTCATTAAGAGTTATTTGTTCTAGCAAATTCTTATCTTTCCGAAATAATTAGAAAAATATCAAATGAGTTTACTCAAACAACATTTCCTATCGCTTTTACTACTACTAGGTGCAGTAATACCTTCAATGGGCCAGTATACACTGACAGTTGAGGAAGCTCCTGCGACATCTGTAGTAGGTACGACTTATAGCTTGTATGTAAATATGCAAGATCCATCTGATAGAATGAGTGCGGTATTTGGCAATAACCAATCTCAACTTGAAATTTCAGCTCCTGCTGGAGTGTTTAACTCATCATTTAATTCTAGCTGGAGTGCATCAGGTTTAAGTGCAGCCTTTATTGCTTTTTTTCCAGAAATGGCTGATGACTCTTATGCAACAATTGGTCTGTCAGGTCCAGCAGCAGAATCAGGAGTAACAGGAGCTGAAGACCCTTCTCTAGTTGAAGATGCTGCACAGGCAATTTCTCCTTTTTTTATTTCAAATGGATCAACAAACCTTCTTGCAAACACTCTTACTGGAGCGTCGTATTACGTACTGAATACTGCCGGCAACGGGCTTCCAGATGCTAGCCTTAGAGTTAAAATAATGCAGATCACAACTTCAGGTGAGCTATGTGGTTCGGTTAATTATCAAGTTTTTCCATTAGGAGTTGGTTCTAACCAATTGCAACTTACGGTTAGTTTCTGTGGTTCAGGTGTATTTGAAGCAGGTAGTGCTTCAGTTTCTGGTTGTACAGATGTATTAGCTTGTAACTACGATGCAAATGCTATCGAAGATGACGGATCCTGTGAATACCCAACAGAGATATATTTAGATTGTGATGGGAACTGTCTTAATGATTTGAATAGTAATGATATTTGTGATGAAGAAGAAGTTTATGGTTGTACAATTATGCAAGCTTGCAACTATAATCCAGAAGCTACAATTAACGATGGTTCTTGTGATTTTGTTTCATGTCTAGCACTTGGATGTACTGATATAAACGCTTGTAACTACGATCCTGAAGCTATTTACGAAGATGGTTCATGTACATATGCTACAGCTCCTTTTAATTGTTTAGGTGAATGTCTTAATGATCAAGATGGTGATGGTATTTGTGATGAGTTTGAGGAGTTTGGTTGTACAGATATGTCAGCATGTAACTATGATGCTGATGCTACAGATGACAATGGAAGTTGTGAATTTTCTGCAGAAGGATACAACTGTGATGGATCTTGTATCAACGACGCTGATGCCGACGGAGTTTGTGATGATGAAGAGATAGAAGGATGTAATGATGTTAACGCATGTAACTATGACGAGGCCGCTACTGAAAACAACGGTACTTGTGATTATTGTTCTTGTTCTGACGCTGGAACAGATGGTTATGGATTAGAAGTTGAATTAGTAACTGAGCATACAGAGGGTGAGCTTATAGGTATGTCTACTTACAGACTTTACGTAACGACACCTCACAACGATGATTTCCTTTCAGCTGTATTTGGTGATGACGAGGACCCCTTAAGTGTTAGTTCCACCACTTCTTTCTACCAGCACATCTACGGTTCTGTTCTTGGTTCAGATATGATTCCTGATATATACCCTAATTTTCCAGAACTAGAATATGATAGCTGGGTAACAATTGGTCTAGACCAAGGTTCTGGTCCTGGTGAATCTGCTCCTCAGGTTATTCAATCCACTGATTTCTCTTGGGTTGATCAATTTGAAGCTGGTGGTGATATTGATATCGACGATTCAGTAGGAGGGTCATGGTTTGTTTTAGATCCAAATGCAACAGATAATGCTTACTCTGGTGATGATCAGAAAATTTTAATCATGCAGCTTACTACAGATGGGACTCCCTCAGGTACAGTTCAAGTTCAATTGTTTAATCATGGATCTCAAGATGACGTGAGTAGAGTTACGCTTTCATTTGATGGTTTAACTGGTACTTCTGCTAGTTCTTGTGGGTGTATAGATATGTCAGCTTGTAATTACGATATTAATGCAACTGAAGATGATGGTAGTTGTGAGTACGCTGATATGTTCTACGACTGTGATGGAAACTGTCTAGCTGATGCTGATGGCGATGGTGTTTGTGATGAATTAGAAATTCCTGGATGTACTGATTCTTCTGCTTGTAACTACAATCCAAATGCTACTGATGAGGATAATACTTGTGAGTATGCTGAAGAATTTTACGATTGTGATGAGAGCTGTTTAGGTGACGCAGATGGCGATGGCGTTTGTGATGAGCTAGAAGTTCTTGGATGTACAGATATAGAAGCTTGTAACTATAATCCAGATGCTACCGATGAGGATAGTACTTGTGAGTATGCTGAAGATTTTTACAATTGTGATGATATTTGCTTAAATGATGAAGATGGCGATGATGTATGTGATGAGCTAGAAGTTCCTGGATGTACAGATGAATCAGCTTGTAACTACGATTCTGGAGCAACAGATTTAGATGAAAGCTGTGAATATCCTGCAGAGACTTACCTTGATTGTGAAGGCAACTGTATAGTGGATACTGATGGTGATGGTGTTTGTGACGAGATTGAGGTAGTAGGTTGTTTAGATGAAACAGCTTGTAATTACAATGCTGATGCTACTGACAACAATCTTGATCTCTGTGAGTACGCTGATATGTTCTACGACTGTGATGGTAACTGTATAATGGATACAGATGATGACGGAATTTGTGATGAGTTAGAAACCTCTGGTTGTACAGACATGGGTGCATGTAACTACAATGCAGATGCTACTGATGATGATGGTTCTTGTGAATTTGAATCCTGTGCAGGTTGTACAGATGAGATAGCAAACAACTACGACCCTGATGCAACTATTGACAATGGATCTTGTTGTTATTTAGCTATAATCGATGGGGAAATTGAAGATGCATTATGTTTTGGAGATTTAGGATCAATAAGTGTTGTAGCTTCTGGAGGGATTGGAGATGTAACATATACTGTAGGAGATGAGTCAAATTTAACAGGTGAGTTTTATTTGAATGCTGGAGAATATTTAATAACAGTATCTGATGAAAATAATTGTTCTGCATCATATGATTTCCCAATTTTTGAGCCAGATTTACTAGAAGTAACAGCTACTGCTACTGATGAAACATCTACTGAACTAGGTGTGGGATATTCATCTACTTCGGGTGGTACTGGTGAGGTTTTTGTTACTTGGTATGATGTTGAAGGAAATGTTTCCGATCCAAATAGTTTAGTAGAAGGTGTATATTTTGTTACCGCTGAAGATGAAAATGGTTGTACTGCAACAATTAGTGTTGATGTATTGTTTAATTTAGTTTCAACTGTTGATTCACTAACGTTTGGTATGTTCCCTAACCCTTCATTAGGAGATATAACTATTCAGATGCAACAAGCACTTGATGATGTGACAATTCAAATTATTGACGGAGTTGGTAGAGTTGTTTACTCTGAGCACTACTCAGTTCTTCAAGGAAACACAGTACTTAGCTTAAGTAGTCTTGCTGCAGGTACTTACAATGTTATGTTAAATAACAACCTTGGAACTTCAGTTAGAAGATTATCTATCTTGAAATAATAGATATTTCTATAAATTAAAAGCCCGGCAAACGCCGGGCTTTTTTAACTCTAACCTTTAATAAGTAAATTTCAGAAATTTATGGAAGTTACTTTGCTTTAAAAACAGCAATAGCATTTCGAGTAAAATCGCTTAATACGAGTCTTCCTGAAATAGCAGCTCTTTCCCTAAGTAAAACGTCCCAATTTTCTGTTCCCTTCCAAAGTATTGTTTTAAGCTCAGACATAGCTTCTGGAGAGCTTTTTGCTAGTTTTTCAGCAAGAGATTGAATGGCATTGTCCATTTCTTCAGCTGAGTCAAATACTTGGCTATAAAGTCCGTATTGTTCAGCCCAATTAGCATCCTTCCAAGAAGTAGCGTCGATTGTAAGTTGAGAAAATCCAGAAGTGCCTAATTTACGCTCTACAGAAGGGCCTACAACGAAAGGTCCAATTCCAACTGCTAACTCACTGAGTTTAATAGCAGAAAATTTTGTAGCTAAACAGTGGTCTACTGCTGCGGCTAATCCCACACCTCCACCTACAGCTTTTCCTTGAACTCTACCAAGAACAAATTTTGGACATTTACGGATAGCGTTTATGACATTTGCAAAACCACTGAAGAACAATAACCCTTCTTCATCGTTTGAGATTGCTATAAGTTCATCAAAACTTGCACCTGCACAGAATGCTTTTTCACCGAATGACTTTAGAATAACAACTTTAACATCTTTATTATTTCCTGCAGTAGTAATTGCATCTGCAATTTCAGAAAGGATTTTTCTAGGTAAGCTATTAGATGCAGGATGGAAAAATTCCACAGTGCAAATTCCGTCTGAATGTTCAGACTTTACAAAAGCTTCCATTTAGATTATCTCTCGTTAAGTGGAATTAATGGTCGCGAATTAGCGCCAGTGTATACCTGACGTGGTCTTCCGATTGGTGCAGAGTGCTCAATCATTTCTTTCCATTGACCAATCCATCCAGGTAATCGTCCTAAAGCAAACATTACCGTGAACATGTCAGTTGGGATGCCTAGTGATCTGTATATGATTCCGCTATAGAAATCTACGTTAGGGTAGAGTCCTCTTTGAACAAAGTACTCATCGTTTAGAGCAACCTCCTCTAGCTTTTTAGCGATGTCTAGAATAGGATCTTCTACTCCAAGTGCATCAAGTACATCATCAGCAGCTTTCTTAATGATAGTAGCTCTAGGGTCAAAGTTCTTGTAAACTCTGTGTCCGAAGCCCATTAGACGGAAGCTGTCAGTCTTGTCTTTTGCCTTAGCAACCCACTTATCAAGGTTGCCACCGTCATTTTTAATCTGCTCAAGCATTTCTATTACAGCTTGGTTAGCTCCACCATGTAATGGTCCCCAAAGCGCTGCAATACCAGCAGAAATAGCACTGTAAAGGTTTGCTTGAGATGATCCAACAACTCTTACAGTAGCAGTTGAACAGTTTTGCTCGTGATCTGCATGTAAGATTAATAGTTTGTTAAGTGCCTTTTCTACGATAGGATTTACATTATACTCTTCAGTAGGTACCCCAAACATCATGTGAAGGAAGTTTCCTTCGTAGCTAAGATTATTCTTAGGATAAATCGTTGGAAGCCCTTTGTTGTGCTTGTATGCTTGAGCAGCAAGTGTTGGAAGCTTTGCGATGATTCTATGAATAGTTCTTTCAATATCGGTGACAGAACGGTTCTGTTCTTGGGATTCAGGGTAGAATGTACTTAAGCTAGATATCATAGAGCTCAACATTCCCATTGGGTGTGCACCAAGAGGGAAAGCATCAAAAAATCTCTTCATGTTTTCATGTAGAAGAGTGTGATGCGTAATAGAATTTGTAAAGTATTCTAACTCGTTAGTGTTAGGAAGCTCTCCATAGATTAGTAAGTAAGCTACTTCCAGGAAAGAGGCTTTTTCTGCTAATTCTTCAATAGAATATCCTCTGTAACGAAGGATGCCGTTTTCCCCATCCAGGTATGTAATAGCACTTTGAGTTGATCCAGTGTTTTTAAAACCAGGATCTAAAGTTATATATCCAGTTGATGCTCTTAACTTACTTATGTCAAGAGCTTTTTCATTTTCAGAACCAGTTATTACTGGAATTTCTACTTCTTGGTTTTCTAGAATTAGGCGTGCTGTCTCACTCATAATCTGTACCTATTAATTATCTTGGATGTAAAGAGTACGCTTGGAAAAGCGGGTTGCAAATATACTATGAGCTTTGCTATAAATCAAGTACTTAAAAACTACCAGGTTGGAGTGAAATTCAAATTGAAATTATCCCAAATTACTTGAATTTCTTCATTAGGTATGTCTTTAGTGAATACTTCATTGAAGAACCTCAAATATCTTTCAATTCCTTTAGCGTCCTTGTATCCTGAGTTGGCAGTTATTATGTTGAATTTTTCGTCAAAATAAACTATGGTTGGGTAGGCTGAAACCTTTAATGCCCTAGATAGTGTGTGAACACCATTTCTACCGCGTCTATTTGGATCGTAAGAAGGGTTAGAATAGGTATTTCCTTTGTAAACAACATCATTAGGATCCTCAGCATCAAACATAATTGCATAGAAATGCTCGTTAATATACTCGATCACTTTAGGATTTGTAAACGTATTTGCTTTCATCATTTTACATGGGCCGCACCAGTGGGTATAGACATCCATCATGACTGGTCTTGGATCTTGTTTCATGGCTTCAGTCACTTCTTCTACGCTCATCCAGTTGATGTGTGATTTTTGACCCAGTGTACTTGAGTTTATGCCCAAACAAAGCAAAGCTATAGCGAATAAAATCCTCATTTCTTAAAATATTTAGATTTGCAATTTACGGCAAGAAAAAGGCGCACAAAGGCGCCTTTTCAAATTTTGTCTTTTTTCAGATTAATTTAATCACTTTACTCCGTGCATTAGCTTGTTTAATGGCTTAGAAAGAAGTGCGATTAACACTGAAAAAGCGATTAACAGCATGCCAATGTTGAAGAAAATCCCAGTGTATTTAACTAGACCTTTTTTTAGTGTTTCTTGTTCGTGAGCTGCGTAAACGTCTACGATTGATTTATCTCCTACATCTAGAGTATTGAAGCCAGATTTGAAGTAATTCCATGTGCTTACATCAATAGTTTTAGCGTCATCACCAGCATTCTTATCAGCCTCTTTGAAATAATTTACGTCAGTATCAAGTTGTGCCCACATGTCTTTAATCATCCACGTATCAATACTATTGTGTATATTGATAGTAGTGTCGTTTGCAAGCCATTCTGAATATGAAATGTTTGCTTCATATGCTTTACGGAAATTAACCCAGCTGTTAAGCTCATTAAATTGTCCAATAGAAGAATTAGCTACTGTGTTAAGAGCTACCCAGCTATCTTCATTAATTTCAGTTACTCCCTGAGCTTCTAGAGCTTGGAATACAGTGAACTCGGCGTTGCCGTACTCAGGTGGAGCTGGGAATAGAGATTCAATGAATGATTCATCGCTATCAGCACCGTGCCCTTCAGAACCAGTCATAGATGCGATTTGGCCTCCTAGGAAGTTTGCAATAGCAAAACTTAAGAACCATCCACCCATAGCTGTTCCAGCCATAGACTTAGGCGACAGCTTAGTAACAAGCGATAGCCCAATAGGAGAAAGGAAGAGCTCGCCAGTAGTATGAAGCATGTATAGGAATACAAGAGTCAGAAGAGGAACTTTCACCTCAGATGATCCCATTTCAAAGGCAAGTTTAGCAACTAAGAAACCAAGTCCTAATTGAAGGATTCCTAGAGCGAACTTCATTGGTACGCTTGGGTTTCTGCCAATTTCACTCAGCTTAAGCCACATCATTGAGAATACAGATCCAAATAGGATGATGAAGGCTGGGTTGAAGAATTGAGTCATTGAGGCAGGCATAGTCCAGCCTAGAATTTCTCTATCTATATTTCTATCAGCAAAAAGAGTCAGTGAAGTACCAGCTTGTTCGAAGAATGCCCAGAAAACAACATTAATAATCATGAAAATTACTAGAGCAATCATTCTATCTCTCCACATTGGTCCTTCTTTTACACCTGCTGAAATAAGGTTATATGCAACAAAGAAGAATAGAAGAGTAAGAAGGATAGCCAGAATGTTGCTTTGTGAGATAAGAACGTAGCAAAGTGGGATAAGTAGGAGAGAAGCTATAGAGATTACTTGGTATAGCTGAAGTCCTAACACTTTTGATTTACCAGCTTCTTGAATATCTAATCCATCTGCAGCAGCATAGTTATCGCGGCCAAACCAGAAGATTAGAAGACCCAGTAGCATACCAGCACCAGCAAGACCAAACCCGTATTGGAAACCAAATGTTTCTCCTACATATGCAACAACTGTTGTAGCTAGTAATGCGCCGATATTAATACCGATGTAGAATATTGTGAATCCTGAATCTCTTCGAGGATCATCGTCTTCATATAGCTTACCTACGATAGTAGAGATGTTTGCTTTGAAGTAACCGTTACCTACGATAAGAGCTCCCATTCCAATTAAAAGGAACGTTTCATTTCCTCCTAGTATTAAGAACTCACCTATTGCCATAAGAACAGCACCAAGCATAATAGCGTATCTGTAGCCTAAGTACTTATCTGCCATTTTACCACCCAGTACTGGTGCAGCATAAATAAGGGCAGTGTAAGCTCCGTACATAAGGCTGGCTTCTGCGTCACCTTTCATTAGTGATTTTACTAAGTATAAAGTAAGTAGTACGCGCATACCGTAGTAACAGAAACGCTCCCACATTTCTGAGAAGAATAGGGTCATTAACCCTTTTGGATGCCCTTGATGGGCTGTTGCGTTAGTTGACATTATTTATTGATTAATTATTATTCTTAGAAGTTTTCTTTAACGTAGTCCATCATCATGTTGTAGAGATGTATACGAGTGTTTCCTCCGTAGATACCATGATTTCTATCAGGGTAAGAGAAGAATTTAAATTGCTTGTTTGCAGCTACTAGAGCGTTGATCATTTCTAGAGAGTTTTGATGGTGTACGTTATCGTCACCAGTTCCAGAAATAAGAAGAAGGTCGCCTTTTAGTTTTTCAGCGTGATTTACAGGGCTATTGTCGTCATATCCACTTGGGTTTTCCTGCGGAGTTTGCATGAAACGTTCAGTGTAAATAGTATCGTAGTATCTCCAGTTTGTTACAGGTGCAACAGAAATCCCTGCACTGTAAACGTGCGATCCTTTAGTCATTGAAAGAAGAGTCATGAACCCTCCGTAGCTCCATCCCTGGATTCCGATTCTATCTTTATCTATATATTCCTTTGAGCTTAAGAACTCTGCAAAATCTATAAAGTCATTAGTTTCAAATTTACCAAGCCTTTTGTAAGTGCTGTGCTCAAATTCAACACCGCGTCCAGGTGTTCCTCTTGGGTCTACAGAAACTACAATGTAACCTTCTTGTGCTAGGAATTGATGCCACATTAGGCCAGATCCACCCCAGTTGTCTTGAACAGTGTTAACCCCAGGACCGCCGTAGATAGCAACGTATACTGGGTATTTCTTATTTGGTTCAACGTTATGCGGAGTAATCATCCATGCATTTAACTCAATGCCTGAATCGTTTGTGAAAGTGAAGAATTTCTTATCAGAGTAGTTATACTCAGAAAGAGTGCTTATTAGTTCAGTGTTATCTGCAATAGTTCTTAGAGTTCTTCCTTTTCTGTCCCTTAAAGTGTAAACAGGAGGAGTGTTTGCATTGCTATAGTTGTGAATGCTGTAAGCAAAAGAAGAAGAGAAGTTTGCTCCGTGGTGTCCAGGAGTCTCATCAATGTTGATGATGTTTCCACTTAGGTCCACCTTGTGAAGGTGCTTTTGGGTTACCCCAAACATAGAAGAGCTGAAGTAACAGTTGCCTCTTTTACTGTCGTATCCGATAAACTCAAGAACATCCCATTCTCCTTTTGTTAGCTGAGTAGCTGTTCCGTCGTAATCGAATTTGTAAATATGGTTGTATCCATCTCTTTCAGAAGTCCAAAGGAAACTATGGCCGTCTTCTAAGAAAATGAGGTTGTCGTGAATGTCAATGTAAGTGTTACATTGTTCCTTGAAAATCTCCTTGGTGCCAATTCTGTTGTTTGGGAATTCACCTCCGGTGATTAAAAATCTCAAGTCGTTTTGGTGTCTGTTCATTGTGAGAATGCACAATTCGTCAGAGTCGTTAGTCCAAAAGAACCTCGGAATGTAATATGCACTCTTAGGTACTGCGATTCCGTGGTTAATTCCTGTGTTTAAATCGTAGATGTATACCTCTACATCTGAGTTATCCTCACCAGCCTTAGGGTATTTGAAAGTGTAAAGTTCAGGGTAGAGTTGGCCATAAGTAGGCATGTGAAATTCGCGAACATCGCTCTCATCAAATTTGTAGTAAGCAAGCTTCGTTCCGTCGTTAGACCACTTAATGCCTCTATCGTCACCGTATTCTTCTTCGTAAACCCAATCAGTTGCTCCATTGATAATGTGGTTAAACTCTCCATCATTAGTAACCTGAGTTTCCGTTCCATCTACAAGGTTCGCAATAAACACGTTATTGTCTCTGACAAATGCAACTTTATCAGCAGAAGGAGAGAAGGTTGCGAGTCTTTGCTTGCCTTTAGTAAAATCAGTTAAAGGCTTAGCTGATTCTCCAGTTTTAGTGTCGTAGATGTAGAAATCAGCAAAGAATGAGTGTCTGTAAATAGATTCAACGTTTGTAGTTAGAAGTATATACCTCTCGTCGTCACTGAATGTGTATTCAGAAAATCCCTTTGTAGCATCTCCAAATGCTGCGCTAGATGAAACAACAGTTCTAATCTTTTTTCCTGTTTTATAAGAATATTCATCAATAACAGCCCCTAGTTCTTTATCATAACTTAAAGTTGTATAGCTATTCCCTTTAGCCATGGATCTAATTCCCCAAACTCCTTCAGCCCAAAACTCACCTCCCCAAATCTTCTCATTTGAGTATTCTAATTGTGCTGAAACTGAAGTTCTTAAACTTGTAGTTAGAATCAATACGCTAAGTAGTGAATAAGTAAATTGTCTCATCGTTCTCATTGCGTTTATTTTTGACAGCGTACAAGATAGTAAGTCAGACATGCCTGAAAGCATTTATAAGGTTTTTTCTCACATTATTCCACCTGAAAGACTTCACGAATCAGGGGAGGTTTTAGACAGGAATTCTGTCGATGAAACTGAAGATTTATACTTTAGGCCAAACCTAGTGGTCGAGCCCATCTCAACTATGGAGGTGAGTGAATTATTAGAGCTTGCTCACCAACACGATATCCCGGTAACTGCTGCTGGATCACGAACTGGACTAAGTGGAGGTGCTCTTGCCGTCAAAGGAGGTCTGGCGCTCTCACTTCGCAGAATGGATAAAATCCTGAAAATCGACGAAGTAAACCACCAAGCAGTTGTTCAGCCAGGCGTTATCACGGAAGTGCTTCAAAATGCCGCAGCAGAAAAAGGCCTCTTTTACGCAGTTGACCCTGCATCTCGAGGCACTTGTACCATTGGAGGTAACCTCGCAGAAAACAGCGGCGGTCCCCGTGCCGTCAAGTACGGCGTCACGAAGGACTGGGTTCTAAACCTCGAAGTGGTACTTGCCGACGGTTCCATTATTCAAACAGGGGCAAACACTCTTAAAAACAGTACTGGCTACAACCTTACCGGTCTGATGGTCGGTAGCGAAGGGACGCTCGGCGTAATTACTAGTGCTACCTTGAAGTTGTTGCCTTTGCCCCAATTCCAAGCCCTAATGTTCGTTCCTTTCGAAACTACTGAAAGTGCATGCTCAGCTGTTTCTTCAGTATTCAGAGCGGGCGTAATGCCTAGTGCTATGGAGTTTATGGAAAGGGACGCAATGAGGATGGCACAGGAGTTTACTGGAAACTTTGAGCTTGAGTTAAAGAATGAACACGAGGCGTACTTGCTTGTAGAAGTGGATGGGTTTTCTGCAGATGACTTAATGCCGCAATGCGAAAAGATGTTGCCGGTTTTAGAAGAGCACGGTTGTGGTGAAATCCTATTTGCTAATTCTAAAGCTGAGCAGGAGAAGCTTTGGTTTTTAAGAAGGAGAGTAGGAGAGGCGGTAAAAGCAGAAAGTATTTACAAGGAAGAAGATACAGTTGTTCCAAGGGGCTTGTTGCCAGAACTTATGAAGGCAGTAAAGAGGATAGGGGATGAATATGATTTCAGGTCGATTTGCTACGGTCACGCAGGTGACGGGAATCTGCATATCAATATTCTAAAGGACTCAATCAGCGACGAAAGATGGGATAGCGAGCTGCCTAAAGCAATATCTGAGCTTTTTGAGGAAGTAGTGAAAATGGGAGGTACTTTAAGTGGAGAACACGGAATAGGGCTGGTGCAATCTCCATATATGAGAATTGCATGTTCAGAAGCCCAATTAGGCGTGATGAAGGCTGTGAAAAAAGCCCTGGATCCAAAGGGGATTCTCAACCCTGGCAAGATATTCCCCGAGGACTAAGTTCTTTA
>MDSV01057700.1_pt1 | contig 12794 bp, 7 predicted proteins | sample 810851 | NCBI WGS metagenome assembly MDSV01 (sample SAMN05326640, study PRJNA326480) | marine metagenome | isolation source: seawater | place: Atlantic Ocean: North East | collected 2012 | reverse complement strand
CGCGTGCGTAAACGCGCACGCGGCGTCCGCGGCGGCGCGCGCCGCCCCGTCTCCGGGCGCGCCGCCCGTTTCTTCCGCCGCGGCGCTCGACCTCGCCGTCGCCGACGCGCTCCACGCCGGCCTGGCGCTGTACGTCGCGCTAGTGGACGTGAACGTGACCGTCGAGGCGTCGCTCGCCGCCTCGCGCCGCGCCAGTCTCGGCGCGGCGCCGGGGGAAAGCGGCGCGGGTCTCGCCGGGAAGACGACGCTTCGCGACGCGGTGTTCCCCGCCGTCGCCGCCGCGGCGGAGGCGGCGCGTCTCGCGCGGCCCGTCTTCGCGCACTGCGGGTTCGGGACGGACGCCGAAGCGCTGGCTGGCTCGAGCCGCGTGCGTCGCGCGTCGATCGGGGCGCTTCGCGGCACATCCGACATACTCGCGGCGGCGGCGGCGTCGGTTCGCGCGGCGGCGCGCGCCAGCCTCGACGCCGAAACCGTCGCCGACGCCGCGCGCCTCGCCGCGCGGGCGTACTCGGCGGACCCGGAACGGAACTACCACTTCTCGAACGTGTGCGTCGACGCCTGCGTCGCGTCGGCCGCGCTGACGGTTTCAGGAACGAACGTCACGAACGTCGAACGCGCGCGCCACCACGTCGCGTCCGAGGCGAGCCTCGCCGTGCTGCGCGTCGCGTTTCTGAGCGAAACGCCGCACGACGCGCCGCCGCGCGCGCGCGTCCCGGAGACGGCTGAGGCGCGCGTCGCCGCGTTCGTCGCGGCGAGGGCGGCGATACGAGCCGGCTGCGCCAGTCTCTGCGCGCCGGTGTCCCCTTCGTGTCCGGTTCCGTTCTTCGCGGTGATCGCGCACGTCGCGCTCGGCGCTCTGCGCTCGGAGACGAGCGGCGAAGAGGCGCTCGCCGCGCTGGCGCTCGCCGCCGACGTCGCGAGCGCCGCCTCGGCGCTGGCGCCGGGGCGGTTCGCGCCCGGGCGCGCCGACGAGCAAACCGCGGCGGCGAACGCGGTGCACCCCGGGATGGGCCGGCTCGCGTCCGCGATGCGCGGCGCCAACGCCGGTGTTTCTCGCGGGGAACACCTGCCCGAGTGGGCGGTGGAGGCGGAGCGGAGCCGCGCGCTGGCGGAGACGGCGGCGGAGACGCTCGCGAAAGAACCGTCGGGACCGTTCACGTTTGGCGAAGAAGCTTTCGGCGACGACGCGCAAACGACGAGCGCGTCGTTCGGTTCGCGCTTTTTGCGCGCCATGCTTCGTTGCGCGTGCGGCTCGATGCCCCCCGGGATGGTCACGGACGTCTCCGCGGCGCTCTTCGCGACGTGGGCGGCGTGCGGCGACCGCGTGTTCGGGACGTGGCTCGCGGAGGCGCTGGGGGGAGACAAAGACGGGTTCCCGCGGAAAAGCACGACGCTCGACCAGAAAGCGGCGTTCGCGCGCGAGTTGCTTTTTTCGGGGACGTGCGGGGACGCGGACCCGGACGCGCCCGACGGATCGAATCCACGCTCGCGCGAGTCTTCGCTGGAGGCGAAGATGGACCTGCGGCGGTTCAAGCGGTGCGTTAAAGCGTTCTGCGGGGGGAAGAAGGTGGGGAAGTAGCGGCGTGTTAATCGTACTATAGCCATTACGTAAGATGAGCGAGCTATTAGGAGCCTCCGCTCGTCAGGCTGTCTCTGCGGAATTACGATACTTGGTACGGTCGTCCGCGGCGCGCCGGAACGTTTCGGATCCGAGGATTCGTGTCGACTTCTCCGAGAAAAAAGAGATGACGTGCACACCACCACGACCGAGCTTGTTGTCACTCCTCGCCGCGCCCGCTCAAGGCGATGCGCGCGACGTTCGTCCGTGCATCTCGTGCGCTCGTCGTCCCCGGTGCTTCCGCGGCCCGTCCCGCCCGCGCGCTCGCGATCCCCCGCCGAGCCGTCCACGTCACCTCTCGGGCCGCAACCCCCCGAACCCCCACCTCGTCCCCGCGTCCCCGGCGCTGGACGCCTCGCGCACTCGCGTTCACGGCCGCCGCCGCGCTCGCGGTGACGCTCGCGCCCCGGCCCGGCCTCGCCTCGCCTGTACCCTTCCTCGCCGACGGCGCGGGCCCGGACCCGAGCGGCTGCGCGCCCGTGCAGCCTCCGAGCTTCTCGCCGGTGCGCGCGTACGCGTCGTCGGGCGACGCGATGGCGGACGAGACGCTCGCGGCGTACCCCGGCACGGCGCTGACGCGCATGGAGAACGCGCGCGAGCGCGCCGAGTCGCTCACCGAGAGCGATCTGAGCCAGGACTGGGAGACGGTTCGCGGGAAGCTTCTGTGGGCCGCGGGGCTGCGGGATCTGCGCGACGTCGCGCCCGGCGCGGGGAACACCGGCCATTGCTTCAACGATTTCAACCACGTGGACGCGACGACGATGGCGCTGGACGTGAGCGACAACGAGAACCGCGGCCAGGTGGAAGGCATCGCGTTCGGGAACCGTCTCGGGCCCGGCATTCGCGTCGCCTCCGACACCACCCTCGGTCCGGGCGGGACGTGGTGCACGTGCGCGCAGGGCGGCGCGAACGAGCCCCCCGCCGACGTCGCGCATCTGCAGTTCCGCTCGAAGATCGCCTGGAAACTCGTGTGGGTGCCCGGCGCGGCGAACGACTTCGCGCGGTTCGTGCTGGTGGACGACGAAGGGCGCGAACTCGCCAGCGGCGTGCCCACTGGCGCGGTGCCCCCGCGGCGCGAGCGCGAGTATAACTACCAGATGCTCAAGGGGGGGAGGTACGCGCGCGCCGCCGACGCGAGAACCGACTCGTGAGCGGGGGCGTCGCGGATAGAGGATTTTCTTTCCAATTTGCGCGAAAAGCAAAGTTTTCGGGCGTTTCATCAAGCGACGAAAACGTCTCCACTACGCAGGCTACGTACGCGGAAAGTACTACACGTACGCGCGCGCGCGACGTTTCAAAGCGACGTCCACGCGCGCGTCTCTGTCTCTGTCCCATCGTCTCTGCCTCCTCACGGCACCACGAACTCCCTGTGTCCGTCCTTGGCGCAGCACCACACGTCCGGCTCGACGACGTCGGCGTTTTCGGAGTACGCCTCCTCCCACCCAATGTGCCCCTGTCTCCCCTTCAGAAAGGGCGTCACCGCGGAGAGGTGAAGCACCGCGCTCGAGCGGACACCCGCGGCGGCGGCTGCGAAACCGTGAGGGGTCAAGTCGGTGGCGTTCGTCAAAGCCACCCGGCGCTTCGCCACGGCCGCGTCGGTCGCGACGCCGAGCCAGCCGCACGTCTCGCGCGCGTCGGCGTCCTTCCCGGTCCCCGGCCCAGAGGCGCAGACGCGCGCCTCCGCCGGAAACGCGGCGTCCGATTCGCCGGTCTCGAACAGAGACAGGTCCACCGTCGCGACCGATCGCCGTATCGTATCGGGAAGCTCCGGATGCGTTAGAAACGAGTGTTCGCGCAACGCATCCATCTTCCGCGACCGCTCGACCGCCAAGACGTGGTCCAGGGGACACGCGAAAGGCAAAGCGAACTGCGAGCCCGGGAAGCGCCCGAAGTGCGGGAACCACACGCGGTCGAGGCCGCACAGGATGGGTGGCGCGATGACCACGCGGTTCAGGGTCGACGCGACCGCCGCCGCCGCTCTCAGTTGCTCTAACTGGAACTCCACCAACTTCGCGTGCGCGTCCACGATCGGGTCGTGTTTCGACTCGATGGTCGGAAACGTGTCGTCCTTCGCCTCGGGCCAGGACCGCGCGCGGAACGCGGACAAGTCGACGTCTCGCGGGATCCGCGGCGCGTACGAGAGAAATCCCGCCCGCTTCGCGCCCGTGACGTTCAGCCAAAACCTCGAGTCGACGTCTTCCTCGCGCCACACGTTCGCCTCGCGCATCCTGTGCCTCTTCCCCGGCGTGCCGCCGTACTGGAACGTGTTGTGCGCGGCGAACGGGTCCACGCCTTTTCGGCTGTGCATCCTCTGCGCGTGAAACGCGTGGCCGTTGGCGAATTGCGACGCCGGCAACGTTCCCACCACCACCTTGCCGCGGAACCCCTTCATGAGCCCCGACCCGTCCGGCCTCGCGTCACACGACCCCCCCAGACGCACGAGGTCGTTGAACGCGTTCTGGTCCCACAGGTCGTCGTTCGCCTCGATCAGCTTGACCCACTCGTCCGTCAACTCGCGGCTGCCCGCCGTGCTCCGGAACCACATCACGCCGATGTTCATCGCCGCGTGGCAGATGTGGAGCTCCAAGCCCTCGTCCTCCGAGAAACGCGCGTCATCGCCTTTCGCCAAATTCGCCACGTACGCCTTCTGCTCGGGAATCGCGTCCGTCTCGCTCTTGAGCTGGTCCGTGCTGACCAGCATGTCGGCGCCGGGGTAGCGCCGGAAAAAAGGCGTCGGGTCGCGGAGCCACGCGGTGTCGATGTCGCTGATCAGCACGTCCACGCCGTCGATCCGGGTGAGGTCCCGTATGAGACGGATCTTGTCCCTGCCCATCTTGTGGAACGTCTTCGTGCCCCACCCGAAGTCGCGCTCGACCGTCCCCTTGGCGATGTCCCGGGAGCCCATCAGCCACGTCGGGACGCCCTCATCCGAAAGGAACGAGTGCAGCTCGGCATCCATGGCGCCTACCATGAAGTTGGACAGGCCGAGCGCGCGCAGATTGCCCACCCAGCTCCGCGCGAAGTCGCGGTAGTGGTCGTTCGCCCACGTCACGATCACGCACCCCGCGTCCCCGGCGACGCGACGCACCAGCGCCGCGTCGATGGAGGAGGAACTCGCGTCGGGGTCGGCGTCGGCGTCGGTCACCAACGAAGATTCGCCCGTCACGGAGGTGGGCACGTCCGCGCGCAGCGCGCGTCGAGCCGCGCGCGGGCCCGACGCGTGCGCGGAGGCGGCCGCGACCAGAGACAAGAGGATCGCGACCGCGAGCGTCCATCTCCCGCGCGCGCTCTTGGCACCCATGCCGTCAGAAGCTCGACGCCGGGCCCGCGCGGCGACGGATGGTGGGGCCGTTCGACACTCGTCGGAACCGCCGAGACGCGCGCGACGAAACCGCGAGTCCCGGCGTCGCGCGCTCTTGTTGTTGTCTCGGAGAGTCTGCCAGTCCGTTTCCGAGCGCGCTCGAAATGGCGGCGCACGCGTAATGACGCTGTCACGAAAACAGATCTTCGCAGATATTTCCACGCCGAATGAAGCATGTTTTGGGTGCATTCCCATGGTGAAACAGTTGAAAAAAACCGTTCATCACATGTCACATACTAGAAGGTAGTTTCTAAACATCTGCGACGTCAGTTTTTCCCGGTCGTTGCCTTTTCGCGGGTTAGGGTTCGTCGATCCGGCCTGCCATTCGTTCACAACGTAACGCGCCGTCTCCGCCGCGGAGACCGACGCAAACCTCCGCGCGTTTCCCCGCGCCACGAACGCGCGCGCCGCGTTTCTTCCGCGCGTCTCGCGCGAGGGTTTCGAGGCGTACCCGCCTCCTCGCGCCCCGGGCGCCCCGCATCGGCCGTCGCGCGTTCCGAGAAGAATGGTGACAGTGGGCGCCTCCGCACGGATCCCGTCCGCGCGCCGCGCCGCGTTCGCGCCGCGCGCCGCCGCGCTCCTCATGCTGGTCGCGTTCCTGCGCGTCTCCCCGCTCGCCGCCGCGGCGGGCGCGCACGACGACGAACACGACGGGGACCTGCCCCTGATCGACATCGACACGGAAACGCCCGAGGAGCACCTCGCGCACATCACCGACTCGGACGACGACGGCTACTACGACAAGTACGAAATCGCGGGTTTGTTCCAGATGCTCCAGGCCAAGGCGATGGCGGGACAGGAAGTGCTCTCTGCGGCAGACGACCCGCACGCGGGGCACGCGCACGCGATAGAGGATGCTGCCGAAGCCGCCGCCGCGTCCGAGCCGACGCACATGATGTCCGTCGAGCAGATCCTTGACCACTACGGCGCCGCTGAGGGCGTGTCGTACCTGACCGAGGCGCAGTTCGCGGACGCCTGCCCTGCGTTGCTCATGTGCGCCGCGGAGATGACGTGCGAGTTTGAGCACGAAGAGGCGTCCGACGAAACCGACGAAGGCGACTCGTACGCGCACCTGGGCTTGAAGCTCGGCCTGCTCGCCGCCATCTTCGCCATGGCGCTGGTGGGCGGTATGGCGCCCCTGGGCATCAAGAACTTCGTCAAGGTGGACGGCGTGCTCGCGTTGACCAACTGCTTCTCCGGTGGCGTGTTCATGTGCACGGGCCTGACGCACATTCTGCCGCACGTCGTGGAGTACGGCGCCGGCGTGACCGGGTACGGCGATTACCCGCTGCCGTACGTGCTGGTGATGCTCGGGTACATGCTCGTGTTCCTCGTCGAGCGCGTGGTGTTCCACATCCACAAGCACACCGAGGAGGAGCACGAGGGAGAGCACGGTCACGGTCACGGTCACGGGCACTCCGAGGAGAAGCACGAGCTGTTGGTGAACGACGCGCACGCTCCCTCGACCGAAGACGAAGCCGCGCGCCGCCAGTACCGCGCCGCGCTCTATCGCAGCGTTTCCGTGTTGGTTGCCATCTCACTCCACGCCGTGCTCGCCGGCGTGGCCCTGGGCATGGGCACTACCAGGTCGCGCGTCGCCTCCGTCGCGGTGGCCATCTGCGCGCACAAAGCCCCGGCGGCGTTCTCCGTCGGGTCCAAGTTCATGCGCAGCGGCTTGCCGATGTCGCACGTGCTGATGCTGGTGCTGGTGTTCACGCTGGTCACGCCGTTCGGCATCATGGTGGGCATCTTGGCGGGCGGAGCCACCCCGATGGCGAAGCTCATCCTCGAAGGCCTCGGCGCGGGGACGTTCCTGTACATCGGCGCGACGGAGATTTCCGCGGACGAGTTCGAGATGACCGCGCGCGCGTGCGACGAGATGCACGGCGGGCCGGCCGGCGCGAAGCAAGACGCCGAAAAAGCCGGGCACACGCACACGCACCATTCGCACGAACCGCCCAGCCGCTCGGCGCGGCTCTTGGCCTTCTCCGCGTACGGGGCGGGCGTTTTCGTGATCCTCATGAGCAACCTCGCGCCGCACCCGGAGCACGACTAGGCACGCAGAAAAAAACACAGCGGCGGCGGCGGCGCGCACGGCGCTCCGGCGGCAACCGAGGCAGCCGGGTGGAGGCGGAGAAGATGGTTCAAGCGCTGACGGGGGGCGTTCGCGAGGCGGAGTTTCGTTTGTCTTTTTCGTTTTGCAACAACACAACATTTCAGCCACGCGTCGGAAGAAAAAATCGCATAAAACCGTCGACCGCGTCGACCGCGCCTCGTGGAATCCCGGACCGGGCGGGGTGCCGACCGCGGTCGCGCGCAGAAGCGCTGTCCACGAAAAGCGCGAGTTTCGGATTTATCGTCGCTCGATAAAGTAAGTTCGTTTCGTGCCGAGAGGGCATAGGTCGAACGCGCGCTCGGCGTCGCCGCGCCGCGCACGCGATGGTGTTTGCGATGACGCCCGCGTCGATCCGGACGCACGCGTCTCCGGGATCCGCGCGCGGCGCGCGATCGAGCGCATCGACGATGCCCGCGGCGGCCGCGTCGTCCGGCGTCTCGTCATCGGCTCCGTTCGCGTCCGTGAAGCGCCACCGGCACGGGACGCGCGCGCGCGCATCGCTCGGGGCGATCGGAGGCGCGCGCGTCGCCCGCGGTATCGCGCTCGCCGCGCGATCTCACGCGTTTCACGCGCTCGCCGCGAGCGACGATGCCGACGACGCGTCCGAGGAGTGCCCGCCTCCCGATCCGACCAAGGAGGACACGGGGGTTCAGCCTCGCGCCATCGACGCGAACGACATCGACTACCGCATGATGGCGCTCTCTGTGGCTGTCGGCCTCGCGGTGCGGTTCGCGTGCCCAGTGCCCGAGGCGCTCACCCCCCGCGCCTGGACTCTTTTCGCCATCTTCGCCAGTACGGTGACCGGCCTCGTCGCGAAGCCCGCGCCGGTGGGCGCATGGGCGTTCATGGCCCTGACGTTCACCGTGACCACGGGGACGCTGACGTTCCAGGAGGGCCTCGCGGCGCTCACCAACGAAGTCATCTGGCTCATCGTCGTCGCCACGTTCTTCGCGCGCGCGTTCATCAAGACCGGGTTCGGCGACCGGCTCGGGCTGCTCTTCGTCAAGGCGTTCGGACACACCACTCTGCGGTTAGCGTACGGGCTGCAGACGGCGGAGGCGGCGCTGTCGCCGGCGATGCCGTCGACGACGGCGAGAGCCGCGGGGGTTTTCGTGCCCGTGATCAACTCGCTGGACGAGCGCACGCGCGCGTACTTGATGGGGCAGCAACTGCAGGGCGGGAACGTGACGTCCACGCTTCTCCTCTCTGCGGCGGCGCAGAACTTCCTGTGCATGCAGATCGCCCAGGCGCAGCGCATCGCGTTCGAGAACCTGTTCGTGGAGTGGTTCGCGGCGGCGTCCGTGCCCTGCCTCGTCTCCATGCTCGTCACGCCCCTGATCATCTACGTCGTGGACCCCCCTCTGCTGAAGGAGACACCGGAGGCGCCCGTCGCCGCCGCGAAGGCGCTCGAGGAGATGGGGCGCATGGGGGACCAGGAGACGAAGATGTGCGTCGGCCTGGGCATCACCGTGACGCTGTGGATCTTCGGGTCGCAGATCGGAGTCTCCGCCGCGCTCGCCGCGATGATCGGCCTCTCCATCCTGATGTGCCTCGGCGTGCTCACCTGGAACGACGCACTCGAGCAGAAGGGCGCCTGGGACACCCTGCTGTGGTTCTCGATCCTCATCTCCATGTCCGGACAGCTCAACACCCTCGGCGTCGTGGGGCACTTCTCCGGGATCGTCTCCGGCGCGCTCGCCGCCGCCAACTTCGGGTGGGCGGCGGCGTTCGCGGCGTTGCACTTCGGGTACTTCGCGATGCACTACTTCTTCGCCAGCCAGAGCGCGCACGTGGGCGCGCTGTACCCCGCGTTCCTCGCGATGCTGATCGCCTCGGGAACGCCCCCCACATTGGCGGCGTTCTCGCTCGCGTTCAACACCAACCTGTTCGGCGGGTTGACGCACTACGCCTCGGGGCAGAGCGCGGTGTTCTTCGGCTCGGGCGCCATCTCGCTCCCGTCGCTGTGGAAGCAGGGCGCGTACATGGCCGCGGTGAACTTCACCATCTTCGGCACGGTGGGCATGGCGTGGTGGCGCGCGCTCGGGATATGGTGAGTTGAACGGCGCCTTTCGTCGCGAGGCGCGCGCGCGTTGCTATTATCGTGAGAACGGAACGGGTTGGTTTTTATTATTAATACTCTCGTCGCCCGTCGCGCATCTCTCGCGTCTTCGGAGTCGTCGAACTCGTCAGAACGCCCCCGCGCACCCCTCCGCGGCGGGGTCCATCTCGCACTCGTCGAACGGCTTGAAGCGCTTCTCGATGTCGCTTCGGCTCGGCTCGGCTTTGAACCCTCTCAGCTTCAAAGGCCCGAGGTCCAGCGAGTCCTTGAACACGGTCACCACGAACGACACCTCGCTCGTCCCCGGCGGAATCGGGGCGTCCAGGCCCGACAACACCGTGCGGCTAGTGCCCGTGGGGTTCACGGTCACCGCGCTGTTCCCTTGCTTATCCTCCACGAACCCGAAGATGTTCGCCGCCTCCACGGACCGTCTCAGGTTGTTCGTCGCGACGGCCTGGAACGTCAAGCACACCGTGTTCTTCTTATTCGGGAGGTATTGGTTGGGAGGGCACGGGCCGGGCTCGTACGACACGTCGCTCAGGCCGATCTCGCCCCCGAACGCCGCCGCGTCGCGGGGTGCCGCGACATCGGACGCCCCGAGGGACGCCGCGAGCGCGAGCGCGGAGGACAACGCGACGCGTCGGGTTGGCGCCCTCGACGCGGACTCCCTCGAAGCATCGGCCGACGTGGCGTTCCGCGCGTCGGCTCGCGCGGAAACGCAGCGGCAATCGCGGCGGTCGAGCCTCGCCGGTCCCTTCGCGCGACGAAGGGACTGGTGAGCGGAAAGCGCGGGGGAGCACGCGACGTGCGTCGGCATGGTGACGGTGGGAAGCCGCTGCGTGGCTCCGAGTGCGTCTTCACAGACAAAGACTGGGAGGCGAAAACACCGGGGACCTGCGTTGGGACGACAGGGGCTAAATGTAACCCTTGTCGTTCACTTCGAAGCACACTCGTCCAAGCCCAAACGTCACGATGCAGGTGTCGTGCGCACGCCTGGTCGTCACATCCGCACCGAGGTACGCACGCGCGGCTGCCCACTCCGTTGATCGCGCTCGGCATCGACCCACATGAACTCCCGCGCACCTCCCGCCCCGACACGGCACGCGCAAAATTCGCAACTAACACTCGACCCGACGCGCCCTCCTCTCTTTCGCCGCAGATGTTCCAGTGGCCGCTCTCCGCGCGAGTCGCGCCGCGCGCGCACGGAGTCCCGCCGCGCGGTCGTGCGCGGATCGATCTCGCAGGTGGCGTCCGGGTCCGACGGCGACGAAACATGCCACGCCCCCGACACAGGTGCGAGCCGCGTCGCGGGAAAACCTCTCCGTCGATGAAGAAAAGTTCGCCGCGCGAACGACGGTCCGTCTCTCCGGAGCGAAGAAGCGCGACCGCTCGCGAGCTCACCTCCGACCTTCGGCTGGCTTTCACTCCCTGTGTCTCACACGACTCGACCCCTTTTCCGTCTCCGCACTTTCGAACCGCGCGTGCCGACGCCGTAAACAGACTCCGCGCTTCGCTCGCGCCGTCGCGATTTCCTCGTCGCGCAGGCTCTGGCGGCGGCGACGGCGACGCAGGCGCTCGTCCCCGCGGACGCGTGGGCGGCGCTGGAGAACGCGGACGCGCTCCCGAAGGACTACGCGGAAAAGGCGCGCACGGTGGTGAAGGCTCTGACCGAGAGCCTGGAGTTTGAGGGCGCGGGCGAGCCGACGGCGGCGGAGCGGTTCCGAAAGGCAGAGCCGGCGAAAGAGGCGGTGAAGGCGTTCATCAAAGACTGGGCCGCCGCGCCGGCCGTGCAGGGCGAGCGCTCGCACGACGACATCGTGCTCGCCGTGCGCGAGCTCTCGGAGTTCTACAAGGCGAACGGCTCGCGCGCCGCGCTGGACAAACCGACGCGGGACTCCGTGCTGGAGAAACTGTACGACGCGAGGGACGCGTTGCCTAAGGCGCCGCCCACGCTCGCGGACAGGCTGCTGGGGCTGTGAGCGCCGGCTTTTCGGCCGAAGGCGTTCGACGTTCGTCTCGGTCCGCGGGCGCTTCTCGATACAGGTTTAATCAAGGGTGTCTTGACGCGTTTTGATGACGCGACGTCTCGTGATATCACCCGCTCGTTGCGACGCGCGCGCCACGTTCGACGGAAAAGAAAAGGCGGTTCGTCCAACTCCGATCGTCGTCTTCTGCGCGCGCGCGACGCGCGCCGCGATGAGAAAAAGAAGAGCGCTCGTTCTTTTTCTTTCCGCCACCCTCGAACCCTACGCCGGCGCCGCTCGTTTCCCTTCGCGTCTCGAGCGGGGCCTCTTCGTCGGTTTCAGCCGCGCCGTCTCCTTCGCCGCCGACGGCGAGCTGACAACAGCCGCGCCGACAGCCGCGGTGCGTCGTTCCGCCGCGCGCGCGCACAGCGAGAGCATCCATCGCGCGCCGACGCGCACCCAAGCCTCCGGGTCGGTCGTCAGATCGGACGTCTCGCCCTCGTCGCGCTCGCCGAGCGCTTCCGCGAAGACACACGCGTTCGCGCACGCGTTCTCGCCGCCGCGCGTGAGCACCCTCGCGCGTATCCCGAGCGCCGCCGCGCACGTCCCCGCGAGCAAAGACACGAACCCGTCTCCGAATCGCGCCTCCGCGGAGTGAGCGTCGTCGTCGTCGTCGACGTCGTTGACGAAGGTGACGAGCGCCGCGCGCCGCGCGAAGGGCGGCGCGTCCGGCTCGCGCGCCCAGCGGAGCAGCGCGCGCGCGGCGTCACCAGCCTCCGGGTGCGCGCGCGCGTACGGGCCGAGCACCTTGCTGCACATCCAGTCGCACGTGCTCCAGTCCCGCACGCGTCCCGCGTCGGCGGCCCAGAACGCGCCCGCCGCGTCGCGCAGGGCGGGGAAACGATCGCTCGCGCTCGCGGCATCGGGTTTAGGGTCCGCGTCGTCCGACGCCGCGGGTGGAGGCTTCAGGGCTGAGCCATCGGGCGGGTCGCTCGTCGGATCGTGAGCGACGGAGCCGTCGCGACGACGCGCCGCGTCGTCGCCCGATGCGTCAGAGTCGGACGTTTCGGTTTCGCGTCCGCCCGATTCATTCTCCTCGCCGGACGTCTCGCGCGTGAAGACGTCGCGCTTCGTCCGTGCCACGTTCCGGCGCGCTCGTACGTCCGCGTCATCGCTTTCTCGGCGCGAGGCCGCGCGCGAGGGGAACAGGTGGTCGGCCGCGGAGGGGTCGGGGAGCACGAGCTCCTGCGTTCAAACGGGCGGAGTCGTGGGGAGAGGTGAGCGAGGCGCGGGAAAGGCGGGGTGCGTCGCGCGCGCGCGCGCGCGCGCGGGAAAGGCGCGGGACGAGCACGCCAAAGAGGCGAAGGAAGTGAACCGACGGGGACGGGCCCGCGGTCGTCGCGCGCGCACCTCGAACATGATCATCCCCGCGAGTTTGTCGTCGCAGTACTCCGAGCGCATCAGCTCGAACGCGGCGTGATACTTCGCGACCCCCCACCCCGAGACGGAGGCGTCGGGCGCCGGTTCGCCTCCGAACCCGTCCCGCGCTTGGCACGCCTGCATCACGGCGAGTCGACACGATCCGCTGTCGTTTCCCCGCCATCGCCCGCAGTTCCCGACGGTCTGCTCGAACCACACGCGCGTGGTCTCCTTCGCGGACCGCACCAGCACGCGTT
>MDSV01131640.1_pt1 | contig 12795 bp, 9 predicted proteins | sample 810851 | NCBI WGS metagenome assembly MDSV01 (sample SAMN05326640, study PRJNA326480) | marine metagenome | isolation source: seawater | place: Atlantic Ocean: North East | collected 2012 | reverse complement strand
CCAGAAACCGAAACCAAAGACGAAACCAAAGACGAAGGCGAAGGCGAAGGCGAAGGCGAAGGCGAAGGCGAAACCGAAGCCGATCCCGAACCCGAATATAACCCTTCTCGAAATACAGTTAAAAAAAATTCAAGAAGCAATAAATATAATTTTAATACTATTATATTGGATTTTATGTTTTCTATTTATGATCTAAATCGAGACGATAATAATATAGAACTGCCAAAATTAAAAGAAGAAGAGATATTGAGAAATAGCACAGGAGAAAATAAAGAGCTACCAACTTTAGATGAATTTTTAGTTAATATTAATAAAAGTAAATTTTTTAACGAAAAAATATGTGATAAGAAATCATTAAATAAATTGTATGAGAATAATATTATTTTTGATAATTTTGAAAAATTTGTAACTGATTTTTTGAGTATAAAAGATGATGCAAACAAAAGCCGTGAAAGTTTTAGTGATGCAATTGGTCTAGAAAATAGTTTGAAGGAATTATATTGGGAAAAATTAAAAGAAGAAGAAACAAAAATAAAAAAAATAAAAGAAGCAATTGACAGATTATTTAAGAAAGATCACGAAACTACAAACAAAATTGGAGATAAATTTTGTAATTATATTACCAAAAATAAAGGTGAAATTTTAATAAAGAAAAATAATTATGATGATGATGATTCACAAGATGGACATCAGAGAATTTACACACGATTGAGAATATTAATCGTAAATTTATTTGAAAAATATATAGATAAACGTAACAAATTATTTACTAATATAATAAGCAAAATATTTGTTTTTAATGAAGAAAATAATGATGAAATTATTAATATAAATGATGATATAACTTATAAAGAAATATTTGAATATACAATTGACGCAAAAATAATAATTTTAGATATGTATTTAGAATTTATTAATTTCATAGAACAATTTATAATTACTTTAGAACCAATACCACAAGATAAAAACGACGATGATCAATATTATTTATTATATTCAGATGATACTCTAGTTAATGAAAAAGGAATTGTCTTAGATGAAATATCAGTAGCAGAAACAGCACCAGAACCAGAAACCGCAGAAGCAGAACCACCAACAGGAAGAGGAGGCCCAGAAGAACCAGCAAAAGATGAAGTGACGGCGGCGGAGGAGGCAGCGGCACAGCCAGCATTAGAAGAACTAGAACCACAAACAGGAACAGGAGACCCAGAAGGACTAGCAAAAGATGAGGCGACAAGAGCAAAAACAGAGGAGGCAGTGGCACAGCCAGCATCAAAAGAACCAGAACCGCAAGCAGGAACAACAGAAGTAACACCACCCCCAGAAGAAGCAGTAGCAAAAAGAGAAGGATCTCCAAGGATAAGAGAATACACAATGATTAAAAAAAAGGGTGGTAGTAAAAAAAAAAGTGGTAAAAAAAATAAAGGCGGTAAACAATTAACAAAGAGACAAAATAGAGATCTAGATGTGGCGGCCTTAATGATATAAATATATAAAAAATACTTTTTTTTAAGAAATTATTATTTGAGAGATTGAGAGATATAAAAAAATCAATTTTTTTATATTATATTTTAATTTTAATATAAAAATGTTTTTTTAATTAAAATATAATGAAAGTTTGTAAACATTATGTAAACAATAAATGTAATAATCCAGAATGTAAATTTCAACATATTGATAATATTTGTCGCAATTATTTTTTTAACGAATGTAATAATATAAACTGTAAATTCGATCATACATATAAATTAAAAAATTTGGAAAAAAGATCTAAAAAAAATACAGAAAGTTTTGAACCAGATACTTCTAATCCTGACTTATTAGTAAGAGTGAATGAACCTATAAAATATAGTAATGAAGTATGTATTGTAAAAAATATAAATTGGAGAGATAATTTATTAAATAATTTATTAAATGAAATAGATAATAATGTATATAAATTATGGCATGGAGATTCTCATTATATTGCAGATGATTCATTAAATTGGAAGAATCAAGCGACATTATTTAATTATGTAATAGATGAATTATGTAATTATTTTGATATGATACCATCCGCAACACGATTCAATTTATATAATGATAGTAAAGAATGGAAACCATATCACCATGATGCTGCTGCGTTGAAACCCGATAAAGCTAAAAAACAAAATATAACGGTAGGAGTATCTTTTGGATTAACAAGAGATATAAGTTTTCAACATGCAAAATCTTATAATAGAATAAATTTTCCATTGGAAAATGGGTGTGTTTATGCATTTGGAAATCAAGTAAATATTGATTACAGACATGGTATACCTCAATTAGAAGAGTTAATAAATAAAAAAAGAATTAGTATTATAGTATGGGGATTTTCTAAAGTTTTAGATAAATAATTATTATATTTAATATATGTTAAATATAATAATGAGTAATGAAGATATAAATAAAGATATAATATTAAGTAGATGTTTTCGAGGTGAATTATATGATATAACTTTTACAACTGAAAAAAACATATTTGGAGAATTAAAAAATGAACAAAAGGGAAATACTTTAACATTAGAAAAATTGTTGACAGAATTTTTTTTTATAGAAGAAACAAGCGATGATGATAAAACATCAAAAAGAATATTAAGAACAAATTTTTTGTTAGCATGTAATGAAAAAAATAATTTACAAGAACTTTTTGAATATTTCACAACATTTTTAAATGGTGGAGCTAATGAAAACTCAGCTTTTATTATAAATGTTTCAGGTGGAAATTTAGTTATTTTATTTGCATATTTAATCATAGATATAAAAAATGGGGTGGTTCCAAAAACTTTAATTGATTACTTTCCGTCCGATTTAATTACTAAATCTTTATTAGAAATTAATGATCCTATAATAGATTTGGCAAATGTAGTTATTACTCCTAGTAAATCAGTAGTTTTTTCCGATTTAGATTTTTATATTATTAAGAACAGCAATTATATAAAAACTACTCAAAGTGGTGGCGCTCCGGGCGTTAAGCGAAAGGCGGAGTCAGCTCCCGATCCTGATCACTCCGCGCCGTCTGCGCACCACGAGAGCCTCGCGCTCGGCCCAGGCTCCGTCGTCATGCTGCAGAGGGTCACTCCAGAGAGTCTGAACGGCGCCGTCGCCACGGTCGCGAGCTGGAGCGAGAAGCACGGACTGTGGAAAGTACGCGTGCCGGGACGAGAAAGGCTGATCGGGCTGCATACGCACAATCTCGTTGTCCTACAGCCAGAAATCGCCGACGCCACCACCGACGCCGACGCCACCACCGACGCCGACGCCACATCCCTTCGCAGAGGTAGCCGAAACAGAACTTCAACAATAACATTACTAAAAGAAACAAGTATAAAGCACAATGAATTAATTCAACAATTAGAAGCAAAGAGAGATTTTAGAAAAAAACAGAAGAAAAATGCGGATAAACAGGAGGCGAATATACAGCAACAACATACAGAAAAAAAAAAACTAAAAGAAAAATCAAAACCCCCAGAAACAGAAAAACAAGGATTTTATGTTTATAGAATAAAAACACAAGCTTGCTTAGTAGATTATTTAGATTTAGTTTTAGAAAATTGGCCTTACAAAGATAAAGAAGAACCAGAACCGTTAAAAGAATTCAAAGATACTTTATTAGATTTTTTTTATTTTTACGTTGTTAATCCAAAGTATTCTTTTTCAAAAGCTTCAAAAGCAAATACTTACATAACAAAAAATGATTATCGCTTATTACATAAAAATGGTTTACCTTATAATATAGGTTACAGAATACAAATTTATCCACAACTTTTTCAAGAAAAATTTTTAGGTATCGAAGGACTTTCACCCAATTGCATAATGCAGTTAAATAATTTAAAAATTCAAAAAAAAATAATTGAAGCAGCAAAAAATTTAAATATTTATTTATTAATTAAATCTTTAAAAATAAAATATGATTTAAAAGATAATTATAACTTGATGTTATTTTTAAATGAATTGTGTATTAAAATAAATGATATGTTAAAGAATTTAAATACAGATTACGATGAAACTATATTTCAATCATTAACTACATTAAAGAATCCTTTAGTTAATGAAATAACTGAAAAGATAAAATATGTTTTAAGTAATCATGAAATAACAAAGGCATTAGAAACAGAATTAAAAAATTTATTAACATATAAGAAATTAGAAAGAGAATATAATCCATATACACTACTTTTAAGAAACTCAGGAAGTTATATAGAAAGTGATCCACAAATTGACGAACAAATGAAAGCTGCAATAAAGGAAGGAATATTTTTTTACTATAATGATACAATGGAAGAATTACCATATAATGAAATGGAAGTAGAAGATATAGTTGATGCTGGAGGTAAAAAATTAAAAAAATCTAAGAAAAAAAGAGATGATTATAAAAAAACAAGAAAAAAACATAACAAAAAAATTAATATAGAAAATTCATATAGTAGTAAAAAATTAATAAAAAATAAAAAAACAAGAAAAAAAAATAATAAAAAAAAGAGAGAAACAATAAAAAAATTAAAGAAATTAAAGAAATTAAAAAAATAACTTAATTTTTTATATTTTAATATTAAAATATAAAAACACATTATATTTTTTGTTATTTAAAATCCACCATCACCAAATTCAAAAGCATCTTCTTTATTTTCAACTTTTGTTGCAAGAGAATAATCACTTACTCTTTTTTCAAAAAAATTAGTTTTATTTTCAATACTAATATTTTCCATCCAATCAAATGGATTTTTACTATTATAAATTTTATCTCCACCCAATTGAAGACTTAAACGATCAGCAACAAATTCAATATATTGTTGCATTAACATACTATTCATTCCAATTAATCTACAACTTAATGCTTCATTAATAAATTCTGATTCTATTGCAACTGCTTCAGATATTATTTCATGAATTTTTTGTTTTTTTAATTGTTTATCTAATTTACTATGTAATAATACAGCAAATTCAGTATGTAATGCTTCATCGCGCGAAATTAATTCATTAGAAAAAGTGAGGCCTGGCATAAGTCCTCGTTTTTTTAACCAAAAAATAGCACAAAATGCACCAGAAAAAAATATACCTTCTACACATGCAAATGCAACTAATCTAGTTGCAAAACTAGATCTTTTATCATTAATCCATTTAATAGCCCAATCACCTTTTTTTTTAATACATTCATATTCATTTAATGCATTAAAGAGTTTATTTTTTTCAGTAGTATCTTTAATATATGTATCTATTAAAGTAGAATACATAATAGAATGTATATTTTCCATTGCAATTTGTAATCCGTAAAATGCTCGTGCTTCACTTAATTGTACTTCACACATAAATCGCATTCCAAGATTTTCTAAAACTATTCCATCACTAGATGCAAAGAACCCTAAAATCATTTTAACAAAATATTTTTCATCATGATTAAGGGTTTCCCAATCTTTTTTATCTTTAGATAAATCGACTTCTTGAGCTCTCCAAAATAAATCTTCTTGTTTAAGATACATTTTCCATATGTCTTGATCTACAATTGGAAAAAATGTGTACCGTGAATCGTTTTCTTTTAATAAAATATCAGATTCGTTTTTACTCATCCTAAATAATATAAGTATATATTATTTAAATTTTTTAAATATATATATTATATGGCTGAAAAAAAAATAATATTTAATAACACAGCTTATTATGTAAAAAAAGAAGATGATTTTATAAAAAAATTAATGGATGAAATTTTAAATCAAGAAAAACAATTTTTAACGAAATATAAAAAATTAAGTAAAAGTAATAATTTAACAGATATTTCAAAAATGAATGAATTAAACAAACAAAAATCATTATTAAAATTTAAAAAAGATTCATATGAGAAGCAAATAATAGTTTTAAAAAAATTAGTTGAATATATAAATTATTTAAATGATAGAGACATGGAAATAGAAAATATAAAATTATTAATAAATAATATAGTATTTAAAATAAATGATTATAGTGATATATAAATTTATATAATTTTTATATCTATTTAATTATATATATAAATGAAAAGAAAAAGCAAAAATATAGAAAAAGTTTTTCTTAACATATTAAATAATAAAATTTCATTATATTTAGTAAGTTTAATAGCTATTTTGGTTATAATTAATAATTTAATGAATAATAACTATGTAGAAGTATTTATTTTTTATGTAATAGCTGGTCTAGTATTTTTATATACAAAAAATATGACTTTAATATTATTAGTATCATTGATTGGAAGTTGTATATTTTCAAACTACAAAAAAGTTATTTTTAAAGAAGGATTTAAGGAAAACATGGAAGAAAATGATGACTATAATGAAAATTTAGGCAAAAATTTTCATATCGACGGTGATGGGGAAGGTTATAATCATGATTATTCAAAAAATGATACGATAGGTGATGACGATGATGACGATGATGACGATGATAATGACAATGATGATAATGATGATAATGATGATGATTCGGATAATGAAGAAAACTTTGAGGCTTTTAAAAATGCAAAAATGTACGAAGGATATGCTGGATGTCCAAATTTATTTGGTAATCTTGATAAAGGATCATTAAATAAGATGATCTCTGGGGCTATAGCAGAAAATAATGGTTATTTAGATAATTCACTACCAAAATCAATGGATATGGATAACGTACATCAAAGTATCTGGACAGGATTAAAGAGACCTCTTAATTTTCCTAGAAATTATGCAAATTCCGTTGAGGGTAAAATTACAAATGGAGATTATCTTCCAGGCGACGCATCTATTAAAAATTTTCGATGTGGTACAGACGGATTTGAAGGATTTAAAGAAGGCGCGAAAGCGCAGAATTTTGGTAGAAGAATGCATGCAACCGTTGACGGTGTTCCCTATCCCACAGGAGTAGGTTGGTCGCAAGAATTAGATGATTTTAATGAGTATAATAAAGAAGTTGCAAAAAATACGATAGAAGGTTTTAAAGAAGGATTGCTAAAAGGAGACAAAGCTTATATTGAAAAGAGAGCAAAGGATAATGCTATAGAGCAAGGATCTGCTGCAGCAAGTGAGTCTTTAAATACATTAAAAAAAAACTATGAGAAAGAAGTAAGAACAGTTGAAAAAGGAATTAGACAAAACCGTAAAAAAAAACATGAAGCAAACGCGTTAGCTCATAGAGTACGTAAAGAAAAGGGTGAAAGAAATGCTAGAATAAAGAGGAAGATGATTAATGGTTTTGATAATTCAAGACCGCTAGATTATTCAAAGATTAAACACAAAAAGCCTATAAATACAAGACCCCAAAAAACATTAACAAAAGGAGATGAAATGGAAGCTGCATATGATAATTTTGAAAAAATTATGGGTACTGGTAATATAAATTCTCTAGGAGAAACAACTCAGGGTTTAATTTCAAAACAGAAAGAACTTTTAAATGGTATTAAAGATATGACTCCTGTTATAAATGAAGCAATGGGTGTTTTAAATAAATTTGATTTAGGTTCAATTCTTGGTGGAATTAAAAAATAAATACAGTAACTATTATTTTATTATAATTTTAATATATAATAAAATAATAATGTCAAAAATAAAAAATAATTTACCAATAGTTAAAGGAATGATAGTTGATATATTAAGTCAACTATTTAGTAAAAATATTTTGGAGAGAATAAATAATAATTTTAAAAGATATTATATAAATCATGTAAATATAAATATTTTGTATATAATATCAATTGCATATGTAATATATTGTTTTTTCATGAAAGATATAATTTTTATATGTATATTTATTTTTTTATTTTTTTTTATATTTTTTTTTAAAAAAAGTAATGCAATAATTTATATATTTCCTTTAATAGTATGTAATATTATTTATGAAATATTTTTAAAAAATAATAAACATTTTAAGAGACTTACAAAACATGTATATATAGAAGGATATAAATCATCTAGAGCAATGAAATGGAGAGGTTGGGATAAAAACACAAGAGAAGAAGGAGTATCGAAAGAAGAATTAGAACGAGATATGGAAAATGCAGATGAAAAAGAACCAGATGAAGATGATCCATTAGAAGGAGGAGAAGAGCTTGATGTAGATGGCGATGGAGATAAATTATTAGAAGAAGAAGATAATAATGCAGAAGGAGCAGATGAAAATAGTGAAGCAGAAAATATAAAAAAGGTAAATGAAGCGGCTGCGCGTGGGAATAAAGTAAGTACGTTAATGTCTAAGAGATTAAAATAAAAAATGAATCTCTCAATATTAAATAATACTTTTTAAATATATTTATATTATTAATAATATGTTTTGTTTATATATATTATTGATGGCAAAAAAATGTCCAAAGGGTGTAATTTGTATTGAAAACACAACTATTGTATTTTTATTAGCTTTAATAATTTTATCATTTATATTTTTTTATAATAATTATTCTAAAAATTTAGTGAATAACATAAATGAAACAAAGAATAGTTATATAAAAAAATGTGAAAAAAGAGAAATTGCAACAAATAATAATTTAATGGACAATTATAGAGCAAGAGATAATGATGTTTTGCTAGATCCATATGTTCCACCGTTCAAAGATAATGTAAGTGATTTATATAATCATAAAATAAAAAAATTACCAATAAATATAAAAACACAAAATTTTGATACAAATTATAGTCAAATAGGAATACTCACAAGAATTTCTGGAAAAGAAACAATTTTACCATTAATGGGTAGAAAATTGTTTCGTAATAGAGATAAATGGAATTATTATACAATGAATGATAAAAATAATATGATTAAATTACCAATAACATTTAAAAATAAAAAATGTATGAACGATCAAGGTTGTGATACAATATATAGCGGAGATAAAATATATGTAGAAGGTTATAATGATTTATTTAATGCTACTATATATGATAATAATAATTTAGAGTATATACCATATTTGTAAAAAATAATATTTAAATATTATTAATATTATTTTTTCTTATTCTCTCAATCTCTCAAATAATAATTTCTTAATATATTTATATCATTATTATGCTGTACTTGAAAGAGATTTAGTATAAGGATTTTTTTTAAATGCATCTAATAAAGAAGAATCTAATCTATTTTCTAAACTATCATAACTTTGCATTCCATTCATTTCTCCAATAAATTCCGATGATGGTATAAAAGAAGGACCACCATTTGGTATTACTTGACGATTTTGTTTTAAAATATTTTCATTTTTATTAATTTCAACATTATTATTACTATTAAAAATACTCATATTTCCATGATTATTATGCAATTCATATGTTTTATTGACATTATTTCTTTGATTATATGCGGCATTATATGGTCTTAGACCATAATTATTAGAACCTCCGGTTCCAATATATTGAGAATTAGTAGTAGCTCTTTGATTTTGTATTGCTTGATATTCAGATCCATATTTTCCAGTATTATTATTAGCTTGATTTTGAACATTTAAATAATTCATATTAATTTTATCTGTTGTCATCTCTCTGTTTGTAATTTTTGTTTTATCATTTTCATTAAACATATGTCCCCCATAGTTTCCTGAATTAACATTACCATTAATTCTTAAATTACCAATTACATTTTCTTTACGGGTGGGTTGTAATATATCTATAATGGGTGCGATTCCGGCTTTAATGACCCCATAAATTCCACCGGGATTATGAGTTTCTTTATCTGTTGTTCTATTATTTGGTAAAATATTATATGATTTAATATTGTGATCATTTTTACCAGGATTATTTTGATTGCTTAATGATAAATTGGTTAATGGCAATGCTGATAAATTTTGTTTTTTAGATTCTTCAAATTCTATATCAGAATTCGTATTTTGCGGTTGAGAATAAATACTTCCACCATAATATTCTCTAGATGTTTCTATTCTATTTTGATCTGTTAATATATTTTCAGATCTAATAGCTTGTTTTATTTCTGCTCCAGTAGTTGTAAACCACCTATTGGGTCCAGATTCATAATATGTATCTGGTAAATGTTTTTCTATGGAGCCTAATTGTGTAGGTGTATTTGTATTTTTAATACGTGAGACAGCTGGTCCTTGATGTCCATTAAGATCGTAAATATTTTTGGGGTTATTTATAGTCCGTAAATCATCTACTGTTTTTGGTTGCCATAAATTTCTATTATTCATCGATGTATTAAATCCGTCCAAACCAAAATTAGAATCATTATTATTATTAGGTGCTACTTGTTTACTATTAACGACTGTATAATTGGACATTTTATTGGAAGTATTCATTCGTGTTTGAATAAAATCTGTATTAGATGGCATTCCATTATTATGACTATAGTTTTCATCTGGTTTAAATAATGGTGCCATTTCTCGTTTATTAAAAGATTGACTTCCTGATCCCAATTTATTGTCCATTATGGCTTCAGTATTATTAACAGATGAACTAGCGCCTCTAATTTTAGCACCAAAAAATGGTTGCATATTGTTATGATTAAAATCGTCTAGAATAACATTATTGCCAGTTAATGAATGAAATTGTTTAATATTATTAAATGGTTCAGTATTATTTGAGTTTATTTTGTTTTCAAAATTATTTTTGTTTTTTCTATTTAATATCGCAGGATTATCACCGATAAAAGTTTCTGTATTTGTAATTACATTGGATTGTATATTTGATTTATTTTTTTTTTCTTGATTACTTATAATAAATAAACTACCAAGTGCTATTATAGGAAGGATAATTTCGGCCATTATATAAATATAAATAATATATTTATTAATTTAAATGTGTTAAAAAATAAATATATTATAATAAATTAACTAAATTTATATACATTAAATATTATTTTTATATTTATAGTAATCTTTTTCAATTATTCGTGTTGAAATATTATTATGAAAATGTTTACAAACATTAGCTTGGGGATCTAAAAATAAATAATTAAAATTATTTACTTGATTCATAGAATCATTTGTTCTTATTTCCCATGCCGGATGACTTGTTCTAGATTGATTTGTTACTGAATTAATATAATAATTTGTATTATTATTATTTAATAATTTATTTTTATTTAAATATTCTTTATAATTATTTTTATCTATTTCATCTCGATTAGATTTTATATTTAAATTTCGTAAATCATTTTCAATAAGTGTTTTATTACTTGATAAATTTCCACCCCATTTTTGCATTCTAATATATGGATCATTAAAAATACTTAAATTACTGCCATTTCCTGGCACATTAAAATGATAATTAGTTATTGTAGTCGATTCTTCTAAATGTTTCTGAATTCTAGATTCATCATAAGAAAATCTAGTGGATGCCATTGATTATATTATACTATTAAAATAAAAAAATATTAAATTATAAAAATTATTATAATGGATTTATAAATGTTGCACCCCATGAAGATTTCCCCAAATCAATATCAATTTTTAATTCATTTGATGCAAGTGTAGATTCTAAATTTGCATTATATGTTTTTATATATGCTCTTAAAGTAGTATTTTTTTTTAAATATATATTTTCATTTATAGATTGATGAAATACTGCACCATCAATATCATCAAGTTTAAATGTATTGTCATTTAATGGACCAAAACTATTATATGCAAAATCTTCATAATAATTTGTACTTATAGAAGTAGTAGGACTATAGTTTTCATCATATAGGTCATGATTTGAATCTGAATAAGTATTAATAGGTACTAATGCTATTGATAATAATGTTCCACCTATTACTGATTCTGCATCAAACTTCCATTTGATATTAAATGTAATATTATAAATACCTGATATTTTAACATTAAATCCCGAATAACTATCGGTTAAATCATTTATGCCATTAATATAACAACCTGCAATATTGTTATTATTTCTGAATTTATTTGTAAGTTCTATATATTCTTGGTTACTTACACCACTATGGAAACCAGTACCTTTAAGTTTAAATGAAATTAAATTAGTTTGATTAACATATCCAGATATATCAATATTTTTATTAACATATACATTTTCATTAAAAGTGGAACCACCATTAAATATTGATGTATTATTAACTTTTAATGTATTGCTTTCTAAATTATTTATATTTGATTTATTTCTTATAATAGAATTTAAAGAAGTTAATGTATTACTCACATCAATACTACTGGCATCTATATTTTTATAAAAAATATTATTATTATTACTTTTTAATTCATTAAGTATAGTTAAATCATTTGTGGTGGTTTTATTATTAATATTTAAATCATTTAAAGTAAATTCACTATTAAACACTGCTGTACCATGAACATATAAATTTTTATTAAAACTTACATCCTTCTCTACATATAAACTACCATTAAAACTACTATCTTTAGAAATAAAAATTCTTTCTCCTGTTAAATCTTTTATATTTTTTAAATGATTAGTATTCATATTTATTTCATTATTAAAATCTGTTAAACAATTAACTAATAATGATCCTGTATTAAAAAATCTAATATCGCCTGAAATATCAAAATTGTTAAATGATCCATCATTGTATCTTGTAAGTGCGTCTTTTCCAACATTAGTTAACAAAGATCCATCGCCTCGTGCATATCCATTAAATGATATATCATTATATATAACTATACCTGATACATCTAATAAATTATTAATACTAGTATTATTATATACAATTAGATTATTGCTTATTTCAACACCACTAACATCTAATTTATTATTCATACGTGAATCAACATGTACTAATAAATTGTTGCTTATTTCAATTCCACTAACATCTAATTTATTATTCATGCGCGAATCAACATGTACTAATAAATTGTTGCTAACT
>MDSV01237859.1_pt1 | contig 12798 bp, 12 predicted proteins | sample 810851 | NCBI WGS metagenome assembly MDSV01 (sample SAMN05326640, study PRJNA326480) | marine metagenome | isolation source: seawater | place: Atlantic Ocean: North East | collected 2012 | reverse complement strand
TTTTAAGAAGAGCCATGGGTAAAAAAAAGAAAGCAGAATTGGATAAACAAAAAGAAAGATTTATTAATGGTGCATTAAAAAATGGTATAGCAAAAGATGTGGCAAATTTTGTTTTTACAAAAATTGAACCTTTTGCTCAATACGGTTTTAACAAAAGTCATGCTGCCGCCTACGCTTTGATAGCTTACCAAACCGCTTATTTAAAAACCTATTTCAAAGAAGATTTCATTGCAGCGACAATGTCAACAGAACTTACCAATACATCCAAATTGCGGGAATTTGTTGAAGAGCTTAAAAAATTAAATATTCAAATTGTAAAACCATCTATAAATAAATGTTTTCCAGATTTTAGAGCTATAAATGGAAAAATTGTATATGGCCTTGGAGCTATAAAAAACGTAGGTTTAGAGGCAATAAAAAATATTATAGATGAAAGAAAAAATAATGGTGAATTCAAATCTCTTATTGATTTTATTAATAGAGTTAATTCCAAGGATATAAACAAACTTCAGCTAGAGGGATTGGTTAAAGCGGGTGTCTTTGACGAATTTGGTAAAGATAGAAATAAAATTTTAATATCTATACCAAAAATCATACAAAAAATTAAAAATATAAATGATGATAAAGAAAACCATCAATCAAATCTATTTGATGATCAAGATAGCTTTAAAAAAGATTTTGAATTTTTATCATCAGTTCCTTGGAGTCAAAAAGAACTTTTATCCGAAGAGTTTAAATCTATTGGATTTTATTTAACTAATCATCCGTTAAATGAATTTGAAGAAGTTTTTAGCCAATTAAATATTATTTCATTTAATCAATTTTATAATAACGAGGCAAATGATGGGTTGGTTGCTGGTACGATTATGGCAATACAAGAAAAAAAAAGCGCAAAAGGAACTCCTTATGCAGTTGTTAAGTTTAGTGATAAACAAGCTGAATTTGAACTTTTTTTATTCGCTGAAATACTAGTAGCAAATAGAAATAAATTAAAAGAGTCAGAGTCATTTGTTCTAACTTTGCAAAAAGATAAAATTATTGGAGATAAAGAAAAAAGAAGAGTTAATGTTAAAAAAATTCTGAACCTTGATGATGTAATTAATAAACCTTATTCAAAAGTGACTATTGAACTTAAATCTAATTATAATTTGGATGAAATTAGAGAATTGCTATCTAATAGAGGTGACACAGAGATAAATTTTATCGTAAAGGATAAAAGTAAACGAGCTTTCTACTCGCTGCAAGAAAATAGAAAATTTGACTTAAATCACCTTAAAGCTCTAAAAGCCAAGGAATACGTAGAAAAAATAACAGTTTAGACAGTTGATTTTTTGAGTTGATTGTATATATGTGTGAATAATTTCGCACACAGTTTAAAGGGCATTGCCCTACCGGTCCATTAAAATGGAATTACTGTGGTGGATTAACCGGAAAAAAATATGAACGTACCAAAAGTTGACATAAAACAATTACTTGAAGCGGGAGTACATCTCGGGCACAAAACTCTAAGATGGAATCCAAAAATGAAAAAGTTTATTTTTGGTGAAAAAAATTCAATACATATAATAGATTTAACTCAAACAGTTGACTTTCTTAAAAACGCTCTAATTCAAGTCCACAAAGTAATTGCCAGTGGAGGAAAACTGCTGATTGTTTCAACAAAAAAACAAGCCTCTGAACAAGTAAGTGACTTAGCAAAAGAAACAAACCAATATTTTGTAAATTATAGATGGCTTGGCGGGATGCTTACTAACTGGAATACTATTCAAAACTCAATTAAAAGATTAAAAAAATTAGATGATCAACTATCAAAAGAAAATTTAGGATTTACTAAAAAAGAAATACTCAAATTTGGAAAAGAAAAAGAAAAACTACAAAGATCTTTAGGCGGTATTTCTGAAATGAAAAAAATACCGGATTTAATATTTATAATTGATACAAATATCGAGTCTCTCGCTGTAGCTGAAGCAAAAAAGCTTGGCATTCCAATTATAGCTGTTCTTGACACAAATTCAGATCCAACAGGAATTGATTTTCCAGTTCCAGGTAATGATGATGCAAGAAGATCTATAAATCTGTATTGTGATCTTTTAAAAAATACGATTAAAGATGCTGAAAAATTTATAAAAGGTTCGGACGAAAAAGTTGAAAAAAAACTATCTAAATCAAAAGAAAAATAATTAAGAATTATTATCCAATGTCAAATAAAGATTTATTAGGCAACATAAAAAAATTAAGAGGAATGACGGGAGTTGGTTTCAAGGACTGTAAGATTGCTCTAGACGAAACTAATGGCGATATTGACAAATCAATAGAATTTCTAAGAAAAAAAGGAATAGCTAAAGCATCTAAAAAAATGAGCAGGACTGCATCAGAGGGACTTGCTTTGGTTAAAGAGCAAGAAGGAGAAATTTCATTAATTGAAATTAATAGTGAAACAGATTTTGTTGCTAAAAATCAAGATTTTATTAAATTTTGTAAAGAGTTATCTGAAATTAATTTTTCAACTAAAGGAGATTTATCTAAATTAAATGAGTCAAAAATGTCTAATGGAAATTTAGTAAAAGATAATTTGGTAAATTTAATAGCTAAAATTGGAGAGAAAATTACAATCAGAAGAACAAACTTTTTTAAAAATTCACAAGGAGCTAATTTTTGTTATGTACATTCTGCAATTGAGAAAGGAATAGGTAAAATAATTTCTATAGTAAAATTAGATGGAGTCTCAGAAAATAATAAAGATGGTATCGGAACTAAAATAGCCATGCATATTGCAGCTTCAAACCCTCTAGCAATCGATAAAGATGGCATTGATCAGAAAATTGTTGATAAAGAATTAGAAATTATCAAAGCAGAAATTACTAACTCAGGTAAGCCAACTGAAGTAGCAGATAAAATTTCAAAAGGTAAAATTTCAAAATTTTTAAACGATAACTCACTTTTAAATCAAATTTGGATAATGGATCCCAAAAAAAAAGTATCTGATGTATTAAAGGAAAACTCATCCAATAAACCCCTGAAAATTTTAGACTTTGTTAGGTATAAGGTTGGAGAAGGAGTTTAGAGGTGAGCGGTGAATTTAATGAAAAAAATTATTCATCTAAAATGGATAAAAGTATTCAATCATTAAAAAAAGATATTTCAACACTTAGAACTGGAAGAGCTAATACAAATATGCTTGATACTATAAAAGTAGATGTCTATGGACAATTGATGCCAATTGATCAACTTGCAACTATTAGTGTTCCAGAAGCAAGATTAATTTCAGTTCAGGTATGGGATAAAGCAAACATTCCATTAATAGATAGCGCAATTCAAAAATCAGACATAGGGATAAATCCTCAGATCGATGGGCAGATTATTAGACTCAGAATTCCAGATTTAACAGAAGATAGAAGAAAGGAATTGATTAAGGTATTAAAAAACATGGGAGAAAAAAGTAAAATTGCTATTAGAAATATAAGACGAGAGGCAAATGAGGATCTAAAGAAAAAATTAAAAGATAAAATTATTTCTGAGGATGATAATAAAAACTTTGAAAAAAATACCCAAAAACTTACAGATACTAACATAGATAAAATAGAAAAAATTTTAATTGAAAAAGAAAAAGAGATCAGCCAGGTATGAATAATCTTCGCCATATTGCCTTTATCATGGATGGCAATGGTAGGTGGGGGAAGAAAAGAAGTAAAGGCCGAAACTACGGTCACCTAAAAGGTGTAGAGGTCATAAGAAAAATAATTAAAGGATCAATAAAATTACGTATTCCCATTGTATCATTTTATGTTTTTTCATCTGAGAACTGGAAAAGACCAAAAAAAGAAATAAACTTCCTTTTTAATCTGATCGAGTCTTATTTTTCAAAAGAAATACAGAATGTTATTGATCAGGGAATACAGATCCGTATTCTTGGTGAGATCAAAACTTTACCAAAAAAAATTAAAAAAACTTTAAAAAATGTGGAATTTTTAACCAAAAAAAATAAAAAAATAATTGTTAATTTAGCAATTAATTATGGTGCTAAAAATGAAATTTTAAATGCATTAAAAAAAATAAAAAAAAAGATACATATAAAAAAATTCGAGGAAAATCTTTACACAAAAAATATGCCGGACCCCGATATACTAATAAGAACCGGTGGGCAAAAGAGATTAAGTAATTTTATGTTATGGCAACTAGCTTATTCAGAATTATTTTTTTTAAATAAACTATGGCCAGATTTTCAATTAAAAGATCTATCAAAAGTCATTAAAATTTATAAAAAGCGCAAACGAAATTTTGGGGCAATATGATTTCAAAAAATTTAAAAAAAAGAACACTAACTTCAATAGTATTGATCTTTATCATTTTTTTAATTTTCTATTTTAAACCTCTTTTAGCTTTATTCCTAATAATTGTAGGAAATTTTTCCATAATAGAATTTTCTAATATAACAAAAAAAATTTTTAAGAAGAATTTATTTAATTTTGTTTTTAATATTATTTTTATTGTTTATATTTTTTTATTTGGTTTATTGTTTTTTTTATTGTGTAATTTTTTTCAAACAAAATTAATTTTGTTTTCGTTTTTATTTTGCTGTGTAGCTTCAGATATAGGAGGATATGTTTTTGGTAAAATTTTAAAGGGTCCTAAACTGACAAAAATAAGTCCTAAAAAAACTATCTCTGGTTCAATAGGGTCTATAATTTTTTCAAGCTTAACTTTAAGTAGCTTTTTTTTCTTTTTCTTAGAAAATTCAGTTTTTAAATTTTTTTTAATTGGTTTAATTATATCTATCGGCTGTCAATTTGGAGATATTCTTTTTTCATATTTAAAAAGAAAAGCTAAATTAAAAGATACAGGAAATTTTTTGCCAGGACATGGCGGTTTTCTTGATCGAATAGATGGAATTTTACTTGGCGTTCCTGTAGGTTTTGGTGCTTTAAAAATTTTATTTTAGTTATGTTAAAAAAAATTTCAATTCTTGGGTCTACAGGTTCTATAGGTAAAAATGTATTCAAGATAATAGACACGCGTAAGAAAAATTTCAAAATAAATTTGTTATCTGCAAATCAAAATTACGCTTTAATTTGTAAGCAGATTAAAAAATATAAACCAAAATATTTTATAGTAAATAATCCAAATGTATTTAAAAAAATAAGATATAAATTCAGAAATCACAGCGTAAAAATATATGAAAGTTTCAATTATAGGAACAAAAGTTTTAAATCAGACATAACTATATCAGCAATTCCTGGTTTGGTTGGTCTTGAACCTACTATTGAAATGATTAAATTAAGCAAAAAAGTTTTAATAGCAAACAAAGAGTCAGTTATTTGTGGATGGAATATTATAAAAAAAACAGCAAAAAAAAATAACACAATCATTATACCTGTAGACTCAGAACATTTTTCTATTTTAGAATTAATAAAAAATCATAAGATAGATGAAATAAAAAAAGTTTATCTTACTGCTTCTGGAGGACCCTTTTTAAATTATACACATAAAAGACTGAAAAAAGTTAAACCTAAAGAGGCTTTAAATCATCCAAAATGGAGAATGGGAAAAAAAATTACCGTAGATTCATCAACACTAATTAATAAAATTTTAGAATTAATTGAGGCAGAAAAATTATTTAAAATACCTAATCATAAATTAGATATTTTGATACATCCAGACTCTCTCATACATGCTGTAATTGAATTTAAAAATGGATTAAGTAAAATGTTATTTCATGATACTTCAATGATAATTCCTCTGGCAAATGCTATTTTTGATAATAAAATTGATATAAATATTTTTTATAAAAAAAAGAAAAAAAATCTTACAGATTTAAGTAACAAACTAATTTTTAAGAAACTTGATCAAAAAATATTTCCAATTATAAAAATAAAAAAAAGAATTACTGAGTACCCATCAACCCCAATAATAATAAATGCAGCAAATGAGGTTTTAGTTGAACATTTTCTTAAAAAAAATATACCTTTTTTGGATATATCCAAGATCATTATGAGCATTATGAGAGATAGAAAATATAGAAAATATGCTATAAGAATACCACTTAACTTAAGGGAAATTTTTCTGGTAGATGAATGGACGAGAAACAAAATTAAAGAAATAATACAAAAAAGAAATGACTAAATTTACAATTTATTTTTTAATCTCATTACTGTTTGCTTTTAAATCTTTTGCAGAGAATCTATCTAAAGTAAAGATAGAGGGTAATAAAAGAATTTCTAATGAAACAATCAAGGTATACGGAGATATAGTTGTAGGAAAAAATTATACAGAAGAGGATTTAAACTCATCTTTAAAAAAATTGTACGAAACAGAATTTTTTGAAAAAATTGAATTAAATTTAAAAAATGAAGTCTTATTTATAAATGTAAAAGAGCATCCGATAATCAATCAGTTAATCATTTCAGGAGAGAAAAGCAAAAAATATAAAGACGAAATAAAAAAAATTATAAAACTTAAACAAAAAAGTTCTTATATAAAGTCTTTTTTAACTGATGATGTAAATACAATAAAATCTCTTTATTCATCGCTTGGGTATAATTTTGTAGAGGTAGTTACAAAATTAAATAAAATAAATGAAAATGCTTATGATTTATTAATAGAAATAAATAAGGGTGAAAAAACTAAAATATCTACAATAAAATTTATTGGCAATAATAAAATTAGATCTAATAGGTTAAGAGATATTATTGCTAGTGAAGAGAATAAATTTTGGAAAATTTTAACTAGAAACACAAATTATAGTAATGAATTAATAAATCTTGACATTAGGTTACTAAAAAATTATTACAAATCTCTTGGTTTTTATGATGTAAAGATAAATTCCAATTCTGCTGAGATTAATAATGAAAAAAATGTTAATTTGATTTACTCAATCGAAGAGGGGAATCGCTACACAATTAATAAAATCTCAATTAATTCAGACTCTGTATTTGATAAAAAAATATTTTTTCCTTTAGAAAAAGATTATAGAAAATTTATTGGTGAATACTACTCTCCTTTTAAAGTTAAAAAACTTTTAGAAAAACTTGATGAATTAATTGAAAACAATAGTTTACAATTTGTTGAACATAATGTGGAGGAAGTTTTACAAAAAAATAGTATTAATATAATTTTTAATATTTTTGAGGGAGAGAAAATTTTAATTGAAAGAGTGAATATAATTGGAAATAGTATTACCAATGAAGACGTTATTAGGAGTGAACTGATAATAGATGAAGGAGACCCTTTTACAAAATTAGGTTTGGAAAAATCAGTAGCAGAGATCAAAGCTAGAGGAATTTTTAAAGATGTTAAATACTCAGTTAAAAATGGTAGTGAAGATAATTTAAAAGTCATTGATATACAGGTGGAAGAAAAACCAACAGGTGAAATAAGTGCTGGAGCTGGAATAGGAACAAACGGAGGTAGCTTTGCAGTAAATGTAAGAGAGTCTAATTGGTTAGGAAAGGGACAATCTTTAACTTTTGAACTGGAAGTAGACGCAGAGTCTCTTGGTGGAGCCATAATTTTTTCAGATCCAAACTACGATTTTTTAGGTAATGCAATAAGTTATTCCATTTCAAGTGAAAATAATGATAAACCAGATCAAGGTTATGAAAACACAATTACCTCTTTAGGAATTGGTACATCGTTTGAACAATATCAAGACTTAAGAGTAAACTTAGGTATCGAAGCAAGTTATGATGATTTAAAGACTGATGATCTTGCTACAGACGCACTAAAAAAACAAAGCGGAACTTTTTCAGAGGTAGCAGGAAACTATAATTTTTCTTTTGATAAAAGAAATAGAGCGTTTAATCCTACTGATGGATCAATACTTACAATAGGACAATCTTTACCTTTTTATGCTGATAAATCATTCATATCTAATTATTTGAGCTTTAATGGATATAAAACGCTTAATGAAAATGTTGTAGGATCAAGCAAACTACTTTTAACAACAATTAATGGTCTTGGATCTGATGATGTAAGACTAAGTAAAAGAAAAAATTTAAGCAATAGAAGGATGAGAGGTTTTGAAAAAAATAAAATTGGCCCAGTAGATGGGTCTGACCATATTGGTGGAAATTATGCTGCTGCTTTAAATTTAGAAGCTAATTTACCTAATTTATTACCAGATGATACAAGAACAGATATTATTTTATTTTTAGATTTTGGTAATGTGTGGGGAGTAGACTATGACTCTAATATAGATGAAAGTAATAAATTAAGATCTACAACAGGAGCAATGGCTAGCTGGATTTCACCACTTGGTCCTATGACTTTTACCCTGTCCCAGAATTTAACCAAAGCAAGTTCAGACAAAACAGAATCTTTCAATTTCAGCTTAGGAACAACTTTTTAATATATGGGAAAATTAATTAGAAAATTTTTAATAGTCTTTATTATATTTATAGGTTTTAGTAATAATTCTAACGCTAATGTTCCTTATTTTTTAGATTTTAAATACATTTTAAATCAAAGTGATGCAGGTAAAAAAGCTCAATCTTTTTTAAAAAATAAGCTTGAAAAGGGAATCAATAATTTAAAAGATAAAGAAAAAAAAATTCAACAGGAAGAAAAAAAAATAATTAGTCAAAAGAAGGTAATTACAGAAGATGAGTACAAAAAAAAAGTTTCAGAATTGAGAAAAAAAGTTGCTCTTCTACAAAAGGAAAGAACTACTCTTTTAAATACGGTTGCAAAGCAAAGACAAAAAGCTAGAAACGAATTACTTAAAAATTTGAATCCAATTATAAAAGAATATATGAAAGATAAAAATATCAGAATGGTAATTGATAAAAAAAGTCTATTACTAGCTGATGAAAATCTAAATATTACCAATGATATTATTGCTTTACTCAACAAAAAACTAAAGTCTATTAAACTTGATTAAAATTTAATGAATTCAATTTTTTTTTTAAAAAAAATAAAATTCAAATAAAAAAAATATTTAAAGATTTTAAATTAAAAAAAAATTTTATTATAAATAACGTTGTACCCTTAAATAAAGCGAAACAAAATGATCTCACATTTTTTGACTCACTAAAATATAAATCTTTGGCAACTAATACTAAAGCTAGTGCTTGCATAACTACAGCTAAATTGGAAAAATTTTTACCCAATAAAGTAGAAAAAATTATCGTAAACAACGTATTACTCGAGCTGGCAAACGTCTTAAATAAAATTTATCCCTATGCTGATATTGACTACCCTGATTTATCTTTAAAAAAACCCCAAAAAAATTTTTTTAAATCTGTAAAATTTGGTAACAATGTTTTAATTGGTAATAAGGTAAAAATAGGTTCGAATACAATTATTGGCTCTAATACAATAATTGAACATGACGTAAAAATTGGTAATAACTGTGTGATAGGATCAAACGTAATTATTAAAAATACTGTAATAGGAAATAAAGTGATGATACAGGACAATTGTAAAATAGGTCAAAAAGGTTTTGGTTTCATTCCATTGAAAAATAAAAATATAAAGTTTCCACATATTGGAATGGTTTTAATTGAAGATGACGTTGAAATTGCTTCAGCTTGCACTATCGATAGAGGATCATTGGACAATACTGTTATAGGAAAAAATTCATATTTAGACAATCAAGTACATGTTGCTCATAATGTAAAAATCGGATCAAATTGTATGATTGCAGGACAAGTTGGATTTGCGGGAAGTTCTAAAATCGGAAATCATGTTTCAATAGGTGGACAAGCAGGAGTTTCTGGTCATTTAAAAATTGGAAATAATGTTAAAATTGGAGGAGGAAGTGGAGTTGTAAAAGATATTAACGAAGGTGAAACTGTCATGGGATATCCCGCTGTTCCACTTAAAGAGTTTTTAAAAAAAAATAAAAAAAAGTATGAGTAAAATTGAATTAAATAAAAAAGACATTGAAAATCTACTACCTCACAGAGAACCCATGTTGCTTATTGATAAATTAATTAACATTGTTCCTCTAAAATCAGCTACAGCGATAATGTATGTTAAAAAAAACGGTTTTTATGTACAAGGTCATTTTCCTGATCAACCAGTTATGCCTGGTGTTTTAATCGTGGAAGCCTTTGGCCAAGCAGCAGCAGCATTAACTGCTCATGGAATTGATCCAAAAGAATACGCAAATAAATTAGTTTATTTGATGGGCGTAGATAAAGCTAGATTTAGAAACCCTGTTATTCCAGATTGTGAACTTCATTTAGAAATAGAAGCCATTAGATCTCACGGAAGAGTTTGGAAGTATAAAGGGATCGCTAAAGTAAATGATAAAAAAATGGCAGATGCAGAATGGTCAGCAACTATAGTCGACAGAGACAAATGATACACAACTCAAGCGTAATTGATAAAAAAGCAAAAATTTCTAGCCAAGTTAAAATAGGTCCTTTTTGCTATGTTGGACCTAATGTCGAATTATTAGATAATGTAGAATTATTATCAAACGTTCATATTGAAGGTCATACAACAATAGGAAAGGGAACAAAAATATTTCCATTTGCTAGCATAGGTACTCGACCACAAGATCTTAAATACAATAATGAAAAAACAAATTTATATATAGGTGAAAATAACACTATAAGAGAGTATGTAACAATTAACCCGGGGACTGAAGGAGGAGGTTCAAAAACTTCAATTGGGAACAATTGTTTATTCATGATTTCTTCACACGTAGCTCATGATTGCATAATTGGAAATAATGTAATTATAGCCAATAATGTACCATTAGGAGGTCATGTTACAATAGAAGACTCGGTTGTTATAGGTGGAAACTCGGCTGTACAACAATTCACAAGAATAGGAAGACTTGCAATGATAGGTGGAATGACTGGTGTTTTAAAGGACGTTATTCCATTTGGTTTATCAATAGGCAATAGAAACCATTTGCAGGGATTAAATCTTATTGGTCTTAGAAGAAATAAATATGAAAATAAAAAAATAATGGGATTGGATAAAGCATTTAAAGAAATTTTTAAATCAAAAAATCTTCATGAAAATTTGAGTAAAATTAACGGAGAGCACAAAGATAATGAGCTTGTAAATGAGGTAATCAAATTTATTGAAAAAGATAAAAAAAGACCGATTTGTTCGCCAAAAAGTTAAATTATGATTGGCTTAATTTTTGGAGAAACTGATTTCCCAAAATACATTTATAAAAAGATTAAAGGTAAAAGGAAATATCTAATAATTGATTTGACTAAAAAAAAATCTTTTAAAAGGGATAAACATTCTTACTCTGTTTCTATTGGTCAATTTGGTAAAATTATATCCATTTTAAAAGAAAACAAATGCAAACAAGTTCTTTTTGCTGGGAAAGTTCAAAAACCTAATTTTGCAAAAATTAAATTAGATTTTAAAGGTATCTATTACATTACAAGAATAATAAAAGAGTCTAAATTAGGCGATGCAGCTGTCTTAAAAGAAATTATAAATATTTTTAAAAAAGAAGGTATAAAAACAATAGGTTCAACTTTTTTTACGCCAGAGCTTAATTTTTCAAGAGGAAATTACACGAAACATAAACCTGATATTAATGATAAAAGGGATATTAAAAATGCAATTAATTTTTTGAATAAATCGAAACCTTATAGTTATATCCAAGCTGCTGTTGGAAGGAATAATTTAGTAATTTCAGAGAAGCAAAAAGGCACACAAGATATGCTTATAAATATAAAAAAAAACAAAAATAAAAGTAATGGTGTTTTAGTTAAATTTCCGAAAAAAAACAAGACAAAAGAATAGATTTACCTACAGTAGGTTTAAACACTTTAAAACAATGTAAATTTGCTGGTCTTAAAGGAATAGTCCTAAAACATAAAAATAATATTTTTTTAGACAAGACCGAGGCAATCAATTTTGCGAACAAAAATAAAATTTTTATTTTAGTAAAATGAAAAAAATTGTTTCACTGGTAATAATTATCTTAATTCAAACTTTATATCTTAAAGCTGAAGAATTTAAATTAACTGAAATAATTTCTGGTTTAGATAGCCCTTGGAGTTTGACCTTTAAAAATCAAAGTGAGATTTTAGTAACAGAAAAATCTGGACAAATTTTATTGGTGAATTTGAAAGACAACATAATAAAAAAAATAAACCATAATTTAAAAATTTTAGAAGATGGTCAGGGCGGACTGCTTGAAATTCTTCATCATAATAATATGGTTTTTGTCTCTTATTCCGAAAATAGAGGGAATGGCAAATCCAGCACTTCGGTTGCTTCTGCTATTTTTGATAATGAAAATTTACAATTCAATAATATTTTTAGAGCAGAACCACCCATAAATTCCGGTTATCACTTTGGATCTAGACTTGTTATAAAAGATAATTTTTTATTTATTACAGCTGGAGAGAGAGGTGAGGGAATGATTGCGCAAGATCCTACAAAACATCCAGGAAGCATTATCAAAATATATTTAGACGGTAAAATTCCAAAAGATAATCCCAAATTTAAAGGTAAGGCTAATTGGCTACCAGAGATATACCAAATAGGCGTAAGAAATCCTCAAGGGATGGATGTATCTCCTTACAATAATAAAATTTATTTAACTAATCATGGAGCTAGAGGCGGTGATTGGTTTGGTGAAGCTGAGTACGGTGAAAACTATGGTTGGAAAATTTTAGGTTGGGGAGGAACAAATTATTCAGGAACAAAAATTGGTCCTAAATGGAAACCAGGATTTACAAAAGCTATCAAATATTGGGTGCCATCAATAGCGGTGAGTTCAATGATTATATATAAAGGAGATGAATTTAAAGAATGGAATGGTGATGCTTTGATAACTTCACTTAAAGATCAATCACTTAGAAAAATAAGATTTGA
>MDSV01164423.1_pt1 | contig 12798 bp, 15 predicted proteins | sample 810851 | NCBI WGS metagenome assembly MDSV01 (sample SAMN05326640, study PRJNA326480) | marine metagenome | isolation source: seawater | place: Atlantic Ocean: North East | collected 2012 | reverse complement strand
TGTGGCCCCGGCAGGATTCGAACCTGCGACGCACGGTTTAGGAAACCGACGCTCTATCCCCTGAGCTACGGGGCCGCGAAAACAGGAACCTATCGTGCGCTGACGTTGGTGTTAGCGAGAGGGAAAGAAGATCAGGGACTCGTCGAGAGGCTTCCGCTGCAGGTCCGGTACCTCGCAGCCATCTGACGGGTGCCCCACGGGAAAGAGAATGTAGGGACGCTCTGTGGGAGGGCGTTGGAATATCTCGGTGAGGAATCCCATCGGGTTGGGTGTGTGTGTGAGTGTCGCGAGGCCCATTGCGTGCAGAGAGGTAATGAACAATCCACACGCGATGCCGACCGACTCGTTGACGTAGTAGTTCTTGCGCAACGTGCCGTCGGGCATGGGTGTCGACTTCTGGGCGAACACCACCACTATCCACGGCACGACGTCCAGATAGGACTTGTCTGAGGTAGTGCCCAAGGGCGCGATGGCGTCACGCCAGGCATCGGGCAGTCGACCTCCCTCGTAGTTCTCTCGCTCCTCCGCCTCGGCGGCAACGCGAATCCGATGCTTGGTGTCCGGGTCGCTCGTGGCGACGAAGGTCCACGGCTGCCGGTGAGCCCCAGACGGTGCAGTGTTGGCCGTCGCTACGGCACTCTCAATCGCTTCTGCGGGGACTGCGCGAGAGCTGAACATTCGAACGCTTCGCCGCTGATTTAAGGACGAGAACAGTTGCCGCCCCCGCTCGAGACCGACGTCCATGGGGACCGGGTCGGGGCGATAAGGAATCACGTGAGGATGCTTGCACAGGTGGTCGGCCGCCGGGAACGGTAACGTCGGATCGTGACCCCGGAAGATGCGGTACTCGCTGCGTGTGAGGCGGCGCTATCGGACCGTGACGTCGTCACAGATCCCGACCGTCTCCCCACGTACCAACGTGACCGCTCGACGGGTTCCCCCGCTGGAGAACCATTTGCGGTCGTCTTTCCTCGGTCGACCGAGCAGGTGTCCGCTGTGCTCTCAGCGGCGCACGAGCACCGCGTCCCGGTCGTTCCCCGAGGAGCAGGCTCGGGGCTATCGGGAGGGTCGAACGCAATCGACGGTTCTCTAATTGTTTGCGTCGAGAAGATGCGAGACGTCCTGCTGGTAGATGACGGCAATGGCTTTGTCGAAACCCAACCCGGGATCTACAACACCGAGCTTCGAGAGTACGTTGCGCAGAGTGGACTGTGGTACGCACCAGACCCTGCATCGAAGGATTTCTGTTCCATCGGTGGCAACGTCAACACGAACGCCGGGGGTCTGTGTTGCGTCAAGTACGGAGTCACCCGCGATGCCGTGCTCGGTCTCGAAGTGGTCCTCGCTGACGGTCGCATCACTCGCTTAGGTAGAAAGACCATCAAGGGAGTCGCCGGGTATGACCTGACCGGTCTCATGGTGGGTAGTGAGGGAACGCTCGGAATCGTCACGATGGCGCGGCTTCGACTAGGGCCGATTCCTGCGCCGCCGACCACGGTTGTTGGTGTCTTCTCCGACGTCGCCGAGGCCGGCCGAGCGGTGAGCACGATCATGAACCAACTTCGCCCCAGCATGCTGGAGTTGATGGACAACGCGTCCATCAGTGCGGTCGAGGCATGGCAGCCGATGGGCTTGGACACATCGGCTGGTGCGCTATTGATCGGACAGTTTGATTCACCGGGTTCGGCGTCAGACGCGAAGGTGCTCAGTGAAATCTGTGAGCAGTCCGGCGCTCAAGAAACGTACGTGTCGGAGGATCCCCAAGAAGCTGAGATGCTCGTGGGTGCCAGAAGAATGGTGATCCCCGCGCTCGAATCCGCGGGAGATTGGCTGCTCGACGACGTGGCGGTGCCGCGGACGCAACTCGCGCGGACGATGGTGCAGATCCAGGAAGTGGCCGAGCGCCACGACGTTCAGATCGCAACATTCGGACACGCCGGTGATGGGAACCTGCACCCGACGATCGTGACTCCGCGCGGAGATGACGAGGCAGCCGCGCGGGCCCTGACCGCCTTCGACGAGATCCTCGACGTTGCCCTTGCAAACGGAGGGACCGTGACCGGCGAGCACGGCATCGGCTCGCTCAAGCGAGAAGCATTGGCGAAAGAAATAGATGAGATTCAGATGGACCTGCACTCGCGCATCAAGGAAGCGCTCGATCCGCGAAACATCCTCAACCCCGGCAAAGCCCTCGCCCGCTGGTAACGCCGGCTCTACCCGACCCCCACACCATCATGGGGCTTCGGGTGTCGGTGAGTGATCTAATTGACGAGTGCCTGCGCGATCTGCTGACCGAGGATGAGAACGGCCATCACTAAGACGAACCAGCCGAAAGCTTTGCGTAGTTTCTCGGGCGGAATCTTCCTGACCAAGCGACTGCCGATGAGAGCTCCGATGACGGCCACGGCGGTCACCGTCAGAGTTATAGGCCACATGCTGGACCCATCCGAGAGTGTTGTCGTTTCGCTGTTGACTGAAACGATGGAGTCGCCTCCGAAGGTGAGTGCGTAGCCGAAGAAACCGGCGAACGATTTCATGGCAATGACGAGGAGACTTGTGGCGACCGCGTTCGGCATCGACAGTCCACCGAGCAACGCGAGCGCCGGAACCACGAGAAAACCTCCGCCAGCCCCCACCAGGCCGGTCACCAAACCGACGATCAAGCCGTCGAGGACGATGCGGAACAACGGAAGTCCTGCGTGTGACTGCCGTGTTGTCGACTGTTTGCGTCCACGAATCATCGCGACCGCGGTGACAGCCATCACGACTCCGAAGGCAGCAAGGAGGACTGCGCCCGGGAGGAGTGCGCCGATCTGACCTCCGACAAAGGCCCCGGCCATGCCTGCGGCGCCAAAGATGACGCCGGTCTTCCATCGCACCCTCCCCGCGCGGGCGTGCGCGATCAGGCCGAACAGCGATGTCACCGCCACGACGAACAAGCTCGCGGTGATCGCCTGCTTTGGGTCGAATCCCGCGACATACACCAGAAGAGGTGTCGTGAGAATGGACCCTCCACCACCAAGAAGCCCAAGGGCGAGTCCTACGACAAGGGCAAGTGCGGCGATGATGATCGTCATGGTTACCTAGCCCGCACTCGTTGCCGCGATCGGTGTCGCGTCGCGGTTTGTCATGGGGTGACGCGTGGATGCAGATGCTGCTGTGTCCACTGCGGTGAGTCCCGTGATCAGGCTTTGCCTCAACGAATCGGCCTTAGCTGCGATGTCTCGCTGAGCCGACGCGTATTCGCGTCGACCATCGATGGTTTCCACCGCGATCGGCGCGTACCCAAGGTGCTTGAGGTCGTACGGGGACGCCCGCATATCGATCTCCCGCGCGTACACCGAGAGCTCGAAGCAATCCACGACGAGGTTCCCGGGAATGTACGGCTGGAACCACATGGCGTACTTGTAGAGATCCATGTTGGCGTGGATGCACCCCGGCTGTTCGTCGTTGGCCTGACGCGCTCGCGTAGGTGTGTGCTCGTTCAGCGGTTCCGCCTCGGCGGTGAAGAAGCGGAAAGCATCGATGTGCGTGCAGCGCAGGCCGACGTTGTCGACAACTCCGGCGATCTCGGTCGGGCTGAGGCGAAGTGACTCGCTCTCGTGTCGCACGTCCGATGGGCTCGTGCGATACACCATCGCCCATTCGTGCATACCGAAACATGAATGCTGTGCGGCGCGACCGTGCGTTCCTTTCAGGACGCCCAGGGCTAGCGCGAGCCGCGCACGATCGATGGTGAGGGGATCGACTCCCCACGTCGCTCCGTCGTGGGTGTAGGCGTCAGCTTTCGATAACGGCTCCCAGTCGCCCTCGAGGCGCAACCCGAGACCGGGGTGCCAGGTGCCAAGTCGCCCCGGGGAATAGGGGTAGTAGTCGAACAGGAAATCCATCACCGGGTGTGTGTGCCCGTGTCGCCGTCGATTTAGGTGCGGCTGAATCCACTGATCGGTGCGGCGGGCGTGGTCTGCAGCGAGTGCTCGCCAGTCGACCTCGGACACGATCACATGAGGACGTTACAGATCCATAGATCCCGCCCCGCAACTACTCTGCAGGTGTGGACCCCGATGACCTCCTGCCAGATCAAACGAGCGACGACATTGACACAGCCGATGACCATGACGGTGCGGACCGCGACTCATGGCTGCGGGAGCAGGTGCCGCCGCATCACGGTGACTAGGGACGCGGCTCCTTCATCAAGTCGCGGATTTCTCGCAGTAACTCAACGTGCTCGTCCGAGCCTGTGTCGAACGCGCGCCGCGCCCGAAAACGATTGATGGGCACGACAAAGACGAAATAGATCACCAAGAGTTCGATGGCGAAGGTGATGATGGCTGCGACAACCAGGGAGATGTCGAAAACTTGCCCGGCAACGACGAAGTCCTCTGCCGCGCCGTCGGTGCCCAAAATGATGCGCACGAACGGTGCGACGAGACCCACGGTGAAGGCTTCGGCCAGCGTCACGAAAGCAACGCCGGCGACAACGCCGATTGATAGGTCGACAACGTCGCCTTCGTTGATGAATGTCTTGAATTCCTTGATCATGATCCACACTCCGGTCGTCGTGTGAATGGATCATGACACCCATCGGCTGCGATGGGCGGGAAGCGAGGACCAACGCGTCCTGCTCAGAGAGGGCCACGACCGCGATGGACTCCGGTGCAGCACCGAACCCTGACGTCGGTATGTCGACGACCCGGACGGAATCGATGCGTGAGGAGTCCTGACCCACCAGAGTGACCCGCGTCCCACGCGCCAAGGTCGACAACGCGCCAGAGGGGCTGATGACAACCGGCACCGCCACCTCGCCGGGCGCGATATCGAGCCGCGGACTCAGACCGCCGTCGAGCACGGGGGCGGGGGAGCGCAGAGCAGTGATCAGCAGGAACGCACCGGCGCCGGCGAGGAGTGCAGCCACGAGGCGGCGGCGTCGGTTGAGGTGATGTCGAAAGCGCGAAATGTCGACGAAGCGTCGCAGGAAGTCGACGAAGGCCGTCATGTATCGACGTTAGGCACCGACTGGTGGTCGCGTCGAATCACTGTCCACAAGCGCGGACTATGTCGTGGACGCGGAGCTCTTCGAGGCAGAGGAGGTCGAGGTGGATGTCGAACCAGATCCGGAGTCCTTTGACGATGTGGACGACGTCGACCCGGAGTCGGATGAGCCAGAACTAGACGAGCCAGATCCGGACGATCCGGAGGAATCGCCGGAGTCCGAGGAGGACTTCTTGTCACTGGTGGCCGCGGAATCCTTGCCGGGTGAATCTTGGCTCGAGCCGGAGGAGCGAGAGTCGTTTCGGTAGAAGCCCGAGCCCTTAAAGACGACACCAACCCCGTTGAACAGCTTGCGAAGCGTCGGCTCGCCGCACGCTGGGCACTCTGTGAGAGTGGAATCGGTCATCGGCTGCACGATGTCGTGCGTGGTGTCGCACGATGAGCACGCGTATTCGTAAGTGGGCACCGAACCTCCTTATCTCATCGAGATTAGCACTCGATGGCAACGAGTGCTAACTCGCGCGAGCGGATCGCTACCCTCGGAGGGTGCTGCTGTGGCTGGCGATCGGGGTCGGTGGTGCCCTGGGAGCTCTCGCTCGCTGGTCCATCGGTGAACTGGTTCTCGCCGTTGCGGACTCCCCGACGTTTCCGTGGGGAACACTCATCGCCAACGTGGTCGGGTGCTTCGCGATCGGTGTTCTCGCCCCCATCGTTGTTCGGCATGCCGCCTGGGTGAGCGGCCTGGTCGTCACCGGACTCCTCGGCGGCTTTACGACCTACTCGGCCTTTGCGGAGGAAGTGTTCGTTCTGTTGGACCGCGGTAACGCCGTGGGCGTCGGCCTCGCCGGGATCTACGTCCTGGTGACTATTGCGGCGACAGCGATCGCGGTCGCCCTCGGCGGTCGGCTTGCGCGTGTGCGCTCGACAGGAGAAGCGGCATGACGTGGTCTCTCGCGCTCGCCGTGGCTCTCGGTGGAGCGATCGGTGCACCGATGCGTTACCTGATCGATAGTCGGATCTCCCGCACAGCCCAGCGGCGCGGGTACGGGTTCTTCCCGTGGGGCTTGCTCGTCGTCAACGTGATGGGCTCGCTCCTTATCGGCATCGCCTACGTCAGCCTCGAAGGCCCAATGCGTTCGCTGCTGGCAACGGGGGCATGCGGCGCCCTCACCACGTATTCGAGCTACGCGTTGTTCGTCAATCGCGTGTGGAGTGAGAAGCGATCGAGCGCCTGGGCGGCCATCATCGTCATGCCGATCGCCTGCATCGGAGCGTGTGGCGTCGCGGTGGCGGTCACCCGCGCCATGACCGGGGCCTAACGAGGCGCGGTGCGAGAGGTGCGTCGATGGGGCCGCGTCCTCGGGGTCGTCGCTTTGATGCCCCAGGCGAATTAGTCCGGCATCGACATCAAGCGCACACGCTCCGGCGTCACGAGGACGTCTACTCGTTGATCGTGGGCTTCGTGCGGGACGTGCATAACCGACTCGTCCTCGAAGTTTACAGCGATCACGAGGGAGTTGTCTTTGGACGCACGTTGAGCAAGAGCTCGGTCGTAAAACCCACCACCTTGACCGAGTCGATAGCCGTCGGCATCGACCGCCAAAGATGGAATGATCCACACGGTCGGCTGTGTGGACGTCGGGAGGCCTTCCGGCTCATCGATGCCCCACGTGTTGGTGACCATGCCCGTGTTGTCGGTCATCTCGACCCAGACGAGGTCGTCGTCACTGATCCGCGGCAACACAACCCTGCCTCCAGCGCGACGCACGTCATCGATTACGTCCCACGTTGGCGGCTCGTCGTCTCGCGCGAGATAGCACGCGACCACTTCACCGCGATCGCACGCCGATCGCACGTCTTCCAGATCCATGATGTGTTGGCTGATGCGCGTCGATTCATCAGTACCAGCGTTCCGCTTCTGCCGCTGCTGGCGCACCTGCCGTCGAAGGTTGGCCTTGCTCGACACCGCGTCCATAGTCTCACTGTGCCGCACCCGGCGGCCATCGGGGGTGATTGCACGCCACCGGGACACCGGAAAGGTTCGTCGGGCAGGGGGTAGACCGCGTAGTGTCAGGCCCCATGACAGGCGTCACAGCTGCGGTCATCCCCGCGGCGGGGCTGGGAACCCGGTTCCTGCCCGTAACGAAAGCGATGCCGAAGGAAATGCTGCCCATCGTCGACAAGCCGGCTATCCAGTTTGTCGTCGAAGAGGCCGTTGCCGCTGGGCTCGATGACCTGCTGTTCATCACCAGCCGTGGCAAGCGTGCCTTGGAAGACCACTTCGATAAGAACATCGAGTTGGAGGCCGCGCTTACGGCGAAGAACGACAACGAGCGACTCGCGCTTGCGCAGGAGTCCAACGATCTCGCCCACATCCACTACGTGCGGCAGGGACAAGCGCTCGGCCTTGGACATGCCGTCCTGATGGCGGAGCAGCACGTCGGTGATCAACCATTTGCCGTCTTGCTGGGTGACGACTTGATCGACGAGCGCGATCCGATCGTGCCGCGCATGATCGAGGTGCGCGAAAGGTTCGGCGGCTCGGTGCTGTGCCTGATGCGTGTCCCGCACGAAGACATCTCGCTCTACGGATGCGTCGCGGTGTCGCACACCGACAACGATGACGTCGTCGAGGTGACCGATCTCGTCGAGAAGCCGTCCATCGACGAGGCGCCGAGCGACTACGCGATCATCGGCCGCTACATCCTCGACCCGGCGGTGTTCGAGATTCTCCACAACACCTCACCGGGGCGCGGCGGTGAAATCCAACTCACCGATGCACTTGTGGAGTTGGCCGGTCGCCCCGCAAGCGAGGGCGGGGGCGTGCACGGAGTCGTCTTCGATGGTCGTCGATACGACACCGGAGACAAACTCAGTTACCTGAAGGCGGTCATTCAGCTCGCAACGGAGCGAGACGACATCGGAGACGACCTACGCGAGTGGATCTCCGAACGGGAGTTCTAGCTATGTCGTGGCGGTCGGACGTGACGCCGACCTTGAATGAGGGCGACGTTCGGTTGCGCCCTCTGAAGGCCAGTGACGCCAAGGCCTGGCAAGAAGTTCGACGATGCAATCAGGCCTGGCTCGGCCCCTGGGACGCAACGGTTCCCGACGAAGGAGTTCGCGCCGGAGAGGTCCCACCGAGCTTCCATGCGATGACCCGGCGGCTTCGAGCCGAAGCGCGCGAAGGTCGAGTGTTGCCGTGGGCAACTGAGTTTCGCGGCCGATTGGTGGGGCAGATAACGATGGGCGGAATCGCGTACGGCTCGCTGCGCAGCGCCTACATCGGTTATTGGATCGATCAGGAGTTCGCTGGCAGGGGCGTTACCTCGATGGGCGTGGCGATGGCGACCGATTACGCCTTCGACGTGCTCCGCCTGCACCGGATGGAGTTGAACATTCGCCCAGAAAACACCTCCTCGCGTGCAGTTGCCGAGAAGGTGGGTTACCGCGAGGAAGGCTTCCGCGAGAAGTATCTGCACATCAACGGAGACTGGCGTGATCACGTGACCTACGTCCTGTTCGCGGGCGATGTTCCCGGAGGGGTAGTAAATAGCCTCCGCGCGGCGACTCGTCATTGATGGAAGACAAGTGTTTCGTAGGCCACGACTCGAGAGTGGGTGTGCGACACGTCAACGCCCGTAGGTCATATTTCCGTAAGGAATCGGGCGAAAGCGCCTAGTCTTTCCCACTGTGACGGGGTTCATCTACGCAGTAATCGTGGCCCTGTGGGCTGCTGTCTTGATCCCTATTTGGCTCAAGCGACATGATCACATAAGTGAAGTGAGATCAAGCGCCCGTTTCTCGTCTGCAATGCATTCGCTTGGCGAGCAGGCGACCCGCGAGGGACGTTCGGGACGAACACCGTCTCGTACCCGACATTCCTCACTGGCCGAGGAGAAGCGATCGAAACGACGGGTTGTCGTCACCGGCGCCCTCAGTATCGCCCTCGCTGCGGTTCTCGGGCTAGCCATTCTGGGCCCAGTTCCCCGTTGGGCCCCGATCATCCTTGCATTCCTAGTCCTGGCCTATGTGGTGTTTGCTGCCCGAACCTCCTCCCGACGCTCGGCCACTGCGGATGACTCAGTCGAGTACCGCGTTGACGAATACGATCACGCACTCGACGAGGACTACCGGACAATCGTGTACGCAGACCGAGTTGCAGACGTCGCTTATCCTCGCTCTCGAGGGGTACGTCCGACGAGCAAGCGCGCCCGAGACGCCCAGATGGCCGCGGCGATGGACGATTATCTGTCCTGGGATCCCTGGGAGGGAGAGCAAAAAGAGGAAGAGTGGTCCGCGGTTCCCACCACGCTTCCCACGTACGTCAACGCTCCCCGAGCCACCCGCGTGCGTCGACCCATCGAGCGAGACCGCGACTGGTCCGGTGAGGCAATGGTCGAAGCCGCCCGCACGATGCGCCGTCCGCGCATCACTGTGGACGACCTCGAGGATGACCGATACGAGTTGCGACCGAGCCCGAACGAGATGGCCTCGAGCGAGGACACTGCGGAGCTGCCATCCCTGGGGTACGAAGAAACCCGACGGGCAGCCGGCGAGTAACCCAACTGCTAGCCTTACGTGCTTTCCGGGGCTGTGGCGCAGTTGGTAGCGCGTCTCGTTCGCAATGAGAAGGTCAGGGGTTCGAATCCCCTCAGCTCCACCATTGTTTCCTTTCTTTAGTCTTGTCGCGTGACGCGCTTCGGCCTGGATTGGGTCCAATTCGTCTTCGCGATCGTCAACGCCATCGCGGCCGTTGTGACCGCTTTTCTGATCGTTATCGATGATCGAACGATCCTCGGTGAACCGCTGTGGATGAAGCCCTTCAAGTTCTTCATCTCCGCCGCGTTGTTGTCGCTGAGCCTTTCGTACCTCGTGCCGCGCATCAGCAAAGCTCCTCGGACCACGCGAATCGCCAGTATCACCATCGTCGGGTGCCTCACCGTCGAACTTGTCTTGATCACCTCGGCCGCGGCTGCCGAAGCGACGAGTCACTTCAACGTCAGTTCACCGGCGGCGACGGCGGTGTGGAGTGCGATGGCGTGGTTCATCACCGTTTTGTGGCTCGCGACCATGGTGCTCACCGTGATGTTCCTCCGCAGTCCAGGTGTCGATCAGGTCATGAAGCGCGCATTCACCTGGGGCCTCGTCGTATCCATCGTCGGCATGGGTGTTGCCTTCTTAATGACGAGTCCCACGGCGGAACAACTTGGTGATTTCCAAGGAGTGGCTGGAGCACACACCGTCGGATCAGAGGATGGCGGTCCCGGTATCCCTCTGTTCGGCTGGTCGACTGTCGCGGGAGATCTTCGTGTCCCGCACTTCGTCGGGCTTCATGCCCTGCAATTGATCCCGCTCGCGGTCTTCTTCCTTCGGACGAAGATTTCCGTCACTGGAGTGAACTTCATCGGCGTTGGATACCTGCTCGTAGTCGGACTGCTCACCACGCAGGCGCTGGCCGGGCAGTCGGTGGTAGCGCCGTCACCAGCACTCGTCCTGGGAATCATCGCGGCAATCGCCGTACCGCTGACCGCCGCCCTGATTCGTGGTCCGCGGGCTGAGACTGACGTCGAGAGTGAGCGGCCCGTGCCCTCGTAGATCTACCGAGCCGATGTGCGCTAGATCCAGGTGGGCAGCCACATGCGCGCTCGCCAGGCGTCGTAGGTGATCACTTCTGCCGACCAGATCGGATAGAACCACCACGCGGCCAAAACCACCGCGAGGACGTAACCGCCGATCAGCAACGCTGGCACCCAGCGCGGTCGGTGCCGCAGCCCGCGCGCGATGGCCCCGAGGGTGAGTGTCACTGCCATCACCACGAAAGGCACGTACACGACCGTGTAGAAAGTGAAGATCGTGCGGTCGAGGTAGAGCATCCACGGCAACCAGCCGGCAGCAATGCCGACGATGATGGCGCTGGAGCGCCAGTCCTTCGCGGCTATCCACCGCCACAGTTGATACGGAACAGCCAGTACGGCAGCCCACCAAATGATCGGATTTCCGACGGCGAGCACGGTGGACGAGCAACTGTCGGCGCCGCACCCGTCCGGTGATTCGTAGTAGAACGAGGTCGGTCGGGTCATGAACGGCCACGACAGCGGACTGCTGGCGTAGTTGTGTTCGGCGTCGAGGTTGGTGTGGAAATTCCACATCTCCGAGTGGTAGTGCCATAAGGATCGAGGGGGATCGGGTACGACAGAGGCCCCTTGACCGGCTGCCCATGTCCGGCTCCACCCGGTGCCGGTTGCGAACCAGCCCGTCCAGGTGAGCAGGTAGACCCCGATGCCGATGACCAGAGTCGAGGCGGCTGCGAGGGGAAGATCACGTGCGAAGGCCGCGGACCATGGGTGGTCCACCCCGATCGCCCGTCGCGACAGCGCATCCCAGACCAGCGACATCGCCATGAACGCTGCGAGAAACCAGATCCCGGACCACTTGGTGCCGCAGGCCAGTCCGAACGTGACGATCGCGGCGATGCGCCACGGCCGCCAGCCGAGAAATGGACCGAGACCGGCAGCCACCCGATCCGCGCCGTGTCGGCGAACATCGTCGGCCAGGCGTTGTCGCGTTCGGTCTCGGTCCACGAGAAGCAAGCCGAATCCGGCGAGAACCCAGAATCCGAGAACAAGATCCAGCAGCGCCGTGCGACTCAGGACGATATGGATGCCGTCCAAAGCAAGCAGAAGACCGGCGATGGTGCCGAGGGCGTCCGAACGAGCAAGACGCCGCACGATCCGTGCCGTCATCACCACGGCGGCTATTCCCAGGATCGCGATTGCAATGCGCCAGCCGAAAGGATCAACCCCGAAGAGGTACTCGCCGGTGGCGATCACCCACTTACCGACCGGTGGGTGGACGACGAAACCGGGCTCTCCGCTGAACGCTTCGACAACGCTCCAATTGTCGCCGGCCTGCATCATCAACTCTTTGTGATCGTCGACCTCATCGATCTCTACGCCGAAGCGCAGGTAGGACCACGCATCTTTCGCGTAATACGTCTCGTCGAAGACAACGGCGTTGGGCTCACCCAGCCGAGACAAGCGAGTCACGGCGGCAATGGCGCCGGCGGAGAGTGGTCCCAGCCAGCCCCGCCAGCCGTGCGAAGGGAGAGCCGGGGCCAGGCGATCGGGGAGCGTCGCCGAACTGCGATCCGGAGCAGCGGTCACGGTCGACACCCCCACATCGTAGGTGCGAAAGGATGGGTCAGTGACCGATCACTCGCCTCCCGGCTTGATCATGCTCGCGGCAACACCGGTCGGTAACGCCGGAGATGCATCCGCCCGACTCGTGGACGCCTTGGCGATGAGCGACGTGATCGCAGCGGAAGACACCAGGCGCCTGCGTGCGTTGCTGTCACGGCTCGACGTTGAGCCGCAGGGTCAGATCGTTTCCTTCTACGAGGGGAACGAATCCGCGCGGGGGCCCGAGTTGATCGAGCGGGCGGCCGCGGGTGCTCGGGTGCTCGTAGTGACCGACGCCGGGATGCCGTCGATCAGTGACCCGGGCTTTCGTTTGGTGCGCGAAGCTCACGAGTCCGACGTCGACATCACGTGCCTGCCCGGCCCCTCTGCGGCTCTTGCGGCGCTGGTCCTGTCCGGGCTGCCGGTCGCACGATTCGCTTTCGAAGGGTTTCTTCCGCGAAAGGACGGTGACCGTCGCCGTCGTCTCGCGTCGTTGGCCACCGAAGAACGCACGATGGTCTTCTTCGAAGCGCCGCATCGCCTCGACGCGAGCGTGCGAGATATGGCCGACGCTTTCGGGGTGGATCGCCGGGCCGCTGTATGCCGGGAACTGACCAAGACCTAC
>MDSV01126408.1_pt1 | contig 12798 bp, 10 predicted proteins | sample 810851 | NCBI WGS metagenome assembly MDSV01 (sample SAMN05326640, study PRJNA326480) | marine metagenome | isolation source: seawater | place: Atlantic Ocean: North East | collected 2012 | reverse complement strand
TAATTATAGTTATTAAACTTTCTGATTTAATCATTTTTTCTATAAAATCTATACCCGCCTCAACATCATACATATCTCTTTTATCACTTAAAAATTTAGGGTTTATAATCGGCGCATCTAGCGGATCAGAAGAATTTAGCGAAATTTCTCCACGACTCATGGGCCTACATGGTTGAAAACCAAGAGCAAACCCATCTTTTTTATCTGGCTTTAAAAGCTGTCTTTTGCCTGGCGTTTTCAATGAATAGGTCAACGGGTTAAAATAGATTTGAAGGTTTGGCCATGAGTTCCTACTTTTCCAATTAATAAATCCACCCCCTTGATTTACACTTAAAGAGAAAGGTCCATCTCTAAAAGATGCGTACCGTATCAAGGATGAAATTCGTCCTCGCCAACTACCCAATTTCCTATTTAAAGAAGGAGTGTCTGACTCAAATAAATAATCAATTCCCAAATGATCCTGCATATTCTTCCCAATATTTTTTATATTAGAAATGGGGGTTATTCCCTTACTCTTCAAATGAGTTGCGGGACCAATCCCTGATAACATCAAGAGTTGTGGTGTATTAATAGCACCAGCTGTTAGAATAACACCAAATTTAGCTTTTATCGTTTGTTTAATATTTTTCCTTATAAGCTCTATCCCCGCAACATGTTTGTCCTCAACTAATAGCCTTGTAACGATAGAGTTCTTAAGTATCTTTACCTTTTTACTTCTAAGAGCTGGTTTCAAAAAAGCGTCTGCAGCGGTCCATCTAAAACCATTTCTGGTTGTAATCGGGTAATGCCCTACACCTCCGCAATCTTCACCATTCATATCTTTCGTATAGGGAATGCCCAACTGCTTTGCTGCTTCAAAGAAGTTTTCTAACACAACTTCATGTTCGGCCTCAACATTTGTAACTTTTATATAATCTGATCCATGATTTTTACCGTGTCCCTCAAGTAAATTGAAAGTGGATTTAACAGACTCCCAACTAAAGTCTGGAGAACTACACATTTCCCAATGATCATAATCGCCAGGTTGACCACGTACATAGACCATTGCATTTATTGACCCAGACCCTCCAACAACCTTACCTCTTGGACAATAAACTGCTCTATCACCCAAGTTTTCTTGCTTTGTTGTTTCATAGCACCAATTTACTTGATCATTATAAAACGTCAGTCCATAGCCGATTGGTGTTTTTATATCTGGACGAAAATCACTCCCACCCGCCTCAATCACGACAACCCTTAAACCAGTTTGATCAGAAATCTTACTGGCAACTATAGACCCAGAAGATCCGGCGCCAACAACTACTAGATCAACCTCTTTCAATATCTAGTCCTTTTTCTGACCAAACATTTGAGATAGGAGTAAAAGCCCAGTAGAGATAATAATTAAGACTGTAGAGATCGCAGCTATTGTTGGATCAATTTGATCTCTCAACGCGAGAAACATAGCCCGGGTGATAGTAGAATTATCACCACCAGAAACAAATAAGGCAATTATAACTTCGTCAAAGGATGTTAGAAACGAAATTAAACATGCTGATATAATTGAAAACCTAATCTGAGGTAATGTTATCTCAAAAAACGCTCGCAAACGTGATGCACCCAAAGAGCGAGCGACTTTTTCTTGATTCATATCGTAGTTTCTTAACGCTGAAAGAACAATAATTAAGACCAATGGCATAGCTACAAGTGAATGGCCAAGTACTAAACCTAGAATAGAATTTACCATTTTGAATTGAACAAAAAAGTAAAATAATCCTATAGCAACTAGAATAATTGGAACCATCATCGGCGAAATCATGATTGGGAACAAAATCCCCCTAACCCTAGAACTACTATTAATTAACCCATAAGCAGCCATGGTCCCAACAGGTGTTGCCACGAATATCGTTAGAACTGCTACTTTTACCGATGTCCAAGTTGCACCCATCCAATCATTAAAACCTAGTCCTGTATCTGCCGATGAAAAAAAGTATGCTTCATACCAGCGTAGAGATAACTCTTTAGGTGGAAACTCCAAGTATTGACTGGCAGAAAATGACATCGGTATCACGACTAATGAGGGTACAATAAGCAGAAACAAAACAAGTAATGCGACTATATATAACCAAAGCCGATCTTTGAACTTGATTTGTGTTTCAGACACGTTTCTATTCCAAAAATTCATTTACTAGCTCCGACCTGATCTATAGAAACGAGCTTAGAAGCTATATACAGAATAATCATAGTGACAACCAAAAGAACTACTCCAAGAGCGCTTGCAGCCCCCCAGCTAAAGTATAACTCGATATTTGCCGAGATCTTCATTGCTGCCATTATAACTTTTCCACCACCTAATACGGCCGGTGTCACGTAGAACCCTAGACATATAACAAAAACAATTAATAGACCGGCCAACAAACCAGGAATCGATAGCGGAAAGAATACTGTCCAAAACGCTCTTGTTGGTGTGGCTCCCAAGTTAGCAGCAGCTTTTAAGCAGTCTTTATCGATAGCCCTCATGTTCGCATACAAAGGTAAAATAAGGAATGGTAACATGATATGTGCCATTCCAATGAGAGTTCCCGAAGTATTATGAACAAATTTTATTGGCTCAGAGATAATGCCTAAATCTAAACCTAAATTATTTATTAGGCCTTTTCTTTGCAAAAGTACCAGCCATGCATATGTTCGTACAAGTAAGCTGGTCCAGAAAGGGATCAGAACACCGATCAAACAAATATTTGCCCATCGATTAGAGAGTTGAGACATAAAATATGTCAATGGATAGCCTAATAATGCGCATATCAAAGTAGTTAGGAAGCTTATTTTAAAAGTTGTAATGAATATTCTCATATAAGCTTTGCTTTTCCACATTCGCATATAGTTTTCCATCGAAAGGGAACCATCACGTCCTATGAAAGACATATAAAATAACCAACCAACAGGAATGATTATTAGGAAAAAAATAAGGAATAGATACGGCAGGGTTAATCCAAATAAAGTGTAATTCTCTTTTCGGTCTAACTTCTTTAATATAGACTCGTTTAGGTTTTCTTCGGTAAGAGCCATTTATTCATTCCACCAAAAAACTATCAGTCATTCTTAAGCCAACAGAAATTTTCTCACCAACAATAGGTAGTTTATTTCCAATTGAAGTGCCATTAGGTAGACGCATCCGTAAAAGCTGTTCTCCAAAGTTCTTAGGGTCCAACTTGATAACTACTAACTGACTCTCGCCCTGAAAAATAGATTCCTCAATTATACCCGTAAAAATATTAGAGTTTTTCTCTTTTCCATTAGTAATGAATAACTTTTCAGGCCTAATAACGAGAAGAAATTCACCATCAGTACTAACCTTCTTCTTAACTAATATTTCGGACTGCCCTATGTACGCCTTGTTGTTAATTACCTTTGTTGGTAATAAGCTGGACTCACCTATAAAATCAGCGATGAAGGCATTTTTAGGGCTGGTATAAATTTCATTTGGAGAACCTAACTGTTTTAACTCCCCATCATTTATAACAGCAATTCTATCAGACATGGTCAGTGCTTCTTTCTGATCATGTGTTACATAAACTGTAGTCATTGTTAGGCTATCGTGAAGTTGTCTTAACTCAATTTGCATTTCCTCTCGAAGTTTCTTGTCGAGAGCTGATAATGGTTCATCCATTAACAAAATTTGAGGTTTGAATACTATTGCTCTTGCCAAGGCAACACGCTGTTTCTGTCCTCCTGAAAGCTCACTTACCCCCCGATGGCCTAAGCCATCTAACTTGACAATACTGAGAGCTTCGGTGACGCTCTCTTTGATTTCAGACTTGCTTTTTCCACGTAACTTTTGGGGATAACCTATATTCTGTTCAACATTCATATGTGGGAAAAGTGCATAATTTTGAAAGACCATTCCAATATCTCGTAAATGTGGTGGTTTCAAAACAACTTCTTCATCACCAAATTTTACGCTCCCGTAATCGGGTCGAGTAAACCCGGCTAGGACCATAAGTAATGTTGTTTTGCCAGAACCGGATGGGCCTAAAAGTGTCAGAAATTCTCCTGACTTGATCTCCAAGCTTACATCCTTAAGTGCAAAGAAATCGCCATATTTTTTTGTAATCTCATTTATCGAAATATTTAGTGCATCAAATTGCATAAATTATACTCTTTTTGTTGAGAAGTAGGTGGACCAAAGTCCACCTACTAGACACTTATTTATTACTCAGTCATCATATCAGTATACATTTCCGCTGCTATCGTACGCCATTTCGCATACCAGGCAGTTTTCAAAGTCAACTGATGTTTTGCATTGTCAGGGTGACTAGGTAGTGCTCTTGCAAGACTATCTTCGATTAGTCCATTTTCATAGGCTAATTTATTTGTTGGCCCATAAGTAATATGTTTAACAAAATTCGCCATGTACTCTGGTTTCATCATTTCAGCAATATATTTCATTGCTAGATCTTTTTGAGGCGCACCTTTAGGAATTCCATAGCCTTCCCAGTCCATGATCCCTGTTTTGTAATCATACGATACCTTAGCACCATCTTTTTTCGCAACATCAAAACGACCATTCCAACCAGTCGTCATATCAACTTCGCCATCCTTCATAAGCTGGGCGTGCATAGCCCCTGAAGTCCACCAAACGGCTATATGGTCTTTAATTGATCTAATTTTATCCAAAGCCCGCTCTATTCCCTCTTCACTATCAAGAACATTATAAATTTCAGACATTGGGACTCCATCAGCAAGTAATGCAGCTTCTAGTTGAGCATCAACTTTTGCTCTCATAGCTCTTGTTCCAGGAAACTTTTCTACATCAAAAAAATCAGCCCAGGTCCTAGGTCCGTTTTCACCATAAGTGTCAGTGTTCCATGCAGCAACAACCGAAAAGATATCCGCTCCAACACAATAATCAGTCCACATATCTGGTAGATGATTACTGACATCAATAATTGTTAAATCTAATTTTTCTAAAAGTCCCTCTGCTGCACCGGAAGCACAGCTACCAGCACCACTAGAAAATATATCAAATTTGTCAGCACCGGATTTGACCATCAGCTTTACGTCTGAAATTCCACCGTATGTATCTTCTTTAACGGTAATACCCATAGCCTTAGCAGCTGGCTGAAAAATACCAATTGATTGACCTTTTTGATAAGCTCCGCCCCAGGAAACAATTCTCAATGTATCTTCAGCAAAAGCTGATGAAGAGACCGAGAACATTCCTATTACCGCTGAGGCGATAATTGGTTTTAAAAATTTTTTCATTTTTTATTTCTCCCTAAAATTTATATAGTAGTAGGTTACTTTTTCGGTTTAATTACAATAAGTCAAACAATAAATAAATATATTATAGATATATCTTTTTTAATCTATAAACCAAAAAATTAAAAAACTGTTTATTAAGAAATCATATAGTTAAATTACTATCAGTATTTATGAGTTTAACCTCTATATTCTGCAATTACATCTCTTAAAGCTAAATATTTATATATACTTTCAGCGGCAACCTTTCCAATGGTACCATAAGTTCGCTTCCGTTTTATTTTTTTAAATACTTCAATTTCTGACTTTCTGCCCAACAAATAATCAGCAAGACAAAGAGCCGAACCAGGTGCAGTATTCATCCCGTGCCCTCCAAAACCGGTCAATGCATATTTATTATTAGAAACCTTACCAACAAAGGGAAGGTAATCCCGACCATAGGCCATATTCCCTGACCAGGCGTATTCAAATTTTGCATTACTAGCTTTCATATCTCTCGCAAGGTCAGGGATATATGCTGCGAGATTATTAAATGCATCATCCTTAATTGTAGTAATACTCTTATCTCCAAATGCTGAAATACCCATCCCCCAGAGTAATCTACCATCCTTTAGACTACGAAAATAATTTCCGGCTCGTCGACTGTCCGCAATCATAAACTCTGTCGGCAGATGTTTATTTAGTAAACCCGGTATTGGATCAGAGACAGCAATGAAGGTTTTAATCGAAAGTAATATTTTATTCAGATCACGAGAAAGTGTTCCACCATAGCCTCCAGTTGCATAAATCACTTTTTTGCTCATAAAATTTTGTTTTTTAATTGTTTGTATATGAAAAATATCTTTCCCATTAGCCGTTTCTATACTTTTGGCATGACTATCCTCAAAGATATGAACCCCAGAATTGGAACACTCTTCTGATAATATGCGAAGAAAATTAAGAGGATTAAATTGGAAAGCATGATAGTCAAGCTTACCGGATTTATATCTTGGACCGTTAATATATTTTTTTAAATCAGAGCTATTGAGTGTATTTTCTTCGTTAGTTTTTAATGAGTTATCAAAAGATAGATTAAGCTCACCAAACTTTGCATTAACGGCTGTATAATTTGGCTGTAATACTTTATCATACATCCAGTCAAACCCCCGAGACGCCACACCATCAAGAATATTCGCACTGTCTGCTCCCAGAAGATCTGTTATTTTTGTATGACTTGCTGCCCAACCTTTTGAACAAAACCCACCATTTCTTCCGGACGCACCACTACCAATTTTATTTGACTCCAGAAGAGCTACCGTTGCTCCACCCTGAGCCAGTCTAAGGCTTACTACTAAACCAGCCAAACCCCCGCCAATAACTAAAAAGTCATAGCATTTTAATTTTAATTTTGAATCTTCAACGCATTTTAGCTTTTTACTATTATCATCATACCAGGTTCGAGCAAAAAGAGCATCAGACATAAGTTAAATTACCCTAATGTTCACGTGACTTATTAACTACTTTATCAAGAGCTTTGATCCCCGAGGCAGCGATAAGCGTCAACATAACATAAATCAATGCCGCAGAATTAAAGGGCTCAAAAGCCAAGAAGCTTTGCGCTTGAAATTCTTTCATACGCTGAGTTAAATCTCTAACAGAAAGAATAGAGACTAGTGAGGTATCCTTTAGCATGGCTATAAACTCATTTCCAAGAGCCGGTAAAACAATAGCAATAGCTTGCGGAATAATAATAAAACGAGCAACATGCCACTCTCTCATTCCCAATGTTCGCGCTGACTCTATTTGCCCCTTTGGAATAGCTTCAATTCCAGCTCTAAATATTTCTGCCATATAAGCTGAATATCCAATAGCAATAGCAATTATACCTCGAGTCATCATTTGCATATCTATTAAGCCGCCAGTACCCGATTTAATGGCTCCCGCCAGAGGTAAGCCAACATATAAAATAATTACTAGCATTGGAATTCCACGAATTGTATCTACAAAAAAGTCTGAGAAAACTGCCAAAGGGTGAGAAGATGTCAATCTACCAATTCCTGCTAAGAGAATAAACAGAGAGCCAAATACAAACCCAGCAATAGCCAGTTTTTTATTTAAAGAGGGTAAGTAGCTTGTTTCCCACAAGACTGGAAATCCACTTACATCAGAAACTGACAAGATCGTTGCACTAATCGATCCCCGTTCGAGCAGACTTTTTGCCTGTTCAACACTTTTAAGAGAGCGGATCTTAAATGGTTCACTAGGACTTTGAGTTAGAAAATCTCCATATCGAACAATATCAGTTAAATGTTGTGGTGTTCCAGAAACAATACCAATCTTTCCTTCCAAGGTTCCAACTAAGGCTACATTTTCATGAGGTCTTAAAACATTAAAAGTTCCAAAAATAATTAAAATTATTCCTAAAATAAAAAAAGTTTTGTTTGCAAACTCTGAAGCTTTTAAGCGAGTACACAACGCCCATACCAACCCAAGAATAGAGGCCCCTATATATGCGAAAAAAGCTGCCCTCAGAGTAACCATTATACCAACCGCAAAACCAGCATAACCAATCATCAGTATATAAAACGCAAATGAAAAGTTAACAAAAAATAAGACCCACACTCCAATTCTAAAACTTTTCCTTTTATACAGAGATCCGGGGAAAAATGAGATAGATGATATAAGTAGTAATATAATTCCAGCCACCAATAGCGCATTGTGTATTTCCACTAAGATATTTTCTTGAAAAACTGGATCTAAAACAAAAACTTGATTCACCAGAACTACCCATTCAACAGATCTCGGATCAAAGCTGTTTACAACTACTGAAATTAAGTAGGGGTCTACTGCGGAACTCTGAGAAAGGATTAAGCAAACTAGAGTCTGTAAAACAAAAAATAAAGAAGCTCGCCGACGCAGATGTAGCTCAGTGCTCTTTTCTTGGTCTGGCCTGAATGACTTCAACAAAAATAGCGAACCAATAGATCCGAAACAACCTAATAAAGTGAAAAAGATAAAACTTATTAACAATCTTGGTGCTTGATCTTCAATGCCCAATACCGCAGTCAGGGCTGGACCATAATTTCTAGAGGTTGCTATAAAATAAATTAGTACTGGTAATGCAAAAAGAAATACCAAATTGCTTGCGCGAGTATTACGCAACATACTCAAGACCTGATTCATTACGAGACTTTCAAAAAGATATTTGCCGCAAATATTAAATTGCGGCAAATACTGATATTATTTACCTATTTAGGCCACCATTTAATGGTAAGTTTGTTAAGTGTTCCATCAGCTTTAATCGCTGCCAAACCCTCATTAAACGCATCTTGAATGGAGTCACCTTCTTGGAAAACAAGTCCAAGAGGATCAGACGAAAGCCCAGTAATACCAACTGTTAATTCACCAGCATATTCTTGCTCATAAGCCGCAGCTGAAGTTGAGTCGATTATTACACCATCAACATCTCCATTCTGCAGTGCAACTACTGCATTGTTAAAGGCATCAAATAGCTGAATATTTGCTCTTCCAACCAGCTCTTCCCCCAGCTGTGCGTTGGTAGTACCATTTTGCGATGCTAATCGCTTACTACCACTCTTAAAGTGATCAATAGTCGCGCCTTTGTCTTCAACTCTCATCAAGATACCTTGTTGCACAATGATATATGGATCAGAGAAGTCTACTATTTTATCTCTTTCATCAGTTATGGTTACTCCAGAAACCACCATATCGAATTGTCCGTCGGCTAATGCCGCAAAAATACCGTCCCAAGCAGTAGTTACCCAGTTCGGCTGACAATTAATTTTTTCACAAATTGCGGCCACTACATCTACATCAAATCCTTTAACCACACCATCTTCAATAAATTCATGTGGCGGATACGTAGTATCAGACCCTATACTTAAAACTCGACCACCCAGATCAGCTGCCATAGCAGGTATAGCTAAGGTTACTGAAACAAGTAGTCCAACAAAAAATTTCTTCATAATTATCTCCTCAAATAAATAGCTCAAACATATTAAGAGCCTCAACGACCTCCACTTTGGAAAAGGAATTCACCGCGGTCAAGTAAAACCTTTTAAAGGAATCAATCTAACGACAAAAAGCCACAGCTTTAAGCTTTAAGCATGGGGTGTAAACCTCAAACTCAAGCATGACATACCACCATCAATTTTTGCACACTCAGTGTTTCCAACTCTCAATACCTTGAAACCACAATCTATTAATCGTTTCGTTGTATTTATAAAACTATCAGGCATTATAATCCATTCGTTGTAACGAACCGTATTTGCAGCTTCTTCTTCACCATCACAGGTTAAAATGATATTATAATTTTCAAAACAACCAGTACTTGCCAACCTTTCAGTAGAAAGTATCGTATCATTGTTGAGTAATGAACAATCTGTTTTAAAATGTAAAATTTCAGGGGGGGTAATAACCTCAGTCACTTTATATCCCCACTTACTGACAATTTCTTTTAACTCGGAGACACCCTCCGCTGATGTTCTCTCCGAGCGTCCAACTAGAATCTCGCTCTCTGTAGTTAGAATATCACCTGCCTCAATAGTGCCTTTCCCCTCAATTCGATAAACTTCTCGGTATAACTCCGATAACTGAGGTTCAATATAATTTACTTCTTTTAACCGACTCGGGGCTCCAGGTTTCATTATTACCGCTCCCTCAGGTAAACATAGAGCGGTGTCCTCAACAAAAGTACTATCAGGAAATTCTTCTAGAGCATCCAGCTCGATAACATTAGCTCCAGCTTTTTTTAGAGCCTTAACGTAATCTATATGATGAATGTTCATCAACTTAAAATCTGGTACACCTCTATCTTGCGAAGTTAAACCACGAACAACAGCCTTACTCGGCTTACGTGTTATGGCATGTGTAAAATTATAAGACCTATAACTCATTAAACAAAGAATCCCCTCTTGAATATAAATATCATAATATAAATTTTTATGAGAAAAAGTGAAAGATAAGATAGTTCTTGAGCTTATTTCTATCAACTGTAAACTGTTATATAAAGTTAAAGGAAAATCTACTATCTCATGTCAAAGCAACAAAAAAGTAACCAATTTACTAATAATGGGACAGAAATACTAGAGGATGCATATTCTCTAGAAACTCCAAATGATAATAGAGAGTACTATAAACAAATAGCCTCTGAATATGATAAAAATTTTGCCGAAGAACTCGGTTATATTTATCCTGAAGAAATTGGTAAGCTTCTTCTCAAGAGTGAAAAATCAATAAGTGGGGCTATTTGTGATATTGGATGTGGTACTGGGTTAGTTGGTGAATGGTTGATTGGACAAAAAGAAACAGTTCCTATTGATGGCATCGATATTTCCGATGAAATGTTAAAAGTTGCAAAAGAAAAAGCGATTTATAGAAATTTATATAATGAAGACTTGACCAAAAGTTGTTATGCATTCCCTCGCAATTATGGAGCACTTATCAGCTCTGGTACTTTTACACATGGACACCTTGGACCTGAACCAATCGGTAGATTAATCATGCATTGTAGATCAGGCGCATTATGTTTCTTGGGGGTCAATAAAACGCATTATAAAAAGTTAAAGTTTGATATCTTTATTAAGAACCTAATAACACAAAAGAAAATTAGAAATTTTTGTGTTACGGAAGTAAAAATTTACCAAAATATCGCAGGCTCTTACGCTAAAGATAGGGCAAGTATATGTACATTTGAGGTATGCTAAAATTTTTATATCAAAAATATTAATCAACTTCCTAAAGTTTGATTGAAATTGATAGTTTTAGAATTTTGCTCGTATCCTACTTTATTCTCGCTAGAAACTGTGTCCCAACCAAGCGCTACTAGACACTCATGTTCTTCACGCCCACCAGGACTAGACAGTTTATCTTTGTAGACCCAGGCACCTTTCCTAATAATACCATAGGTTCTCTTACTCTTACTATTAATCAGATATATTTCATTGAAATTTAAAAAACATTGTTTTAAAAAATCATATGTTACTATTTCTTTTTTAATTAAAACATCCTCGGGGCGTTTTGCCCTAACATTCACTTCTTTAAACAAATCAATATTGTTTAATCCAACCAAGTCCAAAATATACATTTCATTAGTTTTTCCAAATGCAATAGTCTTCGGGGTTTTCCCCAGCGGAACAGTATTATCTAAAAATTCAAAATTAATGTCTTTATCTTTAATTCCTATCCAGGAAAAAAATAGCTCAGGCATTCCAGTATAAGCCTCTATATTATGGAAAAGTAGGTCTTCAACAGCCTTAAATCTAGACGTCGAAAGAGCTCTAATCCACGCCCGCTCTACAGTTTCTTGTGGTGGAGTAATCATAAAAAATAATAAAACTTTTTGACCAAATCTACTCAGTAACTTACTCTGATACGTTCCCTCACTGTCTATTCTGAAACTATCAAATCGAAATCGATCTATTAGTAAGTGAGGCATTTCATTTTTTGCTGCTTTTACTTCCATATATAAATCTAATTTTTTGTCTATTATTTCCAACTCATATCCAGTTAGCATGGCAGCATATTTGTAATCAGATCCCAAGCAATCATAATCTAAGAGAAACTTCCTCCAATAATCTGGACTAATTAAGGCAAATTCGTCCCATGGTATTTTCATTCGTTCAGCAAGCAATCGTTGTTGAGGTCTAATAGTACTCTTTCCTGACGCCGATGCACCCTTTGTGTTCATGACCATTGGGTGGCTTTGAAATGGAAGAAGTTTATAACCTTCTGCTTTTACAGCTGAATAAAAAATCGATGAAATCAGTTCACCAACCTTTTGACTACCATAAATATTTCTAAATAAACGAACCGTTAATGTTATCAATAACTCCTTATCATATATTATTCTTCCATGAGTTTTTAGAATGCCGTTTAAAACTATCGAAACACAGTTATTACAGTCTGAGTCAAAATTCAGACTTTCATTAGTTTTTTGTTCGTAATAATTAGAAAAAATCTTTTCTTTTTTAAGATTAATTACCTTAGGCTTGAGTAGATATTTAAACGCACTAGGAATAAGTTTGAGTCCTTTCGGCTTAATATTCCCAACACTTTTACTACTAGATTCAATAAGCTCTGTTGTAATTAACTTAGAAATAATACTCTGAGCCTCTATCATAAAAGTATTAAACAAAATACTCAAAGTACTTATTTCCGTCATAATATGCTTATTTAAAATTTGGTCTGTTATTGACCTTAATGAGATTCCGAGGTCTTCATAATTTGGACCATCTGGAACAGAGATATCACCTGTAACCCGGATTAATAATTCATGAACAATCAAGCGCTCCAAGGAAAGCTCACACATTTGAGAAGCTTTTAACCCACAAAATTCAGCTGCTTCTGTCGCTTCAACAAAGGAGACCTTACTATTATTAATACTAAAAAGAGTTATTAAATGTCTTAAATGTGGAGGAATATTTGATTCAACTCCCGGGTTCCAGGCGTTATGAGTCGGCATTTTGATCACCCTGAAGTTATAACAAATACGTTAGAAACACAAAAGACAACTTTCACAAATCATAAGAACTATTCTTATCAAGCCTGTTTGAAAAG
>MDSV01215754.1_pt1 | contig 12799 bp, 14 predicted proteins | sample 810851 | NCBI WGS metagenome assembly MDSV01 (sample SAMN05326640, study PRJNA326480) | marine metagenome | isolation source: seawater | place: Atlantic Ocean: North East | collected 2012 | reverse complement strand
TGACCGCAGTTTTCATTGCCGCGGTGGCGCGTAGCGCTGTGCGCGAAAGGTCGTCTTCCCGGCCATTCTTGGTCTGCCCCGATGGTTCCCGGGCGGGAACAATCGCCTTCCATTCGGCTTTTCCCTGCCATTGCGGCGCATCTTCGATCAGGTCCGCGGGCCGGCTTGGCGGAACCCGATTCAAATGGTTATGCTTCCGCCGCCGCCCTGGAATGGCGGGGCGCGCTTGAAACGGGTATCGGACATGGATGCATATGGACATTTGCGGATATTGGTCAGCCTCATCCTCGGGCTGGCGATCACGCGCGTGTTGTCCGGTCTTTCCCGCCGCCTGCAGGAGCCGATCAAGACCAACGGCATGCATGTCCAGATCGTCTGGTCGCTGGTGCTTCTTCTCGGCGCCGTGCACTTCTGGTGGTGGGAGTTCGCCCTTCGCCTGATCACCCAATGGAATTTCTGGATCTACATATTCGTTCTGTCCTACGCCTCGCTGTTTTTCCTGATGTCGACCCTGCTTTATCCCGACCACATTCAGGGGCAGGTTGATCGGGAGGATTTCTTCTTCCGGCGGCGGTCCGCGTTCTTTGCCCTGTTCGCGATCTCTTTCGCCCTCGATCTGGTCGACACGCTCATCAAGGGACGAGAGCACCTGACGTCCCTTGGCGTCTGGTATGGCTTCCGCCTCATTGCCGGAACCGTGGTCGCCCTGATCGCGATGAGAACCGAAGACAACCGGAAACTGATGTGGCTTGGACTGGGCTGGCTTGCAGGCAACACCGTCTGGATCACCGTGCTCTACGGCGCCCTGAACTGAACGGCACTTGGACGCTTTTCGCCGGAGCGCTTCACTTTCTGCTGCAAGCGCCGCCAAACCGGATCGCGCGGCGATGCGCAATCTGCGCCGTCCGCCGGCCTGAATGACGAAATCAGGCAATATGAAAAGTCCCTGATCCAGCGGACGCTTGCGACCTCCGGCAACAATGTCGCGGAAGCCGCACGGATTTTGCAGGCCCCGAGGCGGGCTCTGCGCGAAACGATTTCCAGGTTCGGTTTCTGATGATCTACGCTTCCCCAGAAGGCGGAGCCCGCAATGGTGCCCCATCAGCTCCGGCCGCCGCGACATAGGCTCCGGAATGTAATTTTTATTCTATAATATTGAATTATGAAATAAAATGAATATCCCTTGGTCCTGTAACATCTGCACCATAACCTGCAATCAATGCGCCTGAGGGGCGCGGGAGGCTAGCGCATGTCGTCTATCGGAATTGGCCTGATCGGAACCGGCTATATGGGCAAATGCCATGCTCTGGCATGGAATGCCGTCGGTCCGACATTCGGCGATTGCCCGCCGGTCCGGCTCGTGCATCTGGCCGAGGTCGATCGCGATCTCGCGCGCGAAAAGGCGAACGCCTTCGGTTTCGAGAAGGCCACCGGCAGCTGGCGCGATCTCATTGCGGACCCGGAGGTGGACGTGATCTCGATTGCCGCGCCGAATGCCTTTCATCCGGATATGGCGATCGCGGCGCTGGAGAGCGGCAAGCACGTCTGGTGCGAGAAGCCTATGGCGCCGAAATTCGACGACGCGCTCAAGATGCGCGCGGCAGCCCGCAGCGCGGGCCGCGCCGCCGTGCTCGGCTATAATTACATCCAGAACCCCATGATCCGCCAGATCGCAAGCTTCCTCGAGCACGGGGCGATCGGCACGGTCAACCACATCCGCATCGAGATGGACGAGGACTTCATGGCCGATCCGGAGCAGTTCTTCTACTGGAAGAGCGAGGCGAGTTCCGGCTATGGCGCGCTCGACGATTTCGCCGTGCATCCGCTGTCGCTGATCCGGATACTGTTCGGCCGGCTTGCAAGCGTCACTACGGATATGGCCAAGCCCTACGCCGAACGCCCGCTGAAGGCCGGCGGGAAGCGTGCGGTGGAAACCCATGATATCGCCAGCGTTCTGTTTCGCATGGAAGACGGCGCGTCCGGCGTGCTGATGGCCAATCGCGCAGCCTGGGGTCGCAAGGGCCGGATCGCCATCCAGATCTTCGGCTCGGCCGGATCGATCACCTATGATCAGGAGCGCATGAACGAGGTGGAAATCTACCGCGCCGGCGGGCCGGCCGAGGAGGCCGGCTATGCCCGGATTCTCGCCGGCCCGGCCCACCCGCCCTATGGCCAGTTCATTCCCGCGCCCGGCCACGGTCTCGGCTTCAACGACCTCAAGGTGATCGAGTGTCGCCACCTGATTGCCGCGATGGCTGGAGAGCCTGCCCATGTGATCGATTTCGACAAAGGCGTCGAAATCGAACGCGCGGTCCACGCCATGGCCGAAGCGCATGAAAAGCGCGGCTGGGTCGATATCGGCTATGATTGATGGCGCAATTGCCGCCTGACTCCGGCAGTTCAGCGAGCGTGTTGCGCGCCGTGGATGTCCGGGTAGGCTGAGCGCGGGCTTTTCGCTTGTCTCACGCTGCTTCGAATGCCTCGATCGCGTCGATCTCGCCCTTCAGCGCTTCCGCCTGGCGCTTCAGATCGAAGCTGTCCTGCATGTTCAGCCAGAATTGCGGCGTGGTGCGGAAGAATTTGGCGAGCCGCAGCGCCGTATCCGGCGTGATCGCCGTTTCCTCCTTTGCGATCCGTTCGATGCGGGTGCGCGGCACGTGAAGGCGCTTCGCCAGCGCGCCAGCGCTCATGTTCAGCGGGATCAGGTATTCTTCCCGCAGGATTTCACCCGGGTGGACCGGCGGCAGAATGCTGGCCATGGTTCCTGTCCTTTTCTCAATGGTAATCGACGATTTCGACATCTTCCGCGCCGCCATCCGTCCAGACAAAGCAGATGCGCCACTGATCGTTGATCCTGATCGAGTACTGACCTTTTCTATTGCCCTTCAACGCTTCCAGCCTGTTGCCCGGCGGCGAGCGCAAATCATTCAGGGCGTACGCATTGTCAATCATCGTGAGCTTTCGGATCGCCGCGCGCACTATATCGGCAGGAAAGCCTTTCGGCGCCTTGCCGCTGGCGACACTCTCCGTCGGGCATTGCGATAGGATCGGATCACCTGTCTTCCTTTTCTGTTTGTATCATAGCATGATACGCCTCCCTATCAAGCGATACGTATCACGTCACGATACAAAAAAGTCCGGAACTTCTCGCGGTTCATAAGATGGACGCGCTGAACCGGCGACACGACCTAAATTATCCCTCGCCGGAAAACCGGGCGAGCGAGAAGGGCTCCATCTGTTCGGGAATCCTTCCCTCTTCAAGCCAGCCGGCGCTTTCATAGGCGTGAAGCGCGGCAAGCGATACGCCGCTGTGGCAGGTGATCAGGAAGGCGCCGGGGACGACTTCTTCGTAGGCGGGCGCCGCATCGGGCGTGATGATGCGCAGCGCCGACCAGCTTCGAACGACCCGGATATTTTCGAGGAATGGGAAGAAGAACATCGACTCGGCGGCGATCCTCGTGGTGACGTCGAAGGTGGTGCCGAGGTCGTATCCAGCCTCTTCCTCCCAGCTTCCGCCGATCATCAGCGTGCCGTCACCGGTGCCCCGAACCTGTTCGATCGCATAGTCGAGCTTCATCGGCACCCGCTCGGTGACGAGCACCTGGCCGCGCACGGGTACAAGCGGGATCTTGACGCCCAGCATGTCGCCGAGACCGGCATTGCCGAGGCCGGCGGCCAGCGCGATACGCCCGGCGACAATTTCGCCGCGCGCGGTTTTCAGCACGAATTTTTCGCCCCGCCGGGTGATATCGAGTACCCCGCTATTGGCGAGCGCGCGACCGCCGCGCTTCTGATAGGCGCGATGGAAGGCCTGGAGCAACCGCAACGGATTGGCCTGTCCGTCATAGCGCGAATAGCTGGCGCCCGGCACATCGGGGCCGATCTCGGGGACCAGCCGGCGCAGCGCTGCATTGTCGAGAATATCGTAGTCATAATCGCCGGCATGGCGCGACTGGATGGTCGCCAGATTGGCCGCGCGCGTTGCGAGCTCCTCGGGCGTGCGGCAGAGGTACAGCCCGCCATTCTGCACCAGTTCGACATCGATGCCGGTTTCCGCCAGAAGCTGATCGGAAAGCGCCGGCCAGCGCGAGACCGCATGCATTGCCCAATTGCTGTAGGCGGGCAGGCCGAGCCCCTTAGCCTGCACCCAGACGAGGCCGAAATTGCCGCGGCTGGCGCGGATCGCATCGTCGCCTTCATCGAGCACGACATTGTCGATGCCGCGCAAAGAGAGGCCGTAGCCGAGCGCGATGCCGACCAGCCCGCCGCCGATGACCGCTACGTCTGTTTCAAGCTGCATGATGGGCCTCGTCCTGATTGTCTTTGTCGCGGCTTTTCGCCATCTCGCCCACCGTTACCGGCTTGAGCGGGAAGCGGACGTGATAGGCGCCGACCTCTGCGGGGGAACTGTGGCGTTCCTGCGCGATCAGGTCGGTGACGATCGGCCCGCAGACGCGGCCCTGGCACGGCCCCATGCCGGCCCGGGTGAAGACCTTGGCCTGGGCAGGGCCGGTTGCGCCATCGCGCACCGCCTGCCGCATGGCGCCGGCGCTCACCGCCTCGCAGCGGCACACAAGCGTTGCGTCCGAAAGCGGGGCGGTCGCGATGCGCGGCGGGTAGAGCGCATCGAGGAAGGGGCGGAAGGCGCGCTCGCGTTTCATCACGGTATGCGCCGCAGTGACGGCGGCGCGCCCGGCGTCATCGAGCATGCCGGCCTGTTCCAGTATCCGCCCGACGGCGATTTCGGCGGAGGCGGGGGCCGCGGTCGCGCCATTGATGGCAGCGCCATCGCCGACGACAAAGACGCCCGCAAGGCCGGTTTCGCCGAAGCGATCGACGTCCGGGCACAGGCAGTTCTGCCCGGCATCCCAGACATGGGCGCAGTTCAGAGCGCGGGAAAGCTGGGTATTGGGTATGACCCCCTCATGGGTCAGCAGCGTATCGACAGGCAAATCATGACTGTTGCCGTTCGCGGTGAAGGCCACCGCCTCGACCCGCTCCTTGCCGAGCGCCCGGAGCGTCGAGACATCGCGGTGAACCTTTATGCCGGCGGCGCGGATGGCGCGTTGCATGGCGAGGCCTTTGGCGAGCTTTGCGCGGTTGGCAAACAATGCCGGCAGATGACGAGCGGCGACTGCCGCCGGGTTTTTCCTGGGCGCCGTGTCGAGGATCGCCGAGACCTTCACCCCGAGATCGAGCAACTGGTTTGCAAACAGCAGCAGCAGCGGCCCATTGCCGGCAAGCACGACCCGGTCCGCCGGCGCAATGCCGGAGGATTTCAGCAGAAGCTGCGCCGCGCCGACGCCCATCACGCCCGGCAGGGTCCAGCCCTCGAAGGGCACCGGTCGCTCCATCGCGCCGGTGGCTAGGACCAGGTTTTTGTAGGCAACGCGGCGGGAGACGCCGCCGCTGGTGAAGCTTGCAAAGCCGCCCTTGTCGCCGTGATCCACCCGCCAGAGACTGGCGCCGAAATGGGCGTCGACATCCGCCTTGCGGAAACGATCGGTCAGGCTTGTTCCGGCCACGTAGTCGGGGCCGAGCTTGTCCTTCAATGGGCCATCCTCCAGCCCCCGATAGATCTGGCCGCCCGCGCTCGGGCGCTCGTCGATCAGGGTGACGGAAAGGCCATGTCGGGCGGCCATGCTGGCGGCCGCCATGCCGGCGGGGCCGCCGCCGATGATGCAGATATCGCGGCTCATGCTTCGTCACTTTCCCGCAGGGGCCGCACGTCGCGCTGGCGGCGAATGCGCATGCCGGGCTCGACGGTGCGCAGGCAGCCCTGCTGATTGGCCACGCCATCGATTTCGATCAGACACTCGAAGCAGATGCCCATCATGCAATAAGGTTCCCGCGCCGCGCCCGAAACCGGGTTGCGCCGATAGGGCCCGTCGTCCGCGAGCAACGCGGCGGCCGCAACGGTATCACCCTTGCGGCAGGTCACCGTCCGACCGTCGATTTCGACGGTTATCGTCGCGCGCTGATCGGCGACATTGACCTTGCTGAACACAGCATCCCCTTTCTGCTGACCGATCATCATGCGATCGCGACCGTGAACTGGATTTCGACCCGGATGTTCGGCAGACCGAGAACGGCCTCGACGGTGGCGCGCGCCGGCGGCGCGTCGATCCAGGCCGTCCACGCCGCGTTCATCAGGTCGAAATCGCCGATATCGCGGAGCCAGATCGTGGCGGAGAGGACCGCGTTGCGATCTACCCCGAGGGTTTTAAGATAGGCGTCGGCCTTGGCGAGGATTTCCGCCGTCTGGCCTTGGGTATCCTTGCCGCGGTCATCCGCCGTCAGTCCGGAGAAATAAGCGGTGTTGCCATGAACGACGACGCGCGAAAGCCGCGCGGTCTTGTCAAAGCGTTGGATATTCATGGGCCCCTCATTTCACGTTTGCGCCCTCCGGACGGAAGGCCGGTACATGAGGTATTTTCTGGAACAGCCGGTCGCGGGGCGCAAACAACCCCAACCTTCCGGCTTATAATCAATAGTTATGAAGGGAGGGAACGCGGGCGGTCCTATAAGATCAGCCGGTCAATTTATGGCTATTGGTTATCAAGTTTGTTCTCCGGCGGAAGGTAGGCGATGCTATCTCTTGGACCATGCGAATGTGCGAGGGGAGCCCATGGCCGGGATGAATGCGCCGCCATTGCTTGTGATCGATGGAGCGACCGCCGAAGCGCTGGTCACACCCGAAGAGACGGTCGCGCTGGCGACAAGCGCGCTGATAAAGACGTCTGACGGCCGCATTGCGCAGGATATCCGTCGCACTCTGGCGCTGCCGGGCATGGCTGGCACCTGCCTTTCCGTAATGGTCGCCGCCGAAGGTCCGCAGGCTGGCGCCAAGGTGCAATCGGTCTATCCCGACAATTTCCGGCACGGACTGCACTCGCATCAGGGCGGCGTATTGCTGTTTGACGGCGACCACGGCCACCCGGTGGCGCTGATTAATGCCCATGCGATCACCGGGCTCAGGACGCCCGCCGCGAGCGCCGCCGCCACGCGGACGCTTGCTCGAGAGGATGCGGACGAGCTTGCGGTTCTCGGCTATGGCGAGCAGGCCGACCGGCATGTCGACGCGATCGCGCTGGTGCGACCGCTTCATCATGTCCGGGTCTGGGGCCGCGATCGGCGGAAGGCCGAAGCCTTCGCCCGCCGCCAGCGCGACAAGGGCATTGCGGCGACGGCGTTTGGCGACGCGCGCGCCGCGGTGTCGGAGGCGGATATCGTCTGCACCGTGACATCGGCCGCCGAACCGGTGCTGCACGGCGCGTGGCTCTCCCCGGGCACGCATGTGAACGCGGTCGGCGCGAGCGTCGCCGGCCTTCGCGAAATCGATACGGATTGTGTGCTGCGCGCGAAGGTTTTCGTCGACTACATGCCAATGGCGCTGGTCTCCGCATCCGATCTGATCGATCCGCTGGAGGCCGGCCTCATGGACCGCGGCCATATAAGGGGTGAAATCGGCGCGGTGTTTGCGGGAGCGCTCCCCGGACGGGAGAACGCGGACGAAATCACGCTCTATCGCTCCCTCGGCGTGCCGGCCCAGGATATCGAGCTTGCCCGTTTCATCTATTTCAGGGCCCAAGAGCGCGGCCTTGGCGTGACCGTGACATTGTAGCGAGGACATCATGCTCGAATGCCAGAAACACCTGTTTTCGATCCCCGATCACATCAGCTATCTCGATGCGGCCTACATCTCGCCGATCCCGCGCATCGCCGAGGAGGCCGGGAGAAAGGGCGCAGGGGTGAAGGCGGCACCCTGGGATATGACCATCGGGAACTTCTATGACGAGGTTGAGGCGGCCCGTGGGCTCGCGGCGTCTTTCATCGGCGCGAGGGCGGATGATATCGCGGTGATCCCGGCGACCAGTTATGGCATCGCAGTGGCCGCCGCGAATGTCGCCGTTCCCGAGGGCTCGGCGATCATCATGATGGAAAACGAGCATACATCGCACCGCTATGCCTGGTACGAGCTTGCCCGGGCGCGCGGCGCGAAGGTGGTCGCGGTGTCACGACGCGACGGCGAGGAATGGGGCGCGGCCCTCGTCGCGGCGATCCGCCATAGCGATGTCCCGGTCGCCGTCGTGGCCGGCACGATCCTGCACTGGTTCGAAGGCATGACGGTCGATATCGAAGCGGTCGCCGACGCCGCAAGGACAGTCGGAGCGGCTCTGGTGATGGACGGCACGCAATGGGTCGGGGCGGTTCCCTTCGACGTCGCGCGTATCCAGCCGGATTTTCTGTCCTTCGCCACCTATAAATTTCTGCTCGGGCCTTATAGGCTGGGTTTTCTTTATGCATCCGAGAAATGGCAGCAGGCTGGGCGGCCGATCGAGTTCCATTCATGGAACCGCGCCGGCGGCGAACGTCCCGATTTCTACCTGGAGACCATGCCCGGCTATCTGCCTGGCGCCCGCCGTTTCGATATGGGCGAACGCTCCGACTTCGCCGTGCTGCCGGTTGCGCTCAAATCCATGGAATTGCTGAAGAGCTTCGGCGGCGCGGCCGTTCACCAACGGCTTGCCCGTCTCAACCGGCTGATCTGGACGGAGGCGGAAGCCATGGGGCTCGGCGGGCCGGACCCCGCCATGCGCGTCGGCCACATCGCCGTCATCGAACTCGGCGAGCGCTATCGCGACGGGCTCGCCAGCATGCTGAAGGAAAAGGGCGTCCACGTCACCGTGCGCGGCACGAAGATGCGGGTCTCTCCGCATATCTATAACGATGAAGGCGATGTGCGGAGCCTGTTCAGGGCACTGCGGGCGGTTACCGCATGAGCCCTGGCGTCAGGTCTGATCGCCGGGCGGGCTGCTGAGCGCTCCGATCTCGCGGTCGACCACATTCATGGTCTCCCGGGTCTTCTGGATCAGGTGCTCGATGAAGGTATCGGCTACGGAGGAGGCGATCGTGCCCCATGGCCGGTAGACGCTGAGATTGACGTCGAGATGGGGGCGGAAATCGCGGATTTCGATGGCCTTGTCCCTTGCCATCCAGGCTGAAAGCCGGTCGATGACGGCAACGCCGACGCCTTCGGCAACGAGGTTGACGCAGGTATCCGAAAGCGCGGCCTCAAGCTTGGTGCGGCGCGTCACGCCGCGTTCCTTGCAGAGATCGTCAAGCTGGCGGCGCATCCGGTCGCCGACGCCGAGTGACACGAAGTCCTGACCATCGAGATCATCGACCTGAACGGCCGACAGGCGCGAAAGCGGATGCCCCTTCGGCATGATACAGACCGGCGGCGTCGCGACCAGCGAACGGCGGACGACCGAGGGGCTTTCATCATCCACCTCGGCCGCCACGGCCACATCAAGCTGGTTGCGGCTGGTGCGCTGGACGATGGTGGCGGAACTGCGGATGTCGAGGGTGATCGAGACATCCGGGTATTCCCGCGTGAAGCTCGCAACGATCGAGGGCAGCAGCGTCAGGCCGAAGGCCGGAAGCGCTGCAACATTCAGCCTTCCGCTCCGCAGTTCGCGGATTTCGCGGGCGGCCGTCGAAATGCCGCGCACGGATTCGAAAACCCGCTTGACCTCGGCGTAGAGCATATGCGCCTCAGGCGTCGGCCCCAGCCGCTGGCGGTGGTTGCGAAACAGCGGGAAGCCGGTCTTGGCGGTGAGCTGCAGCAATATCTTGCTGACGGCCGGCTGGGTGATGTTCAGCGCATCGGCGGCCCTGGTGGTGGTGCCGTGAAGCATAACGGCCGCGAATGTCTCGATCTCGCGGGGCGTGAACTCGCCTTCATCCAGTATCACATGGACCTCCGTTCATCAGCCGCTCAACGCGGCAAGGCTAATCGTCTTTCGACGAAATTGAAACCGGCGGTGATCACCCAGGCCAGCGCAAAATAGACGAGGGCCGCGGCAAACAGCGGCTCATAGACCCGGAACGTCTGCCAGCGCACCATATTGGCGGCCCCCATCAGCTCGAAGACGGTGATGGTGGAGGCAAGCGCGGTGCCCTTCAAGAGCAGGATATTCTGGCCGCCGATGGAGGGAAGCGCGAGCCGCAGCGCCTGCGGCAGCAGGATGCTCAGGAATATCCGCGCCCTGGAAAGTCCGAGCGAGCGCCCGGCCTCGGTCTGCCCCTTGGGAACGCCTTCGATCGCGCCGCGCCAGATCTCCCCGCAATAGGCCGCCGTGTTCAGCGACAGCGTGAAGAAGGCATAGCCGTAGGCGCTGCGAAACAGCGGCCAGAAGGGACTGTATCGGAGCGCCGGAATGCCGGCGAGGATCTGGCCGACGCCGAAATAGACCAGATAGAGCTGGACGAGCAGCGGCGTGCCGCGGAAGGCGAGAATGAAGGCCATCGCCGGGTAGCGCAGCCATTTATGCTTCGACATTCTCAAAAGCGCCACCGGCAGCGCCAGCACATTGCCGGCAAGTGCGGCGGTGAAGAAAAGCACGATCGTCGCCTGGACGCCGATGGCGAGTTGCTGGATCAGATAGAGAGTAAAGTCGCTCATCTCTGCCTCCAGGCCTTGGAGTATCGTTCCTCCAGCATATGCAGCAGCACCGTGGAGACGCCGGACATCACCAGAAAGATCACGGCGACGGCAGAGTAGAACAGGAAGTAGCGGTGGGTCGCGCCCGCCGCCATCTTGCCCGCCAGCACCAGATCGGTGAATCCGACAAGGCTGACCAGCGAGGTTTCCTTCAGCACGATCAGCCAGAGATTGCCGAGACCGGGCAGCGCCAGCGGGATCGCCTGCGGCAGCACGATCAGGCGGAAATTCTGTCGAGGGGTAAGCCCCAACGCATAGCCGGCTTCGGACTGGCCCTTGGCAACCGAAACCAGCGCGCCGCGCAGCACCTCGGTGCTGTAGCCGCCCTGAACGATGCCGAGCGAGAAGGTCGCCGCCACGAAGCCGTTGACCTCGAAATCAGCGACAAGACCGGTCATCTGCAGCAGCGACGTCACGGCATTGGTGGCGGTGTAATAGACCAGGAAGATGATCAGGATTTCCGGGACCGAACGGATCACCGAGGTGTAGAAATTCGCGATCGTGCGGGCGACCCTGTTGCCGGAGATCTTCGCCGCCGCGCCCATGAGGCCAAGGACGAGACCGACCAGATAGGCCGTCACCGAAAGCGACAGGCTGAGCCCCGCGCCCCAGAGCAGCGAGTCGCTCCAGCCCCGATCTCCGAAGCTGAGCAGCACCAACCAGGATGAATGGGAGTCCATGGGGCTTCAATTCCGCTTGCAAAAAACGATGCCGGCGCGGGCGCCGGCACCATCAATAAGGAGCATCGACAAGATCATTCGCCGTAGATATCGATATCGAAATATTTCTCGGTGATCTCGTCATATTTGCCGCTGGCGCGCACGGCGGCAATCGCCTCGTTGAGCTGTTCCTTCAGCGCGGTGTCTTCCTTGCGCAACCCGCCGCCATCGCCGTAGCCGAACATCTGGACCTGCGGCATCGTGACCTTGATCTCGTAGGCCTCGCCATCGGGGGTGTCGAGGAAGCTCTGGATCTGGATGCCGCCGGCGGCCATCATGTCGATGCGCCCGGCCTTCAGGTCGGCGATCTCGTCGTCGAGCGTTGGATAGAGTTTTAGGTCGGCGATGCCGCCAAGTTCCTGCTGGAGATAGGATGCCTGCGTGCTCGAACTCTGGGCGCCCAGGACAAGGCCCTTCATCGTATCCGGATCGTCAAAATCAAATGTGCGCGGATCGGCCTTGGCGCCGACCAGCACATTCGGCGAGAAGTAATACTTGTCGGTGAAGTCGATGACCTTCATGCGCTCGTCAGTGATCGACATCGAGCTCCAGATGACGTCGAACTTGTTTTCCAGAAGCGCCGGAATGATGCCGTCCCACGGAACGTCGACGATCACGCATTCGGCGTCCATCTCCGCGCAGACGGCGTCCATCAGGTCGATTTCCCAACCTTCCCAGACGCCGGCGGCATTCTTGACCGAGAATGGCGGATAGGGCTCGGCGGCGACGCCGAAGCGGATGACCTCGTCAGCGGCAGAGGCGACGGGCGCTGCGGCAAGGCTTGCGGTTATGATGGCGAGTGATGCGATCTTCATGCTTATTCCCCTTTTTTTGGTATGGTGAAGAACGAAAGTCAGTCCGTCTCCTTCGGACCGAGGGCGTTGGCCACCGCGAACAGGCGATTTTCTGAAAGCGGCGGCGTGGAGAGCTGGATCGCGGCGGGAAGGTCGCCCGCGATCGGAAGCGGCACGGCAAGCGCCGGCACCCCGAAAAAATTGGCCCAGCGGCGGAACGTGCCGCCCGCCGGGCCATAGGGGACATGATCGCTGCCAACCATGGTTGTTTCATCGAGCAGTCGCGGCGCAAGTCCGGGGGCCACCGGCGCCGCCAGCACATCGACGGATCGCAGGAGCCTCAAAAACGCGCCCTGTGTTTCAGCCCGGAAGGCGAGGGCGGCGTGGTAGGCAGGACCGTCGATCGCCAGCCCCGTTTCCACGAAGGCATGGACGGCCTCGCCGACGCTCTCCGGCTTGGCGGCAATGAGGTCGCCGTACTGGGTTGCAAATTCGTAAGCGAGGATGGCGAGCCCGGCCTTCGCGACCTGTTCTGCCTGCGGGAAGCTCAGCGTGGTGATCCTTGCGCCATTATTGCGCGCGTCGCGAAGCCAGGCCTCATGGGCCTCATCGACCGCCGCATCCAGCGTCGCGGCATGAAGGTCGGGACAGAGCCCGATCGTGAGCCCGGATGGCGAGACCCGTTCCCGCTTCGGCGCGGCGCGCCCCGTCATCGCGAAATGGACAAGGCGCGCCAGTTCGAGCGATCCTGCGATCGGGCCGACCGTATCGAAGCTCGG
>MDSV01183016.1_pt1 | contig 12799 bp, 9 predicted proteins | sample 810851 | NCBI WGS metagenome assembly MDSV01 (sample SAMN05326640, study PRJNA326480) | marine metagenome | isolation source: seawater | place: Atlantic Ocean: North East | collected 2012 | reverse complement strand
TTTAAAAGGACCCGCTTTTGAACCTATATTCATTCAATCATACGACGATTTCGTAACTAGATTTGGTGGTACATCACCAACAACTTATGTGGATTCACAAATTCCTAAGTATGAGTTGGGATATATAGCGAAATCATATCTTAGTCAATCAAACCAGTTATTTGTAACAAGAGTACTGGGTCTTAGTGGTTATGATGCTGGTCCTTCATGGTCAGTAATGACAATAGGAGAATTAGACGCTAGTACGTTTACAGGCGCTACAACAGCAGCCACATCTGGTGATACTTTTAATGGTGGTAATACAAGTGTGTTCCCATTCTATGTACCTTTAACGGGTGCTGGAGATACTGTTGGTCAACACGCATTTAGTAATTTAGGTATGACAACAGACTTCTTCGCTGGATTACCATATGAAATCACAAAACATTTTACCAAAGGAACTGCAGCCTTAACAGATTGTACTTATAACGACGATTGTCAAATAGTATATAGTACAAGTGGTGGTACACTACCAACACTTAAGGATGATGTGATGAAATACTTTAGTACTAGTTTAACTAGTGCGGTTGCTACATTAACTTCAGGAAATTACTGGAATGGATGTCCTATGAGTGGAGGTACTAATAATGGTGCTGTATTCCAGTACGGTTATATACCAAACTATATGACACAAGCTGCAACAGCGACAACTTTCCATACACTATCAGCTACTGGAACAACACAAGTATATAATAGGTTGGGTACGGTAGGTCTTAATGACGATTATAGAAATGATTCTTGGTACTACGGTTTATTTGAGTATACTGGTGATACTACTTGTTGTACAGGAACAACATATTCGGGTGTATCCTTCCAACTATACGCTTCAGGAGCTTCTGTAATGACACTAACAGGTGGTTGTAATAGTGCTTTAGCATATAGAACCTCAACAGGTACCAGTATTACTGTACCTGGATTCGTAGGAAGTGCGGTTACGGTCTATTCTGGTACAGCAGTTGTAGATATGGTTAAATATATGGGTGTCAAAGCTTATGAAGCTTATGACAATGTAGTCATGATGACATTAAGGTCTAGAGGTTTAAGTGATTTAAATAGTGGTGGACCAGTTTACGCTATTAGTGCAGACACAACAGATACCGGTAGTGACATGGTCGGTGGTGTACAATTTAATTGTAGTGGACCATATTCTAAAGTACTAGAAAATCCTTTAGAGACTTTTGGAATTAGTGCAAAAACAGATGGAAACCAAACATTTACTTTCGCGGTTTCTATAGACGCTGGAAAACAAAATTACGCACCTAGAGTATTTGGTACTACACCTTTTGATAAGAAACAGGAAGAAGTTCCAGTTTTTGTAGAAGAAGTTTACCCAGGAATACTTAAAGATGGGTATAGAAAAAATAAAATTAGAGGTTTACAGTGTTGTTTAAAATACTTACCAGCCGCAAGATTTAATAACGGTAGTTTAAATTCTATAGCTTGGTACATGAATCAATGGCAAACACCAGAAACACCATGGGTAGTTTCAGAACTACAAGGTACAGATGTATTTAGATTATTTAAATTCGTATCAATTTCAGACGGTACAGCAGCTAACAGAGAATATAAAGTATCTATAATTAACCTTTCTTTCGAAAGAGGTGAGTTTGATGTTATAGTTCGTGATTTTTATGATACAGACGCAAGTCCACAAGTTTTAGAAAAATACACTAGATGTAGTTTAGACCCAACAAAAGTATCATTCATAGGTAGAAAAATAGGTACTTCTACAGGTGAGTTTGAACTAAAATCAAAATATGTAATGTTATTCTTAGGTGAAGGAATGTTAGATGGTACATTTACAGGTTCTTTACCTTGTGGTTTTGAGGGTTACAACTTTAGAAGTTATGGTAATTGTACTTTAAATCCATATATAGTTTATAAAACAAAATACTATACACCTGGAGAAGTGGTTTATGACCCACCTTTCGGTAGTGGAACAGGAAATAACCAAGTTAAAAGTGGTGGTGATAAGATAACTAAAACTTACTTAGGTATTTCAGATACAATGGGAGCAGCTTACGATAATGATTTCTTCCTATATAAAGGTAAAATAACACCAGCTAATGTATGTACTCAAAATACCGGTAGTGATTGGGCTGTTTACACAACTGGTTTCCATATGGACTCTGGGGCTACAGTAGTTGTGGGGGGAGCTGGAAATTATATAGCGTGGTCAGGTACTAACTTAAACAATAAGAGTATATTTGATTGTGGAGCGGGAAGTTTTGATTCAGAACCAACACTAAGTACTGACCCATACAAAAAATTAAGAAGTCGTAAGTTTACATTAGCACCACATGGTGGTTTTGATGGTTGGGACATTTATAGAAAAACAAGGTCTAATACGGACGATTATAAAATGGGTCTAACAGGATTCCTTAACGGTTTCTGTGTTGACGTAGAGTTCCCGACAGCTTCAGGTAAAGGTACATTTAAGAAATTAAGTACTACAGAAGCTAATACTGATTATTACGCATATCTTAGAGGAATAAATGAATTCTCAAATCCAGAAGCAGTAGATATTAATGTATTCGCTACACCAGGTATCGACTATGTAGATAATTTAGGTTTAGTAAATGAAGCTATAGATATGGTTGAGGACGATAGAGCGGATTCACTATATGTTGTAACTTCTCCTGATTATAATATGTTTGTAACAAATACTACGGACCCAGCAAATTTAATTACACCTGAAGAATCTGTAGATAATTTAGAAGACTCATTAATAGACTCTAACTATACAGCAACTTATTATCCATGGGTTCAAATTAGAGACGCAGCCAATAATAAACAAATATTCATACCACCAACAGCTGAGGTTATGAGAAATATAGCGTTAACTGATAACGTATCATTCCCATGGTTCGCGTCAGCTGGTTATACTAGAGGATTGGTAAACGCTGTAAAAGCTAGAAAGAAACTTACATTAGATGAAAGAGATACTCTATATGTTGGTAGAATAAACCCAATCGCTACATACAGTGATACGGGCCCAATTATTTGGGGGAATAAAACTCTTCAGGTTAGAGAATCGGCTTTAGATAGAATTAACGTTAGAAGACTTCTTTTACAAACAAGAAAATTAATATCGGCAGTAGCTGTAAGATTAATATTCGAACAAAATGATGAAGTAGTAAGACAACAATTCTTAGACCTAGTCAACCCAATACTAGACTCAATTAGGAGAGATAGAGGTTTGACGGACTTTAGAGTTGTACTTTCTAATGACCCAGAAGAAATAGATAGAAATGAAATGAATGGTAAAATCTATATTAAACCTACAAGAGCTTTAGAATATATATTTGTTGAGTTCTTAATAACTCCTACAGGGGCTTCTTTTGAGGATATATAATATTTATAATAAAAAAGTGATATGAAATTTACAAAAAAACTATTAGCTGAGACACTAAATAAGGTTTCTGACGGTACTAAAACATTTACTAATGGTAAAAAACAAAACGTTATTATTAGTGAAGAACAACTAGAAAGAATCTTAGGTATAATCCAAGAACAATGGCAGGAAGTAAAATTGGATGAAACTGAAATGGAAGAAGGAGCAAAACCTGATTTTTTAGACCTTGATGGTGATGGGGATAAAGAAGAATCTATGAAGAAAGCATCTAAAGAAGCTAAAGCTAAAGAAGTTAAGGAAGATTCTGGTCATGATGAAGCTATGAATTATGGTAGGGATGAAGGTCACGACGATAAAGAACTTTATGATTTAAAACATGATGGTGGTAGTGAAGACCATATTGAAGATTTAGAAGACGATATGCATTATGACCATATCCACGACTCTGAAAATATCGAAGAATCAGAAAAAGAAAAAGAAAGATTAATACAAGAGGATATCATTAAGATGAAACAAATAATAAAACCAATTTCAAAAATATAAAAATGAAAAAAATTACATTAAAAGAATCTGAGTTAGTAGATTTAATAGAAAAATTAGTTAAAGAAAATTTATCTAATGGAGTAGGTCAAATATTTCCATTAATGGGTACACCTTCCGCCAAATATAAAGAACTCCTTGAAAAAGATGATGTTGAGGAAACTGATGAAGTTGAGGAGGATTATGAACAAGAAGACCACAAGGATAGGGATGAGTTTGATGGTAGAAAATCTAGAGTGGTTGGTGTAGATTCAGACATTAAAAAACAAAGAATGGGTGAATCTAAAAAGAAAAGTTTAAAATTAACTGAAAGTCAACTAATTAATATCATAGAAAGAGTTATTAAAGAAAGAAAAAAGTAATTTAAAATTTATAATATATTAAAAGGTCCATTAGGACCTTTTTTTATTTATCATATAAAATTATAAAGTATTTTTAACGTACCCCATAAACCCAACATAGTTCTTGGTGTTTTGATTAAAAAAACCAAATATAACTAAATCATCACCAGAAATAACAAGAAAACCCTCTTTTTGTTGTAATTTATCATAAAGAGTATATGTTGTATTAAAATAGTCAGTAGATTCATCGGTTATTTTAAATGACACATCCTCAACACAACCATCTAATAAACTCTCCCTGTGTATAAAAACTTCACTATTTACAGTATCCATATTAAGTGTGTATAAGTAACTAAAGGTTGGTTTTTGATAGTCTAAAGATTCCATAGGACTTTCAGTCACAATCACAAAACTTTTTTGGTATAATTCCATAGTTTGAGAATTTGCTGTAATTGGTAATAAAAACAGTAATAGGTAATATATTTTTTTCATTTTAGTATTTTTTAAATTTAAGTTTAGAATAGTATTTGCAGTTATAACCATCTATGTTTTCATAACTTTCTTGGACGTATACCATTATGATGCTCTCCCCAAAATCCACAACCTCATAAAGTATTGGTCTACCAGAACCACCAAGTAGTAAGTAGCCGCCCACTAATGGTTCAGTCACTGTAATATTACTTCCCGTAACAGATAGTCCATAAGGTGTTAAACTATCCCCATTTAGTACGAAATCACCCATACCAGGGATATTTTGAGGTAGGTTAAAACACCAAGACGTTGAATTTCTAATAACAACCTCAAATTCATACATAGGATTTCCGTACCGTAAACTACTAGTATCACCCATAATAAAGTGTGGTAATTCGGTAACCTCTAAAGTCTCTAGATTTTCCATATACATCTTACCACCTTTTAATAACCAACAACCATCTATAAATTCTTCGTTGTTTGGTTGTGTCGGATTTTGTGTTATTGGTTGGGGATTATCACAAGGGATATAAAAAGTTTCTTTTTCACAAGACACCAACAATAGGACACACAATAGTTTTATAATATTTTTCATACTACAAAGATAAGTAATAAAAACGATTAAACCAAATTAATTTGTATTTATATTATATGTCACAACAAATAATAATAACGGAAAAACAACTAAAAATGATTGGGGTTAGATTGGATGAACAGAATAACTCTATACGAGCTTATAGTTTTGATTGGGATGATAATATTCTTAAAATGCCCACAACAATAAAAATGTTAAAAAGGTCTGATAGTGGTTGGGTACCTGTAGAGGTTGGTACAGAAGAATTTGCTTTGGTTAGGGATAGTGAAAATTATAAGTTAGCGGAGGGTGCTTTTGATAATTTTATAAATGAAGAGGCTTTTTTAACTGACTTGTTAAAAGCTCTAGAGTCCAACTCATTCGCACCTTCATTTGAAAAATTTAAAGAGGCTTTAATTTACGCCAACCCAATATCTATCATAACAGCAAGAGGACACAATCCTCAAGCACTAAGAAAAGGGATGGATTTAGTTATATCTCACACTTTTAATGAAGAAGAGTTAGGTAGAATGATTGATAACGTACAACAAACTTACCCGGAATTAGATGGAGAATCACCAGAAACCACATTAAAAATTTATTTAGATTCACATGAATACCACCCAGTAACTTCTAAAATATTTACTGATAAGTTTGGGTTAGAAGGTGGTTCAGCCGCAAATCCCGAAGAAAATAAAAAAATAGCTTTAAGGGACTACGTATCCAACATAGTTAGGAATGCCTCCGAAATGGTAGATAGGGGAGTAGAAAAACTATCTGTGGGTTTTAGTGATGATGATTTAGGAAATATAAACGCTATAATTCCTTTTATTAAGGAGGTGTTACAAGTAGAATTTCCAGATGTAGATTTTGTTGTTTACGATACATCTGAAGGTGGAATGAATAAAATAGTATTAAAACAAACAAATTAAAACATTTTTTTCATTACCCGTATATTTATAGATATAATAAAAAAGTAAAAAAAAATTAAAAAGATATGGCTGACTTATTAATGAAAATGCCTATACCTTATGAACCAAAGAAAAAGAATAGGTTTATTTTAAGATTTGACTCTTCTTTGGGGATTAATGAATGGTATGTAGAAAGTACTTCTAGACCACAGGTTACTATTAACTCTGTAGAGGTACCATTCCTTAACACCTCTACTTATGTAGCTGGTAGGTTTACGTGGAATACAATTAATGTAACATTTAGAGACCCGATTGGTCCATCTGCGGCACAAGCACTTATGGAGTGGGTTAGATTACACGCAGAATCAGTAACAGGTAGAATGGGTTACGCTGCAGGATATAAGAAAAATATAGACTTAGAATTACTAGACCCTACTGGGGTAGTTGTAGAAAAATGGATTATGCAAGGTACTTTCTTAACTGATGTTAACTTCGATAGTTTAGGTTATAGTGATGACGGTTTAGCGACAATTTCAGCCACGTTGCGACCAGACAGATGTATACTAGTTTACTAATAAAATTTTTATGTTTATAATTAAAGTCCTCATACGAGGACTTTTTTATGCTATAACAAATATGTTAATATATTTCCAAATTAAAGACTTTACTTTAAATTAACAATTATATATTACTTAATGCGTAAATAATATAATACTTAATAGATAAAATAATAATTAATATATTTACAATTATAATATATAAACTAAATTAATAATATGCTACAAGATAATTTACAGCCAAATAACGATACATTACTACCTTACGATGTGGTTACCCTACCATCACAAGGAATATTTACCAACGGTAAAAAAACAGTAAAGGTAACGTATCTAAACGCTTCAGATGAAAATCTATTATCTTCCCAAGCACTTTTAAGTACGGGTAAGTTAGTTGACTCTTTAATAGATAGAAAGGTTTTAGATAAAGATATCACAGCCATTCAATTACCGGCTTGTGACAAGGAAGCTATATTAATCTTTTTAAGAAATACCGCTTTTGGTAGTGAGTACGAAGTTGAGTTGGTGGATAAAAAAACTAAAGAACCATTTAGAACAAAATTAGATTTATCTGTTTTAAGGACTAAGGATATAGGTGTGAAATTAGATACAAATATGGAATTTGAATTCATGTTAGAAAAATCTAATAAGAAAGCTAAATTATCTTTTATTTCCCCACAAGACGAACAAAAACTAACAGAAATTGACGCTCAATACAAAAATGACCCACAAACACCTTATATGACTAAACAATTAGAAATGATGGTTAAAGAAATTGACGGTGTTAGGGACAGAATGACTATAGCTCAGTTCATACAAACAATGCCTATTAGAGACGCACAAGAAATCAGGAAAGTTATCCGAGATAACACACCATCACTAGACCTTAATATACCAACAACAACACCATCAGGAGAAGAAATGAATGTAAAAATTTCATTGGGTGTTGAGTTTTTTCGTCCTTTCTACGGCATATAGGAATGCCCTCTTGAAAGAGTTTTACCACTTAATGCGTCATTTACACCTATCTTATTCCGATTTATTACAAATGCCAACCTTCGAAAGACGATTTTATGTAAATTCTTTAATAGAAGAATTTAATAAGAAAAATGAAGCAATTGAGCAAGCTAATAACAAAAGTAAAAACAGATTCTAACTATTTATAGATAAAACATCTATATGTTAAATTTTAGAATACAACTTTTAATAGAAAGAATATTATCAGGTTCTAGGTCTTACCTTGCGTCTCACCCAGAATTAGGTGTTCCTTTAGGGGTCTTTAACATTAAAGACGAACCAACCTATCAGGACAGAAAAAAATCTATTGGTAAATTAGGTAAAGAAGGAAACCCACTCTCTAGAAAAATAGCAGAAAAATTAGGGGTAGAAAATCCATTACCTTCATTCGTAACATTCACACCACAACAAGAGGACGAGATAGAAAGAAGGATAGAAAAAGCCATAGCTGATGTATTAGGTAAAAGGAAAGATAAGGAGATTACCGGTACGGGACCACTTAAAGAACTAGCTAGAACATTAAAAACACTTTCCGAAGATAAAGTACCAGCTTCTGACTTATCAGTAGCAGACATGGAAGAAATGTTAAACATGATTGGTCAAATGAGAAGTGGTACCATAGATGTTGCGAATAATATAGATAAAATAACTTCCTTACTTGCGTTAGAAGATACATTAAGATTAGATATATCCAAAACCTTAGGTGTAACCAACGCTCAACAGGTAGATATGATTGAAGATATTAATGCTGCTGCCGACGCTACCTCTCAGTTTGGAATAAGAGCAAACGCAGTTCTTGAAACTTTCATGAGTATCACCACTGAGGTTGGTAGGAATATGAGAATTCCACAAGATACATTAGAAAGAGCTAGTTTATTGACTAAAACACTAAAAGGTTTTGATGCTGGTAAGTTTGGAGCAGCTTTTGATAGTATAGGTATGAACCTACAAGATGCTATGGGTGAAGTTAACAACACTGATAGTGCGATGTCGGAAATACTAGAAACCGGTAGAGAGTTTGGGGTGGTTATGGAAGCTTACATAGGTACCGCTAGTGACCAACTAAAACTAGTGAATACATACGGATTTGACCGTGGAATTGAAGGTTTATCTAGAATGGCAGCAAAGGGACAAATCCTTGGGTTGGAAATGGGTAAAGTAACAAGTTTGGCTGATAAATTCTTTGACCCAGAAGGGGCGATTGATTTTGCAGCAAATATGCAAGTAATCGGGGGTGCTGTAGGTGATTTAGCTGACCCATTTAAGTTAATGTATATGGCTACTAACGACCTAGAAGGTTTACAGGATGCAATTGCTGATACCGCCGCCGCAGCTGTACATTTTGATGAAGAGAAAGGAAAGTTCTCTATATCTCCAGACCAGAGACGACAGTTAAAGGCTATGGCTGAACAAATGGGTATGTCGTACCAAGAGTTAGCTGACACTGCTATTCAATCAGCGAGAAGAGCACAGGTATTTGACCAGTTTGGTACTGATATACCAGAAGAATCTAAAGACCTAATCGCGTCTCTAGCTACGATAGGTAAAGGTGGTGTAGCACAAGTTAAGATACCTAGTATAGATAAAATGATGGATGTTGAGGATTTAACACCAGATATGATAGCAGAATTAACATCTGCAAACATGACAGATGAGGCCTTCTATGACCAACAACTAACAGTATCAGAGAAAACAAATCAATACCTAGCTGGTATAGAATCAGCTATTAGGGAACAACTAAGACTTGCGGGTGGACAAACAGCATTAGGTAATGCAGATGTACAAACTATATCACAGATGATTGCAGAATCGATGCCTGATGACATGGGTCCTACTGCAGCAGAAAAAGAAAAATTACTAGACGCAAATGTTTCAGCTGCAGATAAAAAAGCAATACTAGAAGAAATAGCCGCAAGAGCAACCGAACCTATGTCACAAGTTATTAAAGATGGGTTTGGTAAGATAGGTATTCCTGTACAAGACTTTATACTAAGACCAGGTGAAGAACCAATAAAATTTAATAAGGATGATTTAATTATAGGTGGGACAAACCTAATGGGGGAAACACAAGCGATAAATAATAGAACTACAAACATAGAAAATGTACTGGGTAATCAAGGTCCGGCAAGTGGACAAAGTGGTAAAGTTTTAATTGAAGGTACTATTAAATTAGAGGGTGGTAGTGAGACCACAGAGGTAGATATTAATAGATTTATAACTAGATTAACTCAGAATACAGGGTCAGCTCAAGCATTAAGTCAGGTTATAGTTAACGCGTCTAACGCGTAAACGATAAGCAAAATATTTATAATAAAATAATAACTATGAGTACGGGAACAAATACAGGGTCACAAAATCCATACGGTCAAGGGGACTACAGTATCAACATTACTAGTACTAGCCCTATTAGGACAATGCTTTTAGGTAAGAATTTAGAAAGTTCTTACTTAGCTGATGGAAATCCCATAACACCCTTTTACGGTATCCAAAAACCAGGAGACTTTTCATATACTTATTTATCTGACAAGGCAACAATAGACCAAGACACCGTACAAGAAGAAGGTGTAAATATACAAAAATCACTATTTTTAGACAACAAATATGGTCCTATGGGGGGTTATAAGGACGTACAACTAATCGATGTTGATAAAGTATTACCTAGGACAGGACAAGGGTATGTTGCACCAAATACGGTTACCCCACAGTCTTTTATCTCTTCTAATTATACCCCAGCAGAAATACTAGAAACCGTTAACATAACCAACGGAATTATTAATACAATAAATAATAAAATATTAAATGATAGTCTATTACAGGAACAATCTAGTGGTTACCTAAGGGAGAATTTAGGTCATAAACAAAGCCAGTACCTATTTGAAGTTAATAATGAAACAGACGGACTAGTTCCAGCAGACTTTAATGTAACTACATCACCAAACCAGGTGACACTTAAAGGTACTGATTTTATGTCAAGAATAACTAATTTATATTTCGGTTATTCAACAATTCCTGGTAATTTTGTGAGTCCTGTATTCGTACCAGACATTAATGGTTTACAATTAGATAGGGTGAGTTACAAAGCTAGTCTAACAAATAATATAGAAGCTACAGCAGACGCTCTAAGTAACTCTATATTTGGAACAAACAATGTACCAACTACAAATTCAAATAAACCAACACCTAGTGATACCCTAATAAATTATATGGGTAAAAGACAACAAGCTGCTTTATTTAGTAATTTAACATATAATATATATAGACCAGACTACTCACGAGTACAATTACAATCCGGTGTAGATAATGTAACACCATTCTATTATGTGGGTTCCAAAAGTAACGAACCAGGACAAATTGATAGTCCTAAAGACGCAACACCAAGAGATGAATTTGGTAGAAGTACAGGAGCTATAGTATACGGGCCATCAACGCTAGCCAAAGAATTAGAGACTGTAAATGGGTTACCGTTATGGCACTTTTACCAGTTTGGGTTAAATGGTTCCACCTATATGGATGGAGGAGGTCTCGCGGCTGGTTGGACATGGTTTGGTAACTACTCTTTTGCTTCTTTAAACGCACCTTCTGGAATGTTATACACTCGTTCTTCTAACAAACCTAAAAGAAAAGGTGGTATATTAGACGAAACACAAAAAATAATGGATTCTGCACCTCTATTAGGTGGTGCTAGAAGAAAACACGCAGGTCACGCAATAGACCAAACATCTAAAATATTTGATGATGGTTATAAAAGAATCTCTAAGGGTTCTGGTGCTAGAGTCATCACACCAGGAGCGGTAGGTCTTTTAGGTCCCGAAGAATTTTGTAGAACATGGACAAAAGATAACCCTTATTATAAGATGGAAAATCTACAAAGATTTAGAGGTAACGATAGAAAAAAAGCAAGTTCTATTTTAGATAACACTTATAATTTAAATATAGCTCCTGTAATGGGTGTTAATGTGGATAAAGACGCTGAAGAAAAAAATGTTAAAAAGTATATGTTTTCTATAGAAAACTTAGCGTGGAGAGGAACACCAGAATTAATAAAATTACCACAATCTGAAAGAGGTCCTAATGGGGGTAGAATAATGTGGTTTCCACCATATGACATCAGTGTTGGGGATACTAATTCAGCCCAGTGGAATTCCACCACATTTTTAGGTAGACCAGAACCAGTTTATACTTACAATTATACAGAAAGAATTGGGACATTAAGTTTTAAAATAATTGTAGACCACCCTTCAGTTTTAAATGTTATAGCACAAAAAGAGTTAAAAGGTACGGATGATTACACAGCAGACCAAGTACTAGAATCATTTTTTGCTGGTTGTAAAAAATATGACATATATGAACTAGCAAGTCAGTACACTAATCTATCTCTAGATGAAATATTGTCCGTACAGAATGATGTTACTGATGCTTTTAATAATGGTTCTGAGGATGTAATGAATTCATTCGCCAACTCTCAAACTAATCTCGCAGTAAATCCTTCAGCGACCACCTCAGACGGACTTAGTGTTGGTCAAGGTAGTGTGATGGGTGATGGACTTAGTGTGGGTTCCGTTAACACATCAAACGGTGAACAAGTACCAGCAGACTCACAACAGATACAAAATAACTTTAACTCAGCGGACGACTCACAAAGTATGAGTACTACAAAAATACTAGCAAAATTATTAGGTGAACAAAACTACTTCAAACACATTGAAGATAATGATGAATTTTTATATGACTCATTAAAAAGAAAATTAAAATATTTTAGTCCTTCATTCCATTCTATGACACCAGAAGGGTTAAATAGTAGGTTGACGTTTTTATTACAATGTACTAGACCAGGAAGAACCATACCAACAGTAAAACCAGACACTGGACCAACCGATATAGATGCTGATAATACCGCTTTTGGTGCACCACCTATATGTGTTTTAAGGATAGGAGATTTCTACCACACAAAAATAGCTATTGATTCTGTGAGTTTTAGTTATGACCCACTAATA
>MDSV01144093.1_pt1 | contig 12799 bp, 12 predicted proteins | sample 810851 | NCBI WGS metagenome assembly MDSV01 (sample SAMN05326640, study PRJNA326480) | marine metagenome | isolation source: seawater | place: Atlantic Ocean: North East | collected 2012 | reverse complement strand
TCTATATTCTTATGTTTTGGGTGCTTTCTATTCCATTACAACGGATTCCTTGTTTTTGGGAAGCGCTTTATCTGTTTTAGCGTGGCTTGCATCCGCATTTATTCTCGTACGAATTATGAGGATCTTATCATTTAAGATGTCGAACCAATGGAGGGTTATGCTTATTTATGCTTTGATACCTTCTTCATTAATGTATACCAGCGTTACCCTACGTGAGCCGTTTCAGCTACTTTTTATCAATCTGGCTATTTATGCGGCCCTAAAAATTTATTTTCATAGATCGAATGCCCATTGGTACGTTTTGATTCTCGCGGCTGTTGGAATGGGCATACTGCATGGCGCCCTTCTCGTGTGCGCTATTTTTATAATTGTTGGGACATTGTTTTTATTAACAACAAGAAATAGAAAAGGCATTTCATTTACTAAGGTTGTTTTGATTTCTCCTATCGTGATTTTGTGCTTGTTTTACGGGTTTGAGTTGTTCACAAGTCTTACTTCTTATGGCGACCGGTTGGATGATGGTTTGAGCACAGCTGTCCAAGTCTATCAAGAGGGAACCCTGTCAGACGCATACGATGCACGGGCAAATTATAGAACTGAGGTTGCAATAAATAATGGGCTCGGTGGGCTTATTCTTTCTCTACCTTACTTTTTGTTTCAGTACCTGTTTGAGCCAATGCCTTGGAATATTTCATCTATAGTTGATGTAGTTGTTTTGCTAGAAAATGTGTTGCGATTTTGGTTAATCTGGAATGCGTTGAAATATTTAGTAGGTAGCTACTTTAATAAACCTATGTTTGTTGCGCGTAATTATTTTTTGAATGAAAGATTTATTTTTTTTATTTTCCTATCATACTTATTAATGGAAACACTCTGGTCTTTGGGAACGAGTAATTGGGGCACAGCTTCAAGGCACCACGTGCCAAGCCTTGGGTTGCTTTTAGTCGCGAGTATTGCATATCGAAATGCGATACCTCCGAAATATAATCGCTCATAAAAATCCTTATCTTGATTAATGATTCTTTATACATTTTTTCGCTCAACAATTATCTTTTCTTGTTGGCGGATTGCTGTAAATGGCAGAGTATGTTTAATGAGGCCTCATGTGGGAAACAGTCCTAAATGTGTGGAATAACTGGTTTTCTAGGTGGTGATTGCACAAACACCACTTTAAATGAGTCAACTTTATTTGATATGGCTGACCAGCTTTTGACGCGTGGCCCGGATAGTAGTGGAATTTGGTTAGATGCATCTGCCAAAATTGGCCTCGCTCATAAAAGGCTGGCTATAGTGGATTTGTCAGCAGCAGGTCATCAGCCCATGAGCTCGGCTTCGGACAGATACGTAATAACCTACAATGGAGAAATATATAATAGTTCTGAGATAAGGCATGACTTAACCAGTGCTCGGCTTCAACCGAAATGGCGCGGTCATTCTGATACAGAAACACTTTTGGCGGCTTTTGATGTCTGGGGAATTAAAGAGACAATTACGCGTGTTAAAGGGATGTTTGCAATTGCTGTATGGGACAAGGAGTGCAAGGAACTGAGTTTAGTCAGAGATAGGATTGGAGAAAAGCCGCTGTATTATGGCTGGCAAGGATCCGGGTCAAAACGAACATTCTTGTTTGGTTCTGAACTCAAGGCTTTAAAAAGACACTCTTCATTTACTAATGACATCGATAGAGCTTCGTTAGCTTTATATATGAGGTATTGCTATGTTCCTACTCCACACTCAATTTATGAAGGGATTAAGAAGCTTGAACCTGGAACGATTTTAACGATATCACTTAAGCAAAATAGTTGCAGATCAGAAAAATATTGGGATACTTTAGATGTCGTAAGAAAAGGCGCTAAAGAACCATTTGATGGTAGTGTATCTGAGATAACAAATAACTTAGATACCGTTCTAAAGAAAACTATTTCACAGCAAATGATGGCTGATGTTCCTTTGGGTGCGTTTCTTTCAGGTGGTGTAGATTCCTCAACAATCGTTGCGCTGATGCAAACTCAATCTTCAAGGCCTGTAAAGACTTTCACTATAGGATTTGAAGAGGCCGGTTTTAATGAAGCAGAATTTGCAAAATCGGTAGCCGAGCATTTAAAAACAGAGCATACAGAACTATATGTTTCGTCAGAAGACGCTTTAAATGTTATCCCAAAGTTGCCAGAACTTTATTGTGAGCCCTTTGCCGATTCTTCCCAAATACCAACATTTATAGTTTCCTCTCTTGCTCGGCAACATGTCACGGTCAGCCTTTCTGGCGACGGAGGAGATGAATTATTTTGTGGCTACAATAGATATGTGTTCGCAAACAATTTATGGAAAGGATTGAATCTAGTGCCGGCAGCCGCAAGAACATTAATTGGCAGGAGTATAGAAAACTTACCTGCAGGCGCTTGGAACAAAACGTTCTCGGCTATAGATAGGATGACGCCAAGAAAATTTAATGGAATAAGCTGGGGAGATAAACTGCGAAAGGGTGCAGGGGTCATAGGGTCTAAGAATCTAAATGATCTCTACATGCGACTCGTCTCGAATTGGCAAGATCCATCGTCAGTTGTGATAGGATCCGAGGCGCATCATAGCAGGTTCTCAACCGATGATTCCTTGCTGGCTGGGCTTGACGATATTACAAAAATGGTGGCCGTTGATGTGGTTTCTTACTTACCCGACGACATTCTTGTTAAAGTAGATAGAGCTGCCATGGGTGTTTCTTTGGAGACTAGAGTCCCTTTCTTAGATCATGATGTTTTTGAGTTTGCATCTAAAATTCCGTTAGAAATGAAGTTAAATAAGGGAGTAGGGAAAACAGTATTAAGGGATGTACTATACAAGTATGTACCAAAAGACCTAATTGAGAGACCAAAAATGGGGTTTGGGATACCAGTGAGCGATTGGCTCAAAGGACCTCTTAAAGAATGGGCTGAAGAATTGCTAAGTGAATCTCGGCTCAGGTCTCAAGGTTTTTTTTACCCCGAGGTAGTTCGTCAAATGTGGTCAGAGCATCTTATGGGCATTCAAAACTGGCAGACTCAATTATGGGCTGTTTTAATGTTTCAAGCGTGGCTCGAGGATAATATTTAAAGTATGGAAGATAAATTCAGAAGTATTTTCATGTGGTCGAATCACACATTACATTCATTTGACATAATATCAGCTGACTTACCAACCGTGATTCAGTTAAATGGAGATAAAGTGTGATTGTGTGCTCAGTTTGTGATGCTGTTCGGGAAACTAAAAGTTATAGCATGGGTTATTTATGAAAATATGTCAGCTTTGCGCGGTTGACTTTACACTGAAGCGGTTAATTATTCCCTTAGTTGATGCTCAGCTGAATCAAGGTCATTTTGTTAAGTCAGTATGCTCATTTGGTGGGCATTTGGATGATTTGAAAAGAAAGGGATACAAAATTGAAGTCATTCCAATTGAACGAAACCTTTCTCCTGTGAAAGGGCTTGTTTCTATTTGGCGTCTTTTTCTTTTTTTTCGTAAGGAGTCATTTGATGTAGTTCATGTCCATACTCCCGTTGCAGCATTTTTAGCACGGATCGCGGCTTTTTTTGCAAGAGTTCCATTAGTTGTATACACCGCACATGGCTTTTATTTCCATGATGAAATGCCAGCTTTGAAGAGATTGGTATTTATTTCAGCAGAAATTGCTATGCGCCCTCTAACTGACTTACTTTTTACTCAAAGTCAGGAGGATGCTGCAAATGCCGCTTCACTTAAAATTATGAATAAAAAACGAATCTTTTATATTGGAAACGGAGTGGACACCAATCGTTTTAATCCGGCTGTCAAATATAATATTGAAGACTTAAATTTACCTAAGGACAAAGTTGTGATTGGTATGGTCAGTCGACTTGTTCAAGAAAAAGGTATAGTGGAGTTTCTTGATGCAGCCAAAAAACTTGCCTTAGATTATTCTCATGTATATTTTCTTCTAGTAGGCTCTCGGTTACCTTCTGATTATGACTCAAGCGTAGATAATGCTATTCAGGACGCTGAAACAGTTTTAGGCAATAGATTGATTCTTGCTGGTGAACGTGAGGATATACCAGGTTTACTAGCTGCGATGGATATTTTTTGCTTACCTTCCTGGCGAGAAGGTATGCCTAGGTCCATAATAGAGGCGATGATGATGGAGCTACCTGTTGTAGCAACCAATATTCGGGGATCACGCGAAGAAGTTGTCGAGGGTGAAACTGGCTTTCTTGTCCCGGTAAAAAATGTTAACCGACTCCATGAAAAACTTGAATATCTCGTAAATAATCCTGAGATACGCAAAAGAATTGGCCTAAGCGGAAGATCCCGTGCGATGAAGTTGTATGACGAAGATGTGGTGATAAATCGTCAATTGGATTTAATTTCTAAATACGCGATTAATGAATAACCTAAGGATTTTTAGAATATTAAGAAAATTTTTAGTTATCTATATGAGACAACTCGACCTAATGTGGTTGTTTGTCACTAATAAGCAAGGGCCTTATTATTTCTTTAAGAGTGGCTCAATGGGTGAGAAAAACTTCGAAGAGTTTTTTAATGATAACGAAGATTTAGATATAGAACTCTTTGAGACCGTTGCGGTTAGCAGAAATCAACCTGAGTTTGCTCGTAAAGAGACGACTAAATATCTAGATCAGAGGATAAGCTTTCTATTAAAATGATAAGATTTATAAGTTTGGTATTTAGTTTGTTAATTGCCTTTATTCTCCTACTACCAATTCTTCTGATATCAATTCTAATATTATTAAAAGATAGAGAATATCCTCTGTATTTTTCTTCTAGGATAGGAAAGAATAATAAAACCTTTCTGATGCCTAAATTTAGGACTATGCGTTCAAACACTCCTCAAGAGGCTTCTCATTTATTAACCAATCCAGATGATTACCTGCTTTCTACAGGACGTTTTTTAAGGAAATATAGTTTAGATGAATTTCCTCAGATAATTTCAATCATAAAAGGTGACATGGCATTTGTAGGTCCTAGGCCGGCTTTATTTAATCAACATGATTTAATTAGCCAAAGAGATCTGAAAGAGATAAGTCAATTAAAACCAGGCATTACTGGATGGGCTCAAGTCAATGGAAGAGATGAGCTGTCTATTGAAGAGAAGGTTCAATATGATGAAGAGTATTTAAGAAGGGCTTCCATTAGCTTTGATATCTATATAATTTGGCTAACTATTATTAAAGTAATAAAAAAAGATGGAATTTCTCATTAAATAAATATTAAAAGTATCTACTAATTTATGAATCTAAAAAAATCTTTATTATCAACTTCAAGAATAAATAAAAAGTTACTAGCCTTGTTTAGTGATTTTATTTCTATGTGTTTTGCTATTCTTTTGGCATTAATTGTAAGCGGTGTAGAATTTCAGTCTATAAATCTTGAAGAATTCTTAAGACTATCCTGGATTCCATTACTCTGTTTAATCACATTTTGGTATTTTGGTGTTTACAGTTCTGTAGTTAGGTACTTAGATCTTTCTGTAATTTTAGTCCTTGCCAAGGCTATTTTTCTTGGCTTTGCTTTAGGCCTTATTAGCAAATTTCTATATATTTATTTATTAGGCTATTTTATTCCTAGAACCTCTGATTCTTTATTTAGCTTTGAAGGCTGGCTAGTAGGTTTCATTACTTTTTCTTTTTTAATAGTTAGCATGAGGTTAACGGCTCATTTTTATTTATCAGATAGGGTATCTGAGAAAAGAGTAGTAATTTATGGAGCAGGGTCTGCCGGCATACAATTAGCAAGCGCCTTAAAGGTTAGTAAAGAAATGCAACCCATAGCATTTATTGATAGCAGTCCCCCCTTGCAAGAAACTTACTTAGGAGGGATAAAAGTCTTACACCCTGCGAAGTTAGAGCGACTTGCTTCAAGGGGAAAAGTAGACGAAGTTCTTATAGCAATGCCATCTGCTTCTAAATCAACTCTAAGCAGCCTTCTTAAAGAAATAGAAAATTATTCAGTTAAAGTTAGGATTTTACCAGGTCTTGCTGAGCTGGCCGAAGGAAAGGTCTTGGTTTCAGAATTAAAAGAAGTTGATGTTTCAAATCTGCTTGGCAGATTGGAAGTCGAAGCAAACCAAGATTTAATTAATAGAAATATAGCTCAAAAAGTAGTGCTTATTACAGGCGCTGGAGGTTCTATAGGCTCTGAAATATCAAGACAGGTAGCGAGAAAAGCAAGCAAGGTTATTCTTTTGGATTCCAATGAATATGCTCTTTATTTGATAAAGAAAGAAATAGAAAACCTTTTACCCGAAGCAGGGTTACATGCTGTGCTTGGCAGCGTAACAAACAAGAAAAGAATAACTGAAGTCTGTAAGACTTTTGCTGTTGATACTGTCTATCATGCTGCCGCTTATAAACATGTCCCTTTAGTTGAAGAAAATCCTTTTGAAGGAGTTTTCAATAATATAATTGGAACTCAAGCTTGTGTACAAGCTGCTATAGATGCTCAGGTTGAAACATTTGTTCTTATTTCTACGGATAAGGCCGTAAGACCTACGAATATTATGGGGGCTACTAAGAGGTTCGCGGAAATGATTTTACAGTCTTTATCTGATAAGGATGATACTAGGAATAAAACTCGGATAACGATGGTTAGGTTTGGTAATGTAATAGGCTCATCTGGATCAGCTATTCCTCTTTTTCAGCAACAGATTAAAGAAGGGGGCCCTGTAACAGTTACTCACCCGGAAGTCATAAGATATTTTATGTCCATACCAGAGGCGGCGGAGCTTGTGATACAAGCAGGAGCATTGGGCAAAGGAGGAGATGTTTTCGTACTCGATATGGGTGAACCCATTAAGATTTATGATCTAGCAAAAAGATTAATTAGTCTTAGCGGGATGGAATTAAAAGATGAAGATAATCCTGAGGGAGATATAGAAATAATATTTACCGGTCTCAGGCCTGGAGAAAAACTTTATGAAGAGTTGCTGATTGGAGATAGAGTTAGCACAACAGAACATAAACGGATATTGAGAGCAGAAGAAGACTTCTTAGTAGCTGAAGAGATAGAACAATACATCAATTTACTGCAAGAAGCAGAAAAAAAAGGAGATGTTAAGGCATTGAAAGAGATTTTGAGGAAAGTTGTTTCTGGCTTTACCCCAGAAAATGAAATAGTAGATGTTATATCCCTGCAAAAAAAGAGTTAATTAAAACTAGTTAGTTATGTTTACTTTTATAGAATCAATTGAAGATCTAGCTTTTTTAAACGAAGAGCTGCTATTAAAACCTTATGTGGGTGTTGATACTGAGTTCAGGAGAACCACTAAAGACAATATGAGATTGGCACTGCTTCAAATTAATGATGCAGAGGAAATTTATCTTGTAGATACCGTTCTTATAGATAATCCAAAAGATCATTGTAGTTTTTTATTTTCAGATTCCGTCACTAAGATATTTCATTCCTGCAAAGAAGACATAGAAGCTGTTTATTCGTGGACGGGAGAAAAAATGGTGAATTTATTTGACACTCAATTAGCTGAAGCTTTTCTAAATGGCCACTATTCAATAGGTTACCAGGGGCTAGTAGAAGAAAAAATCGGAATTACAGTGGATAAAGGAGAAACAAGATCAAATTGGATAAGAAGACCTCTGACCGATTCTCAATTGAATTATGCAGCTTCTGATGTTGATTTTCTTATAGAACTTTTTATTCAACAGAAGCAGGCTTTAACAGAATCTAATAAATTGGAATGGCACAATGAAGAGTTAGATTTCTTATCCTTAAGAATTTTTTCTCCTATAGAACATGACGAAGATATTAATACTGGACTCACAAAAGCTGAAGAAAAGAATTTATTAAATAAATTCAATGATATTGTTCTGCATGTTGCTGAGCTTCAAGAAATCAACCCAACTATGTTTTTTTCAAAAAAAAGCCAAAAAGATTTCCTAAGATTGGCTATTACCGAAGGTTTTGAAAAAGCTTCTAGCGAAATTACTACCTGGAGAAGTCAACTAATCGTTGAGCCGCTTGGGAGCCTTCTTCGAGACTACTAGCCATGTTTTGGCTGCTTTATATTTTTGCTGTTTTAGGATTTAGTTACTTTACAGGTCTTTTCTTTAGCAAAAGAGCTAAAAAGGTAATAATTTTTATTGGTATAGTGATTTTCTTGACGCCAGCCCAAATAGAAGTTAATTCTAATGAGTATGCTCCGGCTTTATTTACATTCCTATTTAACTTTATCTTAGAAAAAGATTATTCCTTAAGAGTCTTAAGGCCAATACTTCTTAGCCTTCCTACAAGTCTTATAATTTTATGGCTCGCTATCTTTATTAAAAAAAGACTCTTTTAATTTGTAAATTATTTAGATTTACTATTCCTATTGCATTTTTTCCTTCCATCGACCCCGCTGATTCTCCAGGATTAAAGTGAACTGTCTTATCTATCGTCTCTTCTTTGTATCTATGGGTATGCCCATGAAGGATAAGGTCAATATCTTGATGTTCTTTGATGTAGTCTTTGATTAAATCTGGTTCATGGAAGACAACTATTTTTTTATTTTCTAGAGTGAAACTTAAAGGCGGTTCTTGGAATAAGAATTTATTTTCTCTGCAAACTTCTTCTAATCCCTCTTCAATTCTATCATTATTACCAAAGACTCCTCTTAAAGGACAGTTAAGAGAAGAAAAGACCTTTAAGGTTTCAGCCTTACTTATATCTCCAGTATGAATTACAAGTTCTACTTGTGCCTCATTAAAAAGATCAATGATCTTTTTAATGTTTTTAATATTGTTATGAGTATCGCTTACGACACCAATAAGCATTATAGGTTCTTAAGCTTTTTCTAAGATATGAATACCGCAGGCACTTCCTAGTCCTATAACGTGAGTCATACCAATACGAGCATTTTCAACTTGTCTTTCACCAGCCTCTCCTCGAAGATGGGTGCAGACCTCATAAATATTAGCTATTCCAGTTGCTCCTAGAGGGTGACCTTTTGAAAGTAGTCCACCTGAGACATTAACAGGAACTCTTCCACCTAATTCTACCTCCCCTTCATCGATCATCCTGCCGGCCTCTCCATCTCCACAAAGGCCCAAATTTTCGTAATGAAGCATTTCAGCTGTTGCAAAACAGTCATGTAATTCAACCAAGTCAATATCATCAGCCCCTAGTCCTGCCATTTCATAAGCTTCTTTCGCTGCTTTTCTAGTGCATGAGTTTACATCAGGCATTACCAAATCTCTCTCTTGATAGGGATCGCTGGTTAATACTGAAGCTCTAACTTTTACAGCCCTTGCCATACCCAATTCTTTGGCTTTCTTTTCAGAAACCAAAATAGCTGCAGCAGCTCCGTCAACGTTAACTGAGCACATTAATTTTGTATTAGGATATGAAATCATCTCTGCATTCATTACTTCATCCAAAGGCGTTTCTATTTGATACCTGGCTTTAGGATTCATGGTGGAGTGGTGATGATTTTTTACGGAGATCTTTGCGAATTGTTCAAAAGTTGTACCATAGTTTCTTGCATGCTCCATGCCTGCTTCAGCAAAAACAGCTGGCATTGTTCCAGATCCGAGCAACCCTTCTTTGGGTATTCCTTTACCTGCTCCCGCTCCACCCAGAAGTCCTGTGCCCATTTGCTCTACTCCAACAGCTAAAACAACGTCATACAATCCAGCCTTTATAGAAGTCCATGCCTCTCTGAAGGCTGTAGCGCCAGTTGCACAAGCATTAGAACAATTAACTACAGGGATACCTGTTTGACCTATTTCTTGCAATATTCTTTGACCAACCATTGCATTTGCTTGGCCTAAATTTCCGCAATAGAATGCCTCCATATCATTTATATTTAAACCTGCATCATCAAGAGCAAGAAGCGCTGCTTCAGCACCTAAGTCTGGAACTGTGCGGTCTGGAAATCGACCGAATTTAATCATATCTACGCCTAAAACAAATACATCACTCATAATTTACTCCTTAAGAAATTGGTTTGAAGAAAAAGCTGATATAAGAATTTCCATCAGCATCCTTCCTGCCTAAAGCATCATCAAAGATAATTTCTACAGGCATATCAAATTTTATTTTTTCTGGGTCAGGTTCTACATCAATTAAGTTACCTTTAATTGTGCCTCCTCCGTCTAAATCAACTATTGCTGAAATGTAAGGGACATCTATCCCAGGAAAAGATCTAAAAACAATCGAATAGGAATAAAGCTTACCGGTGTTATTTAGTTTTACAGCTTCCAAGGTGTCTCTTGAAAAACAGCTTGAGCAAACTTTCCTTTCACCCAAAAAAATAGCACCACAATTAGAACATTTATGTCCTTCCAGGTAGGGATCTCCATTTTCAGGTAACTTTAGATAGTCAACTACAGGTAAAGCCATTTCTTTCCTCAATTATTTTAATAAATAGTAATACAAGTGTTATATAAATCTAAGATCATTACAATACTAATATAGGTATATTTTTTATTTAAATTTAATCTTACTATGATGCTTTTAAAATCAGCAATAGGTTATCTTATAGGCTTTAGCTTAGGCGGACCCATAGGGGGGTTGATTGGTGCTATTGCTGGTTCACGAGTTGGTGCAAATCAAACAAAGTCAAAAACTCGGTTTACTTCTAATCAACAACAACAAGCTGCTTTTTTTGCTGCCTTATTTGCTTGCCTTGCTAAATTAGCTAAAGCAGATGGAATTGTTAGTAAGGAGGAAGTAGAAAAGGTTGATGACTTTATAAAAGAGCGTTTCAAATTCCCTTCAGAACAACGTAAATTTGCTATAAAGGTTTTTAATCATGCAAAAGATGATAACGTCTCATATGAAGAATATGCCTCTCAGTTAGCGGGTTTATTAGCTAAGAACAAGAATGCTTTAGTAGTTTTTTACGAATTACTTTTTGAGCTTGCAATGGCAGATGGAATTCTTGATCCTGCAGAAGAAGTTTTATTAAGAAAGACTCCAGGTATTTTTGGCATAGATCTTAGCTTATTTGATAATCTAAAAGATCAATTTTCAAGTGATTCATCTGATCCTTATAAAGTCTTAGGAGTAACTATCGACATGCCTTTTGATGATATTAAGAAAATCTATCAGAAAAAAAGAAGAGAGTTCCATCCGGACACTTTAATTTCTAAAGGACTGCCTGACGAATTACTGGATAAAGCTAAAGAAAAATTCATTGAAATTCAGCAAGCCTTTGAAGTGATAGAAAAGAAAAACTCTAATTAAAGTATTATTTATGTTACCTTTATTTTCTAATTAAACTAGAAATATGTCAGTAGTTATAAGCGGAACGGGTCTCTTTACACCAAAAGATTTCATTACAAATGATGAACTTGTAGAGAGTTATAATAAGTATGTCGATATCTATAATTCTGAGAATAAGAAAGAGATAGCAGCAGGAGAAGTAGAAGCCCTCACTCCTTCAGATGCAGCCTTTATTAAAAAAGTATCAGGTATAGAGAAAAGATATGTCCTTGAAAAAGAAGGTATTTTAGATCCTTATAGAATGAGACCTAATCTGGAACAAAGACCGAATGATCAGATTTCCATACAAGCAGAAATCTCTATATCTGCTTGTATGGAAGCTTTGGACCAAGCAGGGAGAACAGCGGGCGACGTGGATGCCGTTATTTGTGGATGTGCAAATTTACAAAGAGCCTATCCTGCTGTTGCGATTGAGATTCAAAAAGAACTTGGAATAAAAGGCTATGCTTATGACATGAATGTTGCCTGTTCCTCTTCGACGTTTGCTCTACAAAATGCCGTGAATGATATTTTATCCGGGGTAGCTAAATGCATTCTAGTTGTCAACCCTGATATTTGTAGTGGCCACTTAAACTTCAAAGATAAAAACGGACATTTTATTTTTGGTGATGCCTGTACTGCAATTCTTTTAGAAAAAAAAGGTATTAATCATTCAAAAGATTGTTTTGAGATTCTCGGAACAAAGTTAAAGACTAGCTTTTCAAATAATATTAGGAATAACTTTGGTTTTCTTAATAAACCTGAGAATTCTGATGCAGATGACCCTGATAAGCTTTTTATCCAAAAAGGAAAGAGCGTTTTTAAAGAGGTCGTTCCAATGGTGGTTGAGATGATAACCACACACTTGCAAGAAAATAATATAGCGATTGAAGATGTTTCCAGATTTTGGTTACATCAAGCAAATTCAAATATGAACACATTAATATCCAAAAGGCTTCTGGGTAGGGATCCAGATATTAAGGAAGTTCCAGTTATTTTAAATGAATATGCAAACACAAGCTCCGCAGGCTCTATAATTGCCTTCCATAAAAATAAAGAAGATTTGGTCTCTGGACAATTGGGGGTTATTTGTTCTTTTGGGGCAGGTTATTCGGTAGGAAGTGTAATCATAAGGAAGGATTAAAGAGTTTAATGAAAATAATAAAGTCTCTGCATAAATTTTTAGAAAGTTTACAAAACCTTGATTTTATTGGACTACTTCTTATCAGAGTGTACCTTTTTAATGTCATGTGGTTTGCAGGTACAGGTAAGATAGAAAATATGGATAAATTTTCGGGATGGTTGGGCACTCTTGGCGTCCCCTTTCCGGAGATCATGACTTGGATGGTGATCATAACCGAAGCCGGAGGAGCTGCACTTCTTTTGGTGGGCTTATTTGTTCGATGGGCGTGCGTACCAATGATTATTGTTATGTTCTTTGCCGGTTACCTTGTTCACATTGATAATGGCTGGTCTCATGAAAATAATGGGATTGAATTTGCTGCTATCTATGCGCTAATGCTGCTTGTTTTACTGTTTTCCGGAGCTGGTAAGTATCTCAGCCTTGATTACTGGGTCT
>MDSV01092226.1_pt1 | contig 12800 bp, 13 predicted proteins | sample 810851 | NCBI WGS metagenome assembly MDSV01 (sample SAMN05326640, study PRJNA326480) | marine metagenome | isolation source: seawater | place: Atlantic Ocean: North East | collected 2012 | reverse complement strand
TCTCTAGCAAATTTACCTAATAAAATATTTTCTTTTTGAAAAAATTGTCTTCTAAATCCACCAAGAGAAAGAGGGAAGGAAGCATTTTTATAAGTTGGATCTCTTTCAATAACTTTTACTTTTCTACCTTCTTTGGATAAAAAATAAGCACTAGCAGTTCCAATAATTCCACCACCAATTATTACAACATCTTCCATAATTAATTTAATAAGATTAAATTGAAATTAAGAATTAGTGCAAAGCAACTCCAAAGTAAATAAGGAATCATCATAAAAAAACTTACCATATTGACACGTCTAAATCTAAACATGAGAACTATTATTAATATGATTAAAAAGATGAGAACAATTAGTGCCAAAACCATTTCATGAAAAACAAAAAAAACAATACTCCAGGTTGTATTAAAAATTATATGAATAAAATAAATATAGACTGTATTCATGTCTCGTTTTTTGTTGTGCCAAAAATTCCATATTGCAATTGTCATCATTAAATAAAGTATCGTCCAAACTGGGGCAAATATCCAGTCAGGAGGATTAAAGATTGGCTTACTTAACAATGAATACCAAGGTTCTTTAAAATTAATAGTGGACAACCCACCAATTAATGAAGCTGAGTAAGTAATTACAAAAAAAAAGATAAAAGTTAAAAATTTATTTTTAAACATGTTAGTAATATACATCAATATAAAATGAATAAAAAAACTATTTGGATCACAGGTGGTAGTACAGGAATAGGGAAATCTTTAGCTATAAAATTTGCTAACGAAGGATGGAATGTTGCTGTATCTGCAAGACGTGAGGAACTATTAAATGAACTATCAAGTAAACATGAAAATATATCTGCTTTTCCACTTGATGTAACTGATAAGATAAAGTGTAAAGAAGTTTTTGATCAAATAAAAAATAAATATAAAAATATAAAAATCTGTTTTTTTTCAACAGGGACTTGGAACCCAAAAAAAGAAAAAGATATTGATGTTGATCAGATTGAAGATGTGTTTAAAGTAAATTTTTTTGGAACAGTAAATACCATTAAAACCGTAGAAAAATATTTCAAAGATAAACAAAGTGGAATAATAACAATTGTATCCTCAATAGCTGGTTACAGAGGTTTACCAAACTCAACGGGTTATGGTCCGTCAAAATCAGCACTTAATAATCTGGCAGAAAGCCTTTATTTTGATTTCAAAAGATCTAATGTCCGTATTTGCTTGGTTTCACCAGGGTTCATAAAAACTCCAATGACGGACAAAAATGATTTTAAAATGCCCTTTTTAAAAACTCCTGAATATGCTGCTAATAAAATATATGATGGTTTAATCAACAAGAAAGTATTTGAAATACATTTTCCAAAAGAGTTAACACTTACACTAAAACTTTTAAGTTTTTTACCTAGTAAACTTTATTTTAGTTTAGTTGGCAAACTTACAAAATATCAAAAGAAAAATTAATCTTTAACAAAGACAACTGTTAACTCAGCTACTTTAATTCCAAATTTTGTCATTGTAGCTCTATTAATTGCAACTCTTTCATCTTGTTTAAAGATCCAATCGTCAAAAGTAATTTTCATCTCTTTTCCTTTTACAGGAACTAATAAAACATATTCAAATTTAAATGCTGGACCATAAGAATATCCTATTGCTTTACCCACAACATCACCTGCTGTTCCTTCATAATTATTTTCATCTATCTTAATAATGGTCCATTCTCTACTTTGAACCTCTCCATCATCCCAATTAAATTTTTCTTTTAAGATTAATTGCTTACCATCCCATGACCCATCTAAATCAGCGGAAAATTGTCTAGTAACTTTACCAGATCTATTTTGCAATACTCCCCAAGCTTTAACATTTCCTGCTAAATATTCTTCTATTATTAATCGTGGTTGTTTATTTTTAAAATCTTCTGGTTTCATTGCACTGTTATTTAAACAACTTGTAATTAAAAATAATATAATTATCAACGAAATTGATTTAATAGTTTTTAAATGACGCATCTATATCTCCTTATAACTTTTTATTTGTTTTGAAGTGAAAATTGAATTAAATCAATATTTTTTGATTTAAATCCAGCTTCACAATAACAAAGATAAAACTCCCACATTCTTTTAAAAGTTAAATTAAAACCTTGATTTTTTATTAAATTCCATTTTTTACTAAATTCATTTCTCCATATAGCAAGTGTATTTGCATAATGGTCAGCATAGGAAATATAGGAATTTATAGTTAATCCATTTTCAGAGACATATTTATTTATACTATTTTTATTTGGTAGAAATCCACCTGGAAATATATATTTTTGGATAAAATCTTGTTTATTTTTATATCTATCGAATAAGCTGTCATCTATAGTAATTGCTTGAATTGCTGCCTTTCCATTATCAGATAAATTATATTTAATTGTTTTAAAATAGCTCTCTAAATAATTTTGTCCTACTGCCTCAATCATTTCTATAGATGCGATTGAATTATATTTACCCTTTAAATCTCGGTAATCTTTTATTTCAATATTTACTTTTTCATTTAAACCACATTTGTGAATTCTTTCTTTAGCATATTCAAATTGTTTTTTTGAAATTGTTATACAGTCAAGCTTTATATCGTATTTTTTACCAAGATATTCTGCAAAACCACCCCAGCCACAGCCAATTTCTAAAACTCTATGACCACTTGCAGGTTTTATTAAATCAATTAATTTTTGATATTTATTATTCTGTGCTTCAGATAAATCACAACTTTTTTCATCAAAAATTGCACTAGAATAAGTCAAAGTATCATCCAGCCAAAGAGAGAAAAACTCATTACCTAAATCATAATGTTTTGAAATATTATCTTTACTTCTACTCCTTGTATTTTTAATTAATTTATTTTTAAAAAAATTTATTATTGGAAAATCAAGTAAACCAGAAAATTTATAAATAATTTTTATATTCCTTGCAGTTAATTCAATCAAATCAGAAAGATTATCAGTTTCGAATTCACCACGCATATAAGATTCTGCAAAACCTATGCTACCACCTCGAATAAGATTGTATGTAAAATTTGGTTTTTTTATTATCAAATTTGCCTTTAAAGTATCATCAGAATTTCCAAATTTAAGCAACTCACCATCAACAGTACTAATTTCAAGATAACCATAATTAATTTTACTTAAAAAATTAAACACTAATTTATCTGTAGTTTTATAAACAATCATTAATTTTCTATCGTAATATTATTTTTTATTTTAAGTATCTTTTTTACAAACTTAATTCCTTTAGTCCATAATTTAAACGCTTCATAATGTATCGCTAAAATTATTTTAAAAGTCATAAATGGATGTTTTATATAAGATTTTATTAACTCATAACTTGTAAAACCAACTTTTTGTCCATCCTGAGAAGCGTAGAGCACCTTCCCTTCTTGGTCATATTGATCGATAACGACTGATATCTTGTTGCCTGGTTTTAAAATTCTAAAAAAATATTTGCAATTCATACCAATAAAAGGTGAAACATGGAATTTTTTAGAACAATTGTGTTGTATTAAATTTTTTTTAGAATCTACTTTAAAAATATAAGTATGCTGTTCACCAAATGTGTTTTTTACTTCATATAAAATTGAAATTATTTCATTATTATTATATATAAAAAAAACGCTTAATGGATTAAAAACATATCCAAAAATTCTAGGATAGCACAAAAGTTTGATTTTAATATTTTTAGTATTAATCTTATTTTTATTTAAATTAAACTTAACCCATTCTATTAATGATGAACCATCTCTACTACCATGATCTTTTTCAAAAAAACTTATTAAATTAAACTTATTAAGTGAGAAAAAACTTATTTTTTTATCCAATTGCTTAAGTTCAGATAAGTCAACTAACAAAGAAAATACTTTATATTCAAATATATGTTTTTTTGGTTTAAATCTTTTATGTATAACTTTGCCAATATAGATACAAGAAGACTCAATCATTAAAGCTTTTCAACATATTAATAGTAGATTTTATACCATCTTCATGAAATCCATAACCAAAATAACTTCCACAAAATAATAAATTTTTTTTATTCTGCAATGAAAATAGCTTACTTTGAAACTTTAAAGCATCCTGATCATAATATGGATGTTTGAAATAAACTTTTTTTAAAATTTTATTTTCAGGAATTTTATAATATGGGTTTAAAGTTAAAAAAATATTTTTTTTGATATTAAGATTTTGTAATAAATTTAACCAATAAGTAACTGAATTTTTACTTAAATCATCTTTTAAAATTGTTGAATTCCACGAAGACCAAGCTTTTTTTTCTTTTGGCATACAACTATCATCAGAATGAATAATAGCTATGTTTTTTTTATATTTAAAATTTTTCAAAATATTGCTTTCTTCATTTGTAGGATTTTCTATAATATTTAGAGCATCATCTGCATGAGTTGCTATTACTACTTTATCATAAATAAAAAATTCATTTTCTGAACCATAATAAACTTTAAGGTTTTTATTATTTCTAACAATTTTATTTATTGGATAATTTTTATAATATTCTCCACTAATTTGTTTTAATACTTTATCTACATAGGTTTTACTTCTGTTTGAAACTGTAAACCATTGAGGTCTATTTTTAATCTTAAACAATCCATGATTTTTAAAAAAATTAATAAAAAAATTTATTGGCATTTGTTTTGCCTCATATGGTGGCATAGACCATATGGCTGCTACCATTGGAATTATATGATAATTTATAAAAAACTTTGATAAATTTTCTTTTTCTAAAAACTCTCCTAATGTTTGATTATTTAATTTATTATTATTTATATTTGAACATTTTTTATAAAATTTAATAATTTCAAAAAACATTTTTATAAACTTAATATTAAAAATATTTTTTTTATTAACAAAAATTCCATTTATTCCTTTTCCACAATATTCAATATTTGTATCTCTGACTGAAACAGAAAAAGACATGTCACTTTTTTCTATTTGAACATTATTTTCTTTAAAGAAATTAATTAAATTTGGGTATGTTAATTCGTTAAAAACAATGAAGCCAATATCAATTGAAATATTTTTATTTTCTTCATAAGGAACATTAATAGTGTAAGAATGACCACCAAAATGATTTTCTTTTTCGAACAAGTCTACAGTAAATTTTTTTGATAAATAATACGCAGCACTTAAACCTGAAATACCCGATCCAATTACAGCAATTTTCATCTAATTTTTCTTACTAAAAATTGTTAAAAATAAAATTGAAAAAATTATTATTGAGCCACCAATAATTACACCTAAAGGAGGAGTTTCATTAATAAATAACCATGCCCACAAGGGTCCAAAAACTGATTCAGTTAACATCAAGATTCCAACAATTGCGGCTGGAGTTGTTTGAGATCCTATTGTTATTAAAATAAAACCAAATCCAATTTGAAAAAAACCAGCCAAAAATGATAAGAAAAGATCATGTAGTGATATTGATAAATTTCCAGCTACGTATAAACCAATGATTGCAGCAGTAATTCCAGCTATAAACTGAGCAGGCATCATATCTACTTTTGGATATTTTCTAATTACTATTACTAATACCGCAAAAGATACCGGCATAATGAATGCAACTATATTCCCAAAAAATTCTTCATTAGATTGAATAGTCAAAGAATTTCCAAGAATTATTAAAACACCCAACATTCCTAGAATAATTGATATAAACGTAATTAAATTTATTTTTTCTTTTAAAAAAAAATAACCAAACAATGCTAAAAAAATTGTTTCCGTAGTAATTATAAAATTTGTATTTGCCACAGTCGTTGTATACATTGCAAAAACATATGCCACAAAACCAACAGCTAGAAATAGTCCTCCTATAAGCCCAGGAATACCCGAATTATAAAATGAATTAAAAAATTTTTTTTTATACACAAAAACTAAGTATAATAGGACTATAATCGAAAAAAAAACTTGCCTCCAAAATAGTATTTGCCAAAGATTTGCTCCTTCAAAAGATTTAACTATCAATCCTCCAAAGCTAAGACATGTTGCCCCTAAAAAAATTAATAACGGTCCTGGTAATTTTGAAATCATTTATTCTAGTAATTTAATAATTTTTTGAGTTTCTGAATTATATAATTTAAATAAATTTTCAGCTTCAGTAAGAGTAACTTCTTTAAAAGTTATTTTAGAACCCGGAGTAAGTTGTGTAATTTTATCATAGTCAGCACTAATTGTTACACCAATTTTTGGGTATCCTCCTATAGTACCATGGTCAGATAGCATAATTATTGGATTACCATCTGCAGGTACCTGTATAACACCTTTTATTAACCCTTCAGATTTAATGTTAGTATTGACTATATTTTCTATCTTTGGTCCTTCAAGTCTCATTCCCATCCTATCAGTTAAACGAGAAACGGTAAATGTTTCGTTAAAAAAAATTTTTTTTCCTTTATCTGAAAAATAATTATAATTAGTTCCTTTTATGACTCTTATTTCTTCAATCTTTTTATTTGAATATTCAATTTTCTTATTTGGAACATCATTATTTAATTTTGATGTAAATATTAAGTCACCATTAATTAGCTTTTCCCCATTATTCGGCCCTATCTTAGCTTTTGTATTGATAGAGCTGCTTTCCCAATATAGATCTACATTAAATCCACCATTGATAGCTAAATATCCATAAACAGATTTATTAGTTGATAATATATCGATTTGATCTCCTTCTTCTAAAAAATAAGTTTGATAACATTTTCCTTTTTCTGAATTTAAATTTTTTCTTATTATATTAAAAATAACATCACCAGTGATTGCAAAGTTAATTTTTTTACCATTAAATCTTAACAATGGACCTTGATAAGCAAATTCTAAAACTGGTGTGTTGTTTTCATTGCCCAAAAGTGAGTTAACAATATAATAATTTCGTTTATCCATTGCACCACTAAATGGTATGCCTATATGATAAAGATGTTTTCTACCTAAATCTTGATATGTTGTATTAATTCCTGCCCTTAACACCTCAAAATTACTTTTAATCATTCCAACCATCATATTCTTTTTTATCAATTTTATAAAAAACAACTTTGTCACCTGGGTTAATTAGTGCTGGATTTAAAATATTTGATTTATCAAAAATCTTGATTGGTGTGTTTCCTATTATGTTCCATCCTCCAGGACTTTCAAAGGTATAAATATTACAAAACTGTTCTGTTATACCCACTGAACCTCTTGGGACTCTTACCCTTGGTGATGTTAATCTTTTAATTTGAAGTTTACTATCAATATCACCTAAAAAAGGCATTGCTGCAACAAAACCTGTCATATAACAAAAATATTCTTTTGAAAAAAAAATTGAATAAATTTCTTCAATTGAGATTTGAAACTTTTTTTCTAAATTTATTATATCAAGGGCAAACTCTCCTTCACAACATATGGGTATTTTTATTTTTTTTGTTTTATTGTTTTTAAAGGTTTGAGGTTGAATTTTATTTATTTCTTCTTTTATTTTTTCATAATTTGTTAAAGTTAAATCAAATGTTATAATCAATTTATTATATGATGGCGTAAGATTTGTGACACCATAAATTTTTTTATCTTTAAAAAATTTAAAATAATTAATTACATTTGAATTTATTTCTTTATTAACTTGATTTCCAAAATCACAATATAGTGCCGAGTCTCCAAGATTTGATATATTTTTTATCATGAAGTGTTATACTTCAACTATTAATATTATGGAAATTAATATCAATTGTGATTTAGGAGAAAAATCGAAATTTCATTCAATTAAAAATGATCCTGAATTACTAAATATTGTTAATTCGGCTAATGTAGCTTGTGGCTATCACGCAGGTGATGAAGAAACTATGGAAATGGTCGTTAAAATTTCAAAAGCTAATGGAGTTAGTATTGGTGCTCACCCATCATTTAATGATCCCGAAAATTTTGGTAGAAAAAGAATAAATCTTTCGTCTTCTGAAATTAATAAATTAATTATTGATCAATATGAAATTTTACAAAAAATAGCATTAAAAAATAATGAAAATGTTACACATATAAAACCTCATGGAGCTCTAAATAACATGGCATGTGAAGATTTAAATTTATCAACTTTAATAGCTAAAACGATAAATAGTATTGATAAAAATATTATTTTTTTAGTACCAACTGGATCAAAAATGGAAATTGCAGCTAAAAAATTAAATATGAAAATTGCTTGCGAAATCTTTGCTGACAGAAATTATGAAGATGATGGAAATCTCGTTTCTAGAACTAAAAAAAATGCTCTAATAACAAACCCAGAAATTGCAAAAGATCATGTGCTTAGTATGGTAAAAAACCAAGCTTTAAATTGTTTTTCAGGAAAACAAATTCCTTGTGAAATAGACTCGATATGTATTCATGGTGATAATTTAAGTTCTCTATCTACTGCTAAAGCCATAAAAGAAAATTTAATTGCTAATGATATCAATTTAAAACCATTAACTAAAATGAAAAAATTTATATAACTATAAATAATCAAAAAGGCTCATTGATAAAATCAATGAGCCTTTTTTTATTAACCTTTCGAGAGAGTCTAGTTAATTTCTATTTGATATAATTAAATGAATTATAGCACCTAATGATGCTCCAATTATCCAAGCATATCCACCGCCACCGCCTAGGTTAGCAAAAAAATCATCTAATCCTAAAATTAAAATATTCGGCCACACTGTTCCTACAGCAATATAACCTGAAAGTATCCAAGCTAACATTCCTTTGTAGTTAAAACCATTATTATAATGATATTTACCACTTTTGCTGTCTGAAAATAAATCATCTACATCTATTTTTTCTTTTTTTATAATGTAATAATCTACAATCATTATACCAAAAACAGGTGCTAAAATTGCTCCAAGTGTATTAACAAATGGAAATAATCCCATCTGTGTAATAACAGATACCCATAATCCACCGATTACAAAACCAAAAATAGCTGTGATTAAACCGCCCATTCTAAAATTAATTTTATCAGGCATTAAATTAGCTAGATCATAAGCAGGAGGTATAAAGTTTGCTACCATATTAATTCCAACTGTAGCTGCAAAAAATGCAAAAGCTGCAACTATTGTCAACATAACATTATCAACTTTAGCAACCATATCTGTTGGGTTGGCTACATATTCTCCAAAGATTGCAATAGTTCCACCAGTAATCATTAATGTTATAAATGAAAAGAAAATTACGTTACCAACTAAACCCCAAAGGTTTCCTTTTTTCATTTCATCTTCATTTTTCACAAATCTTGCGAAATCACCAAAATTAATTACTACTGCTGCAAAATATCCAACCATTATTGAAAATACTGCCAAGAAAGCACCAAAAGATCCTAATCCTTCAAAACCACCTGAACGTTCTCCTCCTGAGAAGATTTCTCCAACTTCTGATAAAAGTCCTCCACCAGCCTTGAACCAAATAATTATCATTAATAGAACCATAACTACGTAAACAGCTGGACCAGCAAAATTTAAAAATCTTCTAACAAGATCTACTCCTTGCCAAAATAGATAAACTTGAAATGCCGATACAAATATAAAAGATATCCACATTACACCAGACATGCCAAGAAACATTGCTTCACCTTCTATTCCAGTAATTCCAGTAATTAAAAGTGCTACTGCGGTAGACGCAGCATAAGTTTGCGCTCCATACCAAAACATTGCAACCAAGCCTCTGGCCATTGCTGGAAAATTTGCCCCAAATACACCCATACTTACTCTAGCAAATACAGGATAAGGAATTCCATGTTTTACACTAGGTTTTCCAGATAAATTCACAAGCCACATAATAAAAAAACCTGCAAGAATTAATGCAAGAAATACTGCCCATCCATTTAAACCTGAGGCTAAAAATAATGATGCTGCCAAAGTATAACCGAATAAACTTTGAACATCATTAGCCCAAACATTAAATATTTCAAACCATCCCCAATTCTTTTTACTACTTGGAGTTGGAGCTAAATCTGAATTATAGAGCTTTGTTGATCGTCCCATATTGTTCTCCTTATTTTTTGTTACTTTAATTAAACAATTAAATAACGCTATAATTTTCCATGTAATAAGTAAACTCAATTTTTTAGATAAAAAAATATAATTAAAAAAACTCAAAAATGCTTATTATTGTTGATAATTAAAGAAAACTTTTGTGTTCAATATGAGTTTAAATATTTTAATGAAATATTATTAAATATTAAAGTTCTCGTTAAGTTAGAAAGTTTTTTTAGTTCCAGCCACCAACTGTTTTAACTTCTAAAAATTCTTCTAAACCCTGAGCTCCCGCTTCACGTCCTATTCCAGAATGTTTAAAACCTCCAAAAGGTGCATCAACAGCTATTCCTGCTCCATTTACATCAACCATTCCTGATCTTAATTTTCTAGCAACTCTGTTTGCTTTTTCTTGGTCTGTTGTTTGTATATAGTTTGTAAGGCCATAAGGAGTGTCATTTGCAATTAAAATAGCTTCCTCTTCAGTTTCAAATGGAATAATTGACAAAACTGGACCAAATATTTCAGTTCTTGCAATTTGCATTTTATTATTAACGTCTGCAAAAGCTGTTGGTTTTACAAAATATCCTTTTTCTAAACCATCTGGTTTTCCTATTCCTCCGGCAACTAATTTTGCACCTTCATCTATTCCTTTTTGTATTAATGTTTGGATTTTATTAAATTGTGTTTCTGAAATTACTGGACCGATATGATCACCTTCTTTTGATGGATTGTCAACTTTAAGATCATTTGCAAATTTTTTAACTCTTTCAATCGCATCATTGTAAATAGATTTTTCAACCAACATTCTAGTTGGTGCGTTACATGATTGGCCAGAATTTCTAAAACATCTTAATGCTCCTCTTTCTATTGCTTCAGAGTCCGCATCTTTGAATATAATATTTGCTCCTTTCCCACCTAGCTCAAGACTTATACGTTTAAAATCTTTTGCTGCATTCTGAGAAATTAAAGCTCCAGCTCTAGTCGACCCTGTGAATGAAATCATATTTATATCAGGATGGTCAGTTAAAGCATCTCCAGTGGTAGCACCATCACCGTTTACTAAATTAAAAACACCTTTGGGAAATTTTACTTCATCTATCATTTCTGCAAGAATCATTGATGATAAAGGAGCAAGTTCTGAAGGTTTTAATACCATTGTACAACCTGCTGCTAGTGCAGGTATAACTTTAAGGCAAACTTGATTCATTGGCCAATTCCATGGAGTAATAAGTGCACAAACTCCTTTTGGTTCGTATAAGATATTTTGATTTTTTGCATGTTCACCAAGAATTTTTTCAAATTTAAATTCTTTTAAATATCTTATAAATGATTTTATGTGACTAGCTCCAGTTCCAGTTTGAAGTTTTGATGAAAAATCTTTTGGTGCTCCCATTTCTAAAGTTATTGCTTCTGCTACTTCTGACCATCTTTTTTTATAAATTACATAAAGTTTCTCTAACAAATCTATTCTTTCTTCTTTTGATGAGAAACCCCATGTTTTAAAAGCATTTTTTGCAGAAAGTACTGCTGCATTAATATCTTCCTTTCCACCCAAAGATATTATTGCACAATTTTTTTCAGTTGATGGATCAATTACATTGATCTCTTTGGAATTTATTGACGGTACCCACTGTCCATTTATATAAAATTTTTTTCTATCTATCATAAATTGAAACTAACTTATCTTTTAGTTTTTGCAAATAAATTAGTTAATTCATAAACTATAGTTGCTGCAGCAAGAGAAGTTAGTTCTGCATGGTCATAAGCTGGTGCAACCTCAACAACATCAGCTGATATAAGATTTAAACCTGATAATCCTCTTAAGACATTCACCATTTCTCTAGTTGTCATACCGGCAATTTCTGGTGTCCCAGTTCCTGGTGCAAATGCTGGGTCTAAAACATCTATATCAATTGATAAATATAATGGATTATCTTTCACTCTACTTCTTATTCTTTTAACTATTTTATCAATTCCTTGAGTTTGAAATTCATCACAATGAACAATCTTAAACCCAAACTCTGCATCATTTTTTAAGTCATCACGGCTATAAAGCGGTCCTCTAATACCAACATGCATTGATGCATTATCTAAAAATAAATTTTCCTCTCTAGCTCTTCTGAATGGAGTGCCATGAGTATATGGTGATCCAAAATATGTATCCCAAGTATCTAAATGGGCATCAAAATGAACTAAAGCAACTGGACCATTATTAATTTTATTAATTGCTCTTAGTAAGGGGAATGCAATAGTATGATCACCACCTAAGCTTATAATTCCTCCAACTTTATTTAAAAGATTTAATGCGCCTTCTTCTACTTGTTTAATTGCCTCATTAATATTGAATGGATTACAGGTAATATCACCTGCGTCTGCAACTTGTTGAACTTTAAACGGTTCAGTATCATAGTTAGGATGATAATTTGTTCTTAATTGTCTAGATGCTTGTCTAATACTTTGTGGACCAAATCTAGCTCCAGGCCTATAACTTGTTCCAGCATCAAAAGGGATACCAACAATCGCTACATCACAATCCTTAACATCTCTTAACTCTGGCAATCTTGCAAATGTACTCGGTCCTGCGTATCGTGGAACTTTAGTACCCATCACTGGCTCTATAGGATTTTTATTTCTTTTTTTTTTTCATCTTAAAATAACAAATAGAACTAAAATTAACCAAAAAAACCCATAATAATAAAAAATATATTTTTTTACAAATTTACTTGAAATAGGATTTTTATTATTTTTTTTCATTTAAAAGAAAATGTATCACATTCTAGTTAATTGGAATATCTTGTATATT
>MDSV01229781.1_pt1 | contig 12804 bp, 8 predicted proteins | sample 810851 | NCBI WGS metagenome assembly MDSV01 (sample SAMN05326640, study PRJNA326480) | marine metagenome | isolation source: seawater | place: Atlantic Ocean: North East | collected 2012 | reverse complement strand
TCTTCTAATTATTACCGCTCCTCATGAGTCTACAAGGTCCAATGATGTTCACTACCCTTACAGAACCAGCAGCGAAATGATGTATCTCTGTGGCTGGGAAGAACCTGAGGCTGTATTCTGTGCATTCAATGACGAGGGCGAATGGAAATCATTGTTATTTGTCCAACCAAAAGATGTATTGAAAGAGATTTGGGAAGGCCGTCGGCCAGGTGTTGAAGGGGCGGTCAAAGATTGGCCAATCGATATTGCTTATCCTCACAATGAATTAGATGATAAGTTGTCGCAGTTACTTGTCAAATGTTCTAGGGTTTTTGTAAAAATGGGCGTCGATCCAGATGTGGATTCGTTGGTTGAACACGAGATGAAACGTAACACACGTGCGAGGCAAAAATTTGGTACTGGTCCAGTAAGCATTGTAGATCCTTCAGCTCATATTAATGAGCTACGACTAAGGAAATCTGATAGCGAGATTGCAATCATGCGACATTCTGCAAAGATAGCAAGTCAAGCCCACATCCAAGCAATGGCTAATACCAAACCTGGAGTGGGCGAGTGGCAATTAGAAGGGATTATTGAAGGCGTGTTCAAATATTGCCGCAGCGCTGGAATAGCCTATCCTTGTATTATTGGAAGTGGAGATAATGCTACAGTTTTGCACTACACTGTTAATGATGACACTTGTGAAGACGGTGAAGTTTTACTGATTGATGCAGGTTGTGAATACAACGGTTATGCATCAGATATTACTCGTTCATGGCCAGTCAATGGTAAGTTCAGTGAAGCACAAACTGAGATTTATCAGATAGTCCTAGAATCGCAACTCGCTGCAATAGATGAATGCCGAGTTGGTAATTCTTATGATGCTCCTCACGAAGCCGCTAGAAGAGTTCTTGCTGAAGGCCTAATCAAACTTGGAGTAATATCGCAGGATCTAGATAAGGCATTATCTAGCGATGGTGAATTGAGCAACTGGTACATGCATAACACTGGCCATTGGTTAGGACTTGATGTTCACGATGTTGGAATTTATCGCCCAGATGGCGAGGCTAGATTACTCGAAGAAGGAATGGTTCTAACAGTTGAGCCAGGGCTTTACTTTGGTGCATGGAGGCCAGATGTAGATTGCCCGGAAAGATATGCTAATATTGGAATTAGAATCGAGGACGATGTATTAGTCACAAAAGATGGACCAGATGTCCTTTCCAGTGATTGCCCAAAAACAATCGCTAATATTGAATCAATTATAGGAACCGCCTGAGTGGTAACTATGTCCTGGAGTGAAATACTGTCATCACACATGTCCACAGGTGACAGGTTATCACCTGAAGATGCGGTTGTACTGTATCGTGATGCACCTCTTCACGCACTTCGTAAAGCTGCAAATACACGCAGAATTGAAATCAATGGTAACAAAGAGGTTACTTACCTAATTGATCGCAATATCAATTACACAAATATCTGTACAATAAATTGCCAATTCTGTTCGTTTTATCGACCACCTGGTCATGATGAAACCTATACTCAAACCATTGCTGAGATTAGCGAACGAGTTAGGCAACTTGAAGCAATTGAAGGTACAAGGATTCTGATGCAAGGGGGAGTGAACCCCGAACTTGGAATGGACTACTACACCAATTTAATCCATTCTTTAAGGGAACTACATCCAACAATTGATTTAGATTGTTTCTCACCTATAGAGATTGAAGGTATAGCAGAAGTAACTGGAAAGTCGACTATTGAAGTACTTCAAATGCTGAAAGATGCCGGTATGCATGGATTGCCTGGCGGGGGTGCAGAAATGTTAGTAGATGATGTAAGAAAAGACGTATCTCCTAAAAAAGGTGCTCCTGCAAATTGGCTCAGAGTAATGTCTGAGGCCCAATCTCTTGGTTTGATAACCAGTGCTACAAACGTTTTTGGTTTTGGTGAAGTCTTTGAAGATAGAATCGAACACATGAGAAGGATTCGTGAACTTCAAGATGAAAGTATTGCAAAGTATTCTAATGGATTTACATCTTTTATTGCTTGGCCTGTACAATTAGAAAATAACACCTATGGTAAAAGAAACAGAGGAAGAAACAAGTTTGAGCTTGGTGCAGGTCCAAGTGAATATCTTCGTCATATTGCTATATCTCGTCTTTTCCTTGACAATATAATCCACATTCAAGCATCATGGCCTACAATGGGGCTATCAATTGCTCAGATGGCATTATTGGGAGGTGCTGATGATGCAGGGTCCACAATGATGGAGGAAAATGTAGTATCAGCATCTGGAACTGAAAAGATGGAAGCAAGCGAGATTGAACTTCAGGATGCAATTGTTAGGGCTGGATTTAGACCACGTCGAAGGAATTCAAGGTACGAAATCCTTGAAACTCCTTCTCCATTAACGGACAGGGAGAAATTAGCAGCTCCTCCACCTTCTCAATTCTGATCGTACCAGACTAGCCAAATGTTTGCTCTAATTTCACGACTACCGCCATTCGTATCTTGCGGTACATATTCTTGGCCGTTGAATAATCCCTTGTATCGTAAATTGTTAGTGGATGAATTATCCACCCAATCTGTAATGTCATAAGTCCACTGTTTAACGTCTTGGCCAGCACACCAACCAGCCCTTCCATATGGCCATGTACCGTACTGGTTCGCTACAACTCCATCATCGACTAACTTCTCACATCCTTGGCTGTCGCCAACGATTGGATGCCATTCATATGCATGGTTTCCATTGAGGTAGTAATGGTGCTCATGATCACAGAATTCTGCACAATTGGCTTGATCTTGATTAAACCCATGTCCCGTAATTGTTGCGACAATTTTCACATTGTAGTAATCTGATAAAGTAGTGAAATTGTGTTGTCTCTTGTATTGTGATTCATTGTTATATTGACCCTTGAATTCCCCACCGGTAAAGATCTGTTCTCCACTACTGCTTCTCTCACCAACATCCCAGTCGGAGAATAATAATTTGATAGTCATCATACCTTTATTAGCACCTTGATACTTGAAGGTTCGAACATCATTTTCCTCAAGCATGAACATGTATGGTGTTATGTCCGTTAGCCAACGTCCTTCTCGACCATATGTCGTAATCCAACGCATGTATTCAGTTCCACAGATGTTAGAATTATCTCTATTACAAATTTTCATGTAAGCTAGATAATCCCACTCATGACAACCCCCATAACTTCCATCACCCTTTGAATATCGGTTTCTTCTGTCTTCACACGCATGTTCATGGAATACTTCTAGAGTATCATATGAGGTAATGTTATTTGGTAGATTTATACTGACATTTTGGTATGTTGAAGTATATCCTCCTTGCCAACCACCGCTGTGCCATGTTTCATCTACGACGGTTACTGCATGGACATTTGGATCACTTTCCCTAACTTCAGTAGGATATTCGTAATTGTACATTCTAGCCTCATATGCCCAGTGTGTAATGTCATTTGAAGAAGTGGTCCACGCATAGATAGAGCCAATCTCTCTGGCTCTTTGGAAACGGTCAATTCCATAATAGAAGGAATTCCAATTGCTGATTAAGTCACCTAGCCCTCCTCCTGCAGTTGACATATCTTGATCGATGTAATGAATTCGATCTTGCCATTTTAATTCTTCATCAGGGTTCAATGCATTCTGCACTGCAGTTTGCCTTCCCATGACATCATTGTGGTATGAGTTGTCGAATGAACCATAGAATAGGTGTGCATTATCTGGTAACTGCCTAATCATTGAACCAGGGCTCTTGGTCCAATCTGCGTTATTTCCATTTCCAGAACTGTCTGTATATTTGAACAAAAAGATGTAGACATCATTACCGTTCCATTCATTTCGGAACGACCATGTGCCGTCAAGAGTAGGTACTGAAAAGTGAGCTACAGTATCCATTCTGCCATTACCATGTCCTGTCTCTTTCCAATCAACAGGTAGTTGATAAACAGCGCAACCTGCATTATCAGGAGTCCATTTGGGTTCTGTTTGTGAGCAATTATCAACATTGGAGAATACACCGTCACCATCTAAGTCAGCACATCCTACCAAATTCACAACATTGCCAACAGGCGTTCCTGGGCAAGAATCATCAGAGTCCATTACACCATCGGAGTCTGTATCTCTTTCTGTGGAATCGCAACCTCTTTCATCAATATCTTGAGCATCGAGAGGAGACCTAGGGCATTCATCAAGAATAACCCCCGTTTCATTTACATCATTAACTCCATCAGAATCATCATCTTCATCTTCTGAAGAGTCCAAGCAACCATCTCCATCATAGTCAAATTCTGAATTGCTGTACCAATTGGAGACACCTCTCCAGCATGAGTCATCAGTATCATTGACTTGGTCATTATCATCATCTAGATCCTCGGAAAGGTCTCTACACCCGTCACCATCCCAATCTGTATATGGTTTGGAGTCCCAACCAATTTCTCCAATTGGGCATGAGTCAAATGTGTCATAAATTCCATCATTATCATCATCATCATCCTCTGTTGAATCAGCGCATCCATCACGATCATAGTCATTTAGTGTTGTGCTTTGCCAGCCAATTTCTGATGGACAATCATCATCTATATCGGGAATAAGATCATTATCGTCATCTAAATCTTCTTCAAAGTCATGACATCCATCCCCGTCACGGTCGGTAATATCGTTAGGAATCCATCCATCATCTTCTCCATAACCCTCTGGGCATGAGTCTGCATCGTCAGGAATTCCATCTCCATCAGTATCATCATTTGATAGAAGAATTATTCTTACATTGCGAGAATCGGATGAACTAGTATATTGTCCACAAGTTGCAGTAACTGTCAAATTGAATGATTCTTCAATTTCTGAAGGCTGATATGAGTATGAAAAATCTCCAAATTCGTTAGCTAAAACTACATTTTGTTCTCCTATGTTAATGATGCAAGTCGATACATTGGAATGTATCACTTTGCCAGCAATAGTTAGTGGTATTGGGTTTTCAATTTCTATAACGGGATCAATCGAGACAAGTGTATTTCCTTCATTTGGTGCGAGAATTGTAAAATTAATTTGGTCCTTCACGGAATCATCCAACCCTTCAACAATTAATCGAATATTGACTATCCATTGTCCCGGAATATTCGGTGAGAATATCAGACGTACTCCATTGTCTGTTTCTGTGAAACTACTTTCGATATTTTCAATGCCGCGTGGACTAATAAAATCATATTCATACTCAGCCGACAAATTTCTCGGTGTAATATCAACTAATCCTTCGATAATTAATATGTCACCAACTGTGAACTCATCATTGATTTCATTGATCGAAAGAGATGCCAAAATCTCATCAGGAACAATCACCTTCTCAGTATCTTCAACTTCACTATCTGAACCAAAACATCCAGACAAGACCATGATTAAAGTTAGGATTACTGCACTAAGGGGCTTGCTCTCCATGAACTTACACTATGCGGTAAGCACATGAAACCTTTCATCATAATGTGTCACTTTCAGTACGACCATCTGAAATCAAAATATTCTCATTTACAACTTCTTGGTCAAGGTGTGATACAACAAGGGGTTCGACCCACAAAAGTGGACCGCCCTTAGTCCTCTGAATATTTACGAGTAATTCCCAATGAACTCGCAATAAGTCTCCATATACGGTCCCAGGCCAGTCCCCTTCTGGCTTTTCTAACTCAAATTCCCCTCCTTGTATTTCGAATGATTGAGTAGAACTTGAACTCATTATCCGCATCGGCCGCAAGAATACACCCCCTGGTGCATCATGTCTTTCCATAGGCGCGTCTTCACCCATTCCTGTTCCGTCATCGAGTCCTTTTTCCCAATGATGTGGCAATGGTGTAGTGAGTCCCGGTGGAGGCTGGCCATCCTTATCTCTTCCAAGCGCAGAGAATATTTTATGCCTAGCTGGAGGTAAAACCCCAACACGCCAAGATAGTTTCATACTCAACCAATCTTCTTGAGGATTCTTGATCATAATTTTCCCTTTCAGGTTTTCACCACTTTTTGCCCGTTCAATAGTTATCTTAGGGCTCTTGGGGGCATTTGAAAGGAATAAACGCTGTCTTCGTAAATCACCAAGGTTTGCTGCAACACGTAAGAAAATTGGTGCTACCATCATTGGTACAATTATGACTGCTAATATGGGATAGTCTAGCAAACCGAATCTAACTTTTCCAGTACCAAATGTAGTAATCCCGAGTGATGATTGAATCGGTGCTGTAAATAGATAAAACAAGCACAGTAGTAGGATTACTACTAATCCATTGATGTAATTACGAACTTTAGCATGTATTGGGTGAGGTATTAGATACCAACCAGTTCTCTGCTTCTCAATTATCTGAGGTTTTTCTCCATGATAGTTGGAGTCCTTCTCATATTCTCCTTCAATAACTCTTTCAACTATCCAAGAATCTTCAGTTCCTAGTCTGAATGGTGGAATAACAGGGCCGTCTATTTCAAACGAATATTCAACAATGGGAATATGTTTTGCATTTAATTTTGCAGATTCGAAAGGTGGGTACCTGATACGATGTTTAACACTGACCATTTTTACACCCCTTAAGCAAATAACAATTTGAATCCAGCCTTGACTGCTAATTTTCTAAATTCAGGTACTTTACGCAGCAAGGTCATCCCTAAAGGAACTGGATGTTCTATGTCGCCCTCAAGATTAATTAAATCCAAAATTTCTGGGCGATTGAACATCCTGAAGTGTGAATCTAATTCCTCATCATCTGGAATTGTAACTATCAAATCACGAAGTGCTCTGGCCCTGTCTTGCTCTTTTCTAAATGCCTTGAATGGTTTACAAACAGTAGCCAAATCACTAGAGCGTAATCTTCCTTTTTCAATAGCTTTGACTAGGTTTTCAATGATCGCATCAACTTGTCTAAATCCTGGCCCAATCCCTCCTCCTGTAGTAGGTTTAGCCATACCAGCAGCATCTCCAATTACCATTACTCGGTTCTTGAATGGCTTCTTGATAACTCCACAAGGAACTGGCCCACAATAGCGAGCAATTTCCTTTACATTAGCAAATCTTTCTTTCCATAACGGATGTTGGATTAGTGCATCATAACATTGTTCCATGCTCCTTCCTTGAAGGTCTTGCGGTCTGGACCAGACCCCAATACGATGGGTGTTGTCGCCAGTTGGAATGACCCAAGCGAAAAGCCCGGGGGCAATATCTCTGCCAGTATACATCTCCAGCCAATTATCCTTGCCCTTTAAACCACTTACATCTGCCTGGAAACCTATCATCATCTCTTTTGGACGCCCCATCTTGAAATGCCGACGTGTCCAAGAATGAGCGCCATCTGCACCAATTAGCAGATCACATTTGAGGTCAATGATTTCTCCCTCTCGTTCGATTTTAAGTTCAACTTGGTCTTCCCTAACTTCAGCTTCAATTGGCTTTGACATCAACCATAGGTGGGCGCCAGCTTCCATTGCTTGGGCAACAACTCCTTGGTCGAATCTCTTGCGGCAAACCACGTGAGTTCTTATGTGCCCATCTTTTCCAACAGGTACCATGATGCCTGATGGTGAGTGAATAAGTGCTCCATCAACGTTCTGGAGTATTGTTTCTTGCAAATTTACTCTTTCCATTGCAGGTGGATTAACAAGTCCTGCGCATTGAAAAGGTCTTCCAATTTCAGCGTGCTCTTCGATCATTAATGTTGAAACACCACGCAATGCCAATTCAGTTGCTAAACGTCCGCCGACTGGGCCGGCGCCGATGATAACAACTTGGTACATCAGGTGGTACTGTCAGCCTCTATATTGTCAAGGTTGTGCCAAATTATCTCTTAGCGAAGCGATATCCTATGGATTCGTTACCCTTGAAGTAAAGTGTTGCAGTGAATGGTTTACCTGCTTTTGATGTGAAGTCCTCAAACGGTCCAATTTTCTTCTTCTCAACAAGCTCTTTTGCTTCTTCACGGGTTATTACTCTCTTGCTAACTTCTCGCATTATCGATATCTTACATCCTTCGGAATTTGGCTCTGATTGGTAATGTGTCTCAGTTTCTATTATTCCGACATTGTGTTTTGGGCACATTGCTACAATTCCTTCAACTACTGGGAATCTAGTTGCATCAGCAGCAGGTGCTCTTGGCGGGAACTCAAATCCTACTTTGTTAGCCTCCAAAACAAGGAATGCAGGGAATGGTTTACCCCGCTTTGAGGTGAAGTCCTCGATTAAATCCGACTTTCCCTCTGTCAATATTTTCTTTGCCTCAACAACAGATATATCTCGTTTGCATATGTTCTTTCCAAGTCCTCTGAATTTGCATTCGCCATTATCACAAGCATAGGCCTTTTCGCCAATTCTTATTGTGCCTTGATCACATTTTGGACACGGGCAAAGTTCCTTATCATCGGAAGAAGTAGTTTCTGCATTATTGCCTGCAATGTTGACCTTTCCATCATCACCAATGCTGACCGAAACTTCGTATGGACTACCATCTCTAGCAAAGAATCCGTGTAATTTCTCAATTTTTTTGTTTTCTAGCAGTCTGGAAGTAGTATCCCTGTCAAACCACCGGCCACTGGCATCTTTCCACATTACAAAGGAGCAGCCCTTGTCTCTACCTTCATTCTTTTCACAGATGTAAGAAAGTACTGTTTCTCCAATGTTTGCTGCACATAATGGGCAACTGCCTAGTGTTTTATCCTTGGCATAAAGTTCTGAGCGGTCGTGTTCTCTAATCTTGTCTACCATCTCTTGAACGATTTCTCTAATCGTTCCCATGTAAGATTCTCTCTTGTGAGTTCCTTTTTGGACTCCGTCAAGTTTAGATTCCATGTCACCAGTCAACTCTGCTGATGTAATCCATTCAACTGGGATTCTTCGAAGAATGTCAATCATCTTGATTCCATGAGGGGTTGCTCTTAATGATCCACCTTTTCCTCTTCCAATGAATTCTCGGGAGATTAATTTTTCAATAGTATCTGCTCTAGTTGCTGGAGTTCCAAGTCCCTTTCCTTTCATAGCGGCAGCCAGTTCTTCATCTTCGATTTTCTTACCAGCGTGCTCCATTAATCGTAGTAAACCGGCTTCCTTCAGTCTACCAACAGGCTTTGTTTTTTCTTCTTTGAATTCATGAGATTGTATTGTGGCTGGAGCCGGGTTAGATGGTATTGCTCCCCATCCGTCAGGTAATTTCTGACTCTTTGGACGAACTGCCCTCCACCCTTCAGTAGTTATGCTTCTGGCTTCTTTGATGAAGCCCTGGCCAGATTTTGTAGTAGTTCTTTTCTCAACTTTCCAAACAGATTCTGGGTGGAATGATGCCAAAAATTGTCTTGCGATTAAGTCATACAACTTTGTTGCATCAGCGCTTAAATTTCCGGGAGGGATTTTACCGGTTGGTATTATGGCAAAGTGATCAGAGACTTTGGAATTGTCAAAATTTCTTTTGACATTCTTTAGACCATCATCGATCAATCTCTGTGAGTGAGGGTTTAATTTATCCTGGGCACCAAGTTGTCTAATTGTTTTAGAAATCGACTCCATCATGTCTTCGGGTAGGTGTCTTGAGTCCGTTCTTGGGTAAGTTGTCAACTTGTGTGTATCGTACAATTCCTGTGCTACGGATAGTGTTCTTTTTGCTGCCCACGACCACATATTGTTTGCCTCTCGCTGTAAACTTGTCAAGTCAAAATTTAGTGGCGGTTTCTCTGTTGAATTACGGTCTTTCTGAGATACGGTGAAATCCCCTTCTGACTTGATTACTTCTTCCAGAAGTTCTTTCTCGCTCTTTTCCATTATTCTGTGGGCTTTCAATTCAGGGAATTCAGGATCATCTTTGTGTCCAGAACGCTCCCATCTAGCTGTCCATTTCGCTTTGCCACTTTCAAATTCTGCTTCTAATTCCCAAAATGGCTCAGGGTTGTGTGAAAGAACTTCTAATTCGTGTTCGACTATCATGGCCAGTGTTGCTGTTTGTACACGACCTAGAGAAAGTGACTTCTTGTCATTACGACTTGTTCTTAGGAATGTTGCAGCTACTCTTGAGCCATTCATTCCGATAATCCAATCTGCTTCTGCTCGTGATACTGCAGCATCTCGTAAAGGTGAGTAGTCATCAGATGGAGCCCTGTTATCCCATGCATTCTGTATCGCATCTGTAGTTAGTGATTGTAACCACATTCGACTCATAGGTGATTTTACTTTGGAGTATTGAATAATTCTTCTGAAAATCAATTCCCCTTCTCTGGCAGCGTCACATGCATTCACAACTTCTGTACAGTCCTTGCCAGAAATCATTTTCTTAATCGCAGTTAGTTGTTTTCTGTTGGAGCCTCTGCCAGTAATTGGTTTAAGTTCAAAATTCTCTGGAATGAAAGGCAGTTTATCGATGGACTTCCTCCAATTTTTGAAAGATTCATCATATTCTTCAGGTGTTTTTAGTTCAAGTAGATGACCGATAGCCCATGTCACCCATATGCTTTCAGATTGCCAATGTGTTTCTTGTTTGGAAGTCGCCCCCAAAACCTTGGCAATATCTGCGGCGACACTTGGCTTCTCCGCGATAATTACTACTGGCATGTTTCGGCTGGGGAAAACCGGCGATACTTGAAGCCTCGGATTGTATGGTTTTCAGCAGGTACTATAGTACCTGTAAAAAATATGGATTTTTTTAGCGAATAAATTGGCTTCTCCGGAAGGACTCATCCCACTCACCTTCTGCACCAGGTCCTGCACAACCTATGCAACCAGGATATCCTGCTTCGAGAAGATCTGTAACTTGTTCGAAGAAATCCGTCCAGTTGCATAGTGGAACCCAACAAATTTCCTCATCAGGTTCTTCTACGCCAAAGTAAGCCATTTCAATTATTTTGAACTCACCTTCTACAACACTAGGTAATGATGTTTTGGAAGGTATATGATCGGAAATAGACTGTATCAAAGACCATGCTTCTTTGGAATATTTAGAAGGAACTGACAAAATACAATCATCTTCCCTAAGGAATCTCCTTGCTGCCTCTCTAAGGGATGGCCATCGGGGGTCCTTCATGTCCACTTTAGGGCCCATGATAGGGCAAGATTTGAAGGATGCCCTTCACGACGAGTAAACAATGGGGCTGGGTTATTCTCTACTTGTTCGCCCCATGCTGGCGATAATGGATAGCGAAAAAGCACACTCTAGGGCTCTTCTCGGTCTCAGAATAACCTCGTTCACTTTCCTTGGAAGATGGATGCTACGTGTTCTTTACCGTCCAAGAAATGTTGTCTCAAATTGTATGAGTTTAGAGTTCCCTAACCCTCTCGGGCTTGCTGCTGGAATGGATAAAAAAGCTGAAGCAATGCCCGGTTGGGAAAATTTGGGCTTTGGTTTCATCGAAATTGGCGGGATTACGGAACATGAGCAATCTGGTAATCCAAAGCCTCGTATGTTCAGGTCTGGGAAATACGGTGCATTAGTCAACAGAATGGGGTTTAACAACCCAGGTAGTCAACGTATGTCGAAACACCTCGCTAAATCCTCGAAACCAGGTGTTCCTTTATTCCTTAATGTAGGTAAATCAAAAACCACTCCTTTGGAAGATGCACATTTGGATTATGCGAAAACTGTAGAAAGATGCGAGGCTTATGTTGACGGCTTCGTAATTAATGTCTCTTCACCAAATACTCCAAACCTCAGAGAGTTACAGAAAGATGAAGATTTAGCAAGAATAATCGAAGCTGTTCAAATCTACTCTGGTGAAAAACCGGTTTTGATTAAGATTGCACCAGACCTTGAAGATATGCAGATTCGTTCTATCGTCGACACTGCTAGAGGACTTGGGTGTGCAGGAATAGTTGCTACTAATACAACGATTGAACGTCCTGATGATAATGGGATTATGTTAGAAAAAGGCGGCCTTTCTGGAAAACCCTTACGCCAACGTTCTACTCAAGTTATACGATTAATCGCAGATCATACTGACGGCCAATGGCCAATTATTGGCGTAGGCGGTATTTCTAACGCAGATGATGCCTGGGAGAAGATCATCAATGGTGCTAGTTTGATTCAAATTTATTCTGCGATGGTTTTTCAAGGTGCAAGCGCAATAAAGTCAATTGTAAATGGCTTAGATAAAAAATTGAAATCTCATGGTTTATCAAAGTTAGAGGATGCAGTTGGTCTTGCTAGGAGGGTCTGATATGTTCACTCACCGCACAAGGCTATTACTAATTGGAGGAGTACTCACCTTGGCATTAGCCGCTACTTTGCTATTAGAGGCCCCTGAGGCGACTAGAAGCGTGGATGAGGTAATGGACAGCCCAGACGACCTCGAAGGGCGGGAAATCGCCATAAGAGGTGAAGTTCGTGATGGCTCAATAAATAACGAGAGTTCAACATTCATACTCCACGGAGAATTTGAGGAATTGCTAATTGATTTTAGTGACGCATCAGTATCTAATGGACTGGATGATAATCGAACCGTTTACGCTGAAGGAATACTTGTCCAGAAAGACGGCGTTTGGATCTTTGAAGCTGATGTTATCAAGACTAGTTGCCCCTCAAAATATGAAGAAGCCGCGGAAGAATAACTTTCGGTGGGTTCAAAACAGTTAGGCTTCACGGCAAGTCGGGATAGGAGGGGAGTTTGCGTGCCCTCTTCCGCAAATCGCAAATGGCGGTCCGAACACCGAGGAGCGGCTCAGCCGGTTCATGGGTTCCCATAGGCGGACGTCGATGTCTCGCCCCCACGTGACCCGGGTGTCATGAACCGAAACCGGAAGGAGTCGGGAAATGAATAACCGGGGGAACAGGTCAGGCCGGGAACGGAGCAGCCCTACCTGGGGCCATGGGTGCC
>MDSV01127513.1_pt1 | contig 12805 bp, 8 predicted proteins | sample 810851 | NCBI WGS metagenome assembly MDSV01 (sample SAMN05326640, study PRJNA326480) | marine metagenome | isolation source: seawater | place: Atlantic Ocean: North East | collected 2012 | reverse complement strand
TGAGGTCGGCGATCGCGGTCTTGATGAGGCCTTCCACGTGAGTGAACGACGACGCCTGGAGCAGCTGGACCATGTGGGAAAAGCTCTCAAGCACCTCAGGGCCGCCGTGCGGTGACTGCTGCAGGAACTTGCTGAAGGCCATAAGAGCCTCTGCCATGGCGACGTCGGCGAATCTTTGAGAACCCATAACGGAAATCTCGGCACCGTGAGGACACTTTCCCTCGGAAGGCCGGACCCCCCCTCTCCCAGACACGAGCCCTGATTCTCCCGGCGTTCTAGGTCCTAGCCCTAGCTTTTATTATTATTATTATTATTATTCTTTAGAGTAAAATAATAATAAATAATAAGAATAGGGATAAAGGCTAGGGCTAGGACCTAGAACGCCCGGAGAATCAGGGCACGTGTCTGGGGAGGGGGGGTGAGGGCGGGGAACGTTTCCCGCCAAAACGTCTTCCCGCCGAAAAGTAACGGAAAGGCGGGAAAAGCTAGGGCTAGGACCTAGAACGCCGGGATAATCAGGACGCGTGGTCTCCTGTCGGAGCCATGCCGCCTGCTGCTGCTCCTCGCGCCGCGGGCCTCACCAAGAGCAGCATCGGGGTGGACCGCGCGCACACTGCTCACCGCGACTCGGAGGCGCAGAGGCAGCGCGCGTTCGGCAACTCGAATGCGGCCGGCCGCGTCCAAGACCACAACACCGTCGAACCAAAGAATGTCTTCTGCGTGCATGGCACGCCACTGGCGGTGGCCCTCATCGAGTCGGGGCAGATCATCGAGAACACGAAGTTCGACGAGTGCGAGCTGCGGCTCTCGAATTACCTGTGCGACACCCTCCGCGACGTCATCGTGCCGATGTGCATGAAGGACCTTGACCATTTTGTCGACAATAGCGCCGTGCAGCTGCTGAAGCATGTGGCCGAGCTGCTCGCCGACGACCCGACGCGGCTGAGCGTGTACGAGGTGACGCTCTCGCAGCTCGCGCCGCACAAGGACAAAGAGCGCGTTGACGGTGTCGACATGGTCACCGTGCGCAACGCGAACCCGGACCTCGACCGGCGCGAGGATGAGTGGGTGGGCTTCGCTGTCAACAAGAAGGCCTACGTGCGCGCGCCGGGCAACAACTCACCGGAGCACCCGATGCTCATCTACCGGATCATGGAGCAGCGGCAGCGCTCGTCCTCGACGCGCTTCATCTTCAAGATCGCCGGCGAGAACAGCTTCACGGGCGACTACGGGATGAAGCTCACTTGGTCGAAGCGGGGCAAGGAGCACAACTACGATTACATCAAGGAGTTGGGCGCGGAGACCGATCAGAGCATGAGCGTGAGCGTGGAGCCGGGCTACATCGTGTCCGAGAACGGCTCGACGCGCTTCAACCCGTGCGCCCAGTTCCAGCTGAAGTACGTGGACAAGGGCTTCCGACAGTCGCCGCTGCTCAACCCGAACCCGCTGCTCTACGGCATGCGCCCGCAGACGGAGGGCATCTTCACGGAGAAGCACAAGGGCAGCAAGTGCTGCTTCCTCTTCGTGCCCAACAAGTGGCCCGCCTTCTACCAGACCGACGCGCCCGACGACGAGGATCTGCGGTCGATTGCGGCCGAGGGCCTCACCGCCATCGACTCGCAGCACACGCACCGGTTCGTCGTCGACGACCTCGGCCAGACGTGCATCGTCAAGCCGGGCAAGAAGGGTGCGGACGCCGTCAACGAGGTGCGCGCCACCTTCACGATCGAGGCCATGTACACGCTCTCCTACCCCGACGACCGCAGCAAGACGCCCGAGTACGTCGTGCTCATCAGCCACAACACGCCACTGTACGACGGCGAGGTGCTACGCATCCCGCTGTACGAGGAGGTGCCGCCCAGCCTCGATGGCCTGTCGCGCATCGAGGTCGAGCACCAGATCGCGCCGGGCGTCGTGCGCCAGCATAGCGACGTCTGGAACATGTTCCAACGGATCCACGCGAATTTCCAGTGCTCGATGCAGCCGGTCGAGTTCATGGCGTGGATCATGCAGACCTTCCAGGGTCTCGAGGGCGGCGGCAAGTATTGCATCACGCGTTGGGGGCTGCAGAAGGACAAGGAGCAGACGATCGTCCTCAGCAACACGGCGGTGCGCCGCGGGCAGCTGCTGCCTCTCGAGGACTCCGGCTACGTCTACGACCCCCACTACTTCTACGATCACCCGACGGCGCCGGCTGAGAATTGGCAGTTCCCGTCGATCCGCATCCTTCAGCCGGATTGGGTGCGCGTCGCACAGTTCAAGTACTTCTACAACGTGACGGCGCCCGACGTGTTCACCGACATCAACAAGGTAGCCTCGCGCCTCGCGATGGCGGCGGCCATTAGGGCGCTCAATTACAACGAGTTCGACAAGCAGCCTTTCATCCTCCTGTTCTCGGCCGATGGCCAGACGACAAAGACCGCTGCGATGCGCGTGGCGGCGGCGATGCTCGGCATCAACGATGCCGGAGGCGGCGACTGCACGAAGCCGCAGCTGCTCGACCAGACCACGCTCGTGTCCTCGCTGCTTGTCTGTATCGACGAGCTGTCGCCACCCGACGTCGACCACAACTACAAGTCGACTATCTTCCGCCAAGTGTCGCACACGCTCTACGACCGCATGGCCCGCAAGGTGCGAGGCCGCCAGAGCGTGCCCTTGTCACAGATGATGACGACGAGCAACTTCCTCTACAACGCGACGGACGGCCCCAACCAGTCGCGCTTGCTCATGATCGAATTCGCGAGGCCGCTCGTGGGCGCCATCGACAAGGGCGACATGTGGGAGCGTTTCAACGCGGCGTGCGGGATGCTGGGCGGCTGCCTGCCCGACACGAGCTTGATCGGCAAGATCTACGTCGAGGGCGAGTGGAAGCTCGACAAGAAGGGCATGGACGATGTCGGCACGTTGCTGAAGACGGTGCTCGACAAGAACCGCGACCGCTTGATCACGTCGTGGCAGGAGGTCATCTTCTTTGCTCTGAACGCGCACTACCTGCTCGACTGGAACGGCGACACCGCCTTCTACGACGAGCTGTTCGACGTCGTCATCACGAAGCTCACGCGCGGCTACGATGTGCAGATGAAGTTCACGAACCCGATCGACAGACTGCTCGTCGCGATCATCCAGATGCGCCGCAACAACTACAACCCGACGGGCCCAACGAACCGCACGATCTTCCTGCACAACTTCCGGGCGGAGTACGCGCACCCGCTGGCGCCCGCGAAGAAGTTCTACGCGATCGCGCTCCAGGCGGTCATCGACGTCATCAACAATGTGGACAAGGTCCTCCACGATTCGCAGAAGATCATGGACGAGATCGGCAACGGCATCTATGCTGATGCGTGTTTCAGCGACGCGCGCTTCTACGACACCAGCAAGCAGGGGTGGCCGGCCACGACCGACGAGAAGGACGAGGTGAACAACGTGATCACGAAGCGCCCGCTGCGCGAGTCCGAGCTCGACGACGAGATCACCTGCGTGCAGCAGGCCTTGCTCATCCCGCTCCCGGCCGTCAAGCTGGTCGATGACGCGCTCAAGAAGATGAAGCCGAAGCCCGCATTCAAGGACGTGTGGATCACCTCGGAGGTCGACAAGCAGCGGTACCACTTCATGGCCGCGCTCAAGGACGGCACGTCGCCGGTCCTCCGCTCCGCCAAGCAGCACCTGTACGCGAAGTGGCCGGTCGGCGAGAAGCTCGAGTTCGACCACGAGCGCGCGATGCAGGGCGGCCACGACGGTTACGACATGGGCTCGCAGGAACTGATTTTTGACGCGATCGAACTTAAACGCTACATGAAGAAGCACTACCTCTCCCAGGCCGAGATCAACAAGCTGCCGATCGTCCTGCAGTGGGACCCCTTCGTTCACGAGTCGGACGAGGACGAGGAGCCGCCCGTGAAGGCCTGGCAGGAGCCGTGGGGATTCGAGGAGGAGCCCGGCGAGGAGGAGGGCGAGGAGGGCGGCGAGGAGGAGTCCGAGTCCGAGCCCGAGTCCGAGTCCGAGGAGCCCGATTCGGACGACGATGGCTTCATCGATGACACCGAGGAGCCGAAGCGCCGCCGTTCGCGCCTCGCCAAGCACGCCGTCAAGCGCCGTCGCAAGTTCGTGGTCGACTCGGCGAGTGAGGCCGAAAGTGAGGTCGTCAAAACAGTACGCGCCAAGACAAAACCGGGCCCAAACTTTGCGATTGACTCTCAGCTCCGCGTGTCCTCACCACAGGGCCCCCTCCGCGACCAGAACGGCTCCGAGGTCGGCGACGACCAGGTCATCGACCAGATGCACCTTGGCCCGGACGATATTAACCAGTTCGCCGAGGCTCTTGGTGAGCTTGATGACGAGGCCGTCGAACGCGAGATGGACGAGGCCGAGTCGCCGTGGGGGCGTCGTGGCGCCGAGGCCCAGCAGCTGCCGGACGGTACCTGGGCCATCTTCTAAGCGGCCTCCTCCTCGAACTTCTCCTTCACGATCTGCTTTTGGACTTTGACCGCGAACGGCAGACCGTTGCGGACCATAGTCGTGAGGCGGTTCTTGTCGAGCTTCACGTCGCCCTTGCGGTCGCTCGTGAAGTCGACGAGCCCGCGCGCAACGATCGGCGACGCGGGGAGCGCGTCGACTTGCGCGATGTGGCATTCGGTGTGGCAGGCGGTGAGTGTGCCCGGTTGGGTGCCGGTGAGGGTGCGCAGAGTGGCCGCAGTGCCAAAGGTGTCGTGGAAGCACTTGAGCAGTGCGCCGGCGGTGGTCGCGTAGTCGGCGACCGGGACGTTCGCGTCGGTTGTGATCGTGACCCAGTAGGAGGTGCGCATAAGAGTTACGTACTCATGGGTTTGGAAATAATTTCGCACGTTTCTGCAAATGCCCAAACGGCGCCGTGATGACGTGCCGTCACTCGTCAACCTCGCCAAGCGGGTTGTGTACGATTGGGGCGCGGTCGACACTATTCGGCAGCTCGTGGGTATGAGCCAGTTGATGCTCACCGAGGCGCTGACCGAGGTCGTTCGATGGGCCGGTGGCTTCTACCTACCGGCGCGGCGCTTGACGAATCCCACGCCGCGCTTCATGCGAACCGCGCCCAATCCACGGGCCCCCGTTCGATGGGAGCAGGCGTTGAGCTGGCGACATCGATTCGGCTTCAGGAGTGAGTCCACAGAGTTGGGGAGGTGGAGCGGCACGGAACGCATGAAATGGCGCGCTGCACGACCAACAAGACTGGCTGATAAAAGAGCGTGGAACTCTATCCGTGCTGGGGACCAGGCATACTTGACGGAGCCTCTGGCCGACGAGGTGGCGCGACTGGCCGCCGATCCGCTCGGGAAAAAAATATGGGGGGCGTACGTCAATCCGCTCGCGATTAGCAACACCATTTTTGTCGGAGACAGACAGCGGAGTGGGTGGGCAGTTGTTTATGATGCCCTCATGGCGTCGGTCAATGCACTAGGCAATAGGCGTTGGGATCCGATCACCGATTTGGAGGTCGATTACTTGCGTCAAATGCGGGCTCAGCAGTCGGCGCCGTCACAATGGGGTTGGCCAACAAACTGGCCAACGCTGTAACTTTCGCAGTGTCTACCGAAATGGGACTGATGCTCTCGACGCTCGACCAGCACATCGCGACGACGCACCACCGACTCTGCATCGGCAACCTGACCGACGAGCGGCGGGCCGAGCTCGCGTTCGCTCTCGCCGACCTACTCACGGAGCGCTACTTGCATTTGGCGGACCTATCTCCAGCTGATCCTACTCGTCCCGCATCAGAGTGACGAACGTCGCGCTCAGAATCATCGCAGCCGCGGTGCTCAGGATGACGAGCGGGATTACGTCGAGGCCCACGACCGCCTCGGGTGGGGCGAGCGGGCACGAGGCGCACTTTGAGGCACCGTAGGGCTCCTTGCGGTCGTTGCGGTCCTGGTAGGCGACCTCGGCGTTCTGGCGCTCGAGGGGCGGCGCGTCGGGCGGCGCGGTCAGGTCGATCGGCTTGTCGATCGTGCCCGTAACGGTCGGCTCGAAATCGGGCTCGGGCGTCTCCTCCATGTAATGGTGTACCATACTCTTAGAATAAGGTGCGAAAATCTGAAGTAACTCTCAGAGCAATGGGCGTCATCCGCCTCGACTCGCGCCTGTGGGACCCGGACTGGATCTGGCGACACACTTATCTCCGGTGGCTGTCTTTCATTGCATCAGTTGATTGTGGCTTTGGCTACACATACGAGTGGCTGCACCATTACAGCTCCGGCTGGGTGCGCGACTGGATATTCTGACCCACGAGCATGTATGTCGTCGTACACCCGCGACTTTTTGCTCCGGCAACACACTGTGTTGGACATGGTGACGAGGAGTGTCGGCACCGACATGGAATGGCTAACCGATGATTACATGTATCACTTGTCGCAAGGAACACTGGTGCGCGAAACCCACTTCCTCTCCCGCGCGATCGGCGCGGTTCGCGTCATTCGGCGCTTTCTTAACTCACTCGCGCGCGAAATCCTGTACCGCCCAGGCGGACTTCGCTACCTCCAAGCCCGTACCGAATTCCAGTTGCTCAGTGGGCAGCGCCGAGCGACGCGGCGTAACCGCTTGCTCTAAACGCGTGTCGGCGCGCGTTTCCCCGCGGTCGCCACCATCCCGCCGCCGACGAGCGGTTTGCGCACGTACGCCGCGATGATCTCCTTCCAGTTGTCCTGCGGGTAGAGCCGGATGTCGACGTACGGGTTCTCGTTGTCGTCGTAGAAGTCGCCGCCGCTCTCGTCGACGAGCCGGAACTTGTCGCCCCACCCGTGGTACGTCGGGATCCCTTTGAACATGATCTCGAGGAACGCCTTCATCTTGAAGAAGTCAAATTGCGCATACGTGTAGTGGTCCAGCGTCAGCAGGATGTGGAAGTGCGGGTGCTTCATCTTCGGCCCCACCTCGATCCCGCCATCGACGTCCACGCGCTCGACGTGCGTCTCGTATGTGTCGTAGATGTACGACGTCAACCCCCCGGGCCGGTCGCCACCGTAAAAGTTCTCCATTGCCGACTCCTTGCGGGTCTTCAAGATCGACGCCCAATTCGCGCGGCTGATCACGTCGCTCTCGACGTTCACGAGCTTCTTGCCACACACAATCAGCTGCGACAGCCACTTCTCGTTCCCAAAAAGTTCGTACGCCGCGTCGGCCATCTGTGTCATGATGCGGTTACCGACCCTCTCGTCGAGCACCGAACGGTGCAGCGAGTACGTGATGAAGAGCCGGGTCTGTCGGAGCAAGCGGGTCTGGCGCAGCAGTGCCTTCTGAGTGGGGGTTTTTAGCCTCGTCCAGATTTCGCTTGGAGCGTCGCCCACCTCCGTTACGTAGCCGTCACCGCGCCACATCGAGACCGCCTGTTTCGGGTGTGTGAATTCGCCGTGTGGCTTGCAACGGGTGCAGAGGTACACCTCGATACGGTAGTCCTTCGGATCGACGTTTGCCACCGTTACCTGCCGGCGCAGTTTGATCTTCTCGCCTGCGTTGGGTCGTGGCGGGACTTTGCCTTTAAACAACTTCCCCTCCCTCGTCACCTTGATCTCCGTCCTCCCTAAGTCAGCCTCCTTCAGCTCGTACACCAACGTCACGTCGCCAGTCGTCTGTGGGTCGTACTGCACCGTGATGAGGCAGTTATAGTAGACGCGATTCGCCGCGTTACGATACCGCTCGCGTGTCAGCTTGCCGTAGACACCCTTGAGCGTTTCGTCCACCTGCTTGCCTTGTGACAGATCTTCGTTGTTGGGGTCCCAAGTCAGCTTACTCTCATCCATGAGCCAGCAGAATTCGCCATCCTGCAAGGACAACACACAGTTTCGGTACTCGGTGCGCTGGATGTCGGAGTCGAATTGGCTCGTCTGGTCCACTAAGGCCACTTCGTTATTAAAGATGTAGCGGCGCTTCGTGTCGTTAGCGATGTCGATGAACACCTTCCGTGCCGCGTCCTGTGTGCGCAAGTGTTCGTTCAGCGTGTCGAACGAGTCCCGCCGCTCATCCATGTCGTCGAGTTGTAACAACTGCACAAGCTTGCCCAGTAGGTCGACGGCCGCACCCACATCGGCCTTCTGCTCTTCGCTGCTCGGGGCCTCGACGTGCGCTTGCACGTTGATGGTCGCTGGAGTGGCGTACTTAGTGTAGTTCTTCGGCCAGTGCATCGTACCAGTCTGTTTTAGTAGCTTCGTCATGTCCTCAGCCGCCTTGTCGAATTCGGCTTCCCATTGCTCGCGAGCTGCGCCTTCGAGCTTGGCTACTTCGGCCTTACTTTTCATCAACGCACTGTAGTCGACCTTACCGTCCAAAAGAGTCCAGAACGGCACGCCGCTGTTCGCCATCGCGTGTAGAGTATCGCCCGCGATGAGACCACTTGTCATCGTGACTCTGTTGTTGCGAATGAATAGGTGAGGAGCCATTGTCAACACGGCAGCGCAGTCGCGGCACACGTTACCGTGCTTGTGCGACCGCATCAAATGCAGCCCTTCCATGCCGTATTTGATTTGGTGACGTGGAGTCGTCACGCGCCCGGACCAGATGGTCTTGTACTGCTTCTTGTGACCGGCCTTTGTTGGTTTCTTCGCCTCGTCGTAGGCCGCGTTGTAGTAACGCCGGTACAATGGTTTGTCGATTTCCTTTGCGAACTTGCGGAGCTCGCTTGGTGCGCGAGGACTCTTCAGATCCATCGCGTAGGCTGGCCATCCGTACGTACCTACGGTGCTCGGGGTGTCGATGACCCCATCAGTCCCAGGGCGTACACGGTTGCGCAGTTCCTCCTCCACCGACTGTTCGCGCGGCAACGGCTGCTGACGAGCATTTACCAGTTGTTGAATCAATGCCGCCTTCCGCCCCACGGGTGTAATCCCCAGCTTTCCTAACTCTGCCCTCAGCTCAACGACCGTCATGCCGGCTGCATCGGCCTCCGTTGCGCCCGCCGCGCCGCCCACCCCGTCGGTGTCCAGCAAGTCGACGTTACCACTCCGGTCGGACCTCTCCATTGCACGACCCCGTCTGCCCTCCCGTTGTGTCTGACGAGCAGCTGCTTCTTCTTCGATGCTCTTCTCGTTTGCGGCACTTTGCCGGCCCTTGAACGGAGTGGTCGACCAGAATTGCGGATCGTGGAAGGGGATCGGCGCGGCGTGACACGTGCTCGTGGTCACTTGATTGGGCGTGTACAAGCGCGACGGCCAGTGCCGTGCGCGCTTCGTTGTCTTCCAGTCACCATAGTAGACGTGCTCGTATTCGAAGAAGCGCCTACTGCAGCGCGTGCATCCCTCGGAGTAACACTCGCCGTCCTTGAACACCGCGCTACGCGACCGGTACGGCAAGTGCTCGTAGTGCCACGGTGTCGTGACCCACTCTTCCACCGTCATGCCGTCGTCGTCGCCGAATTTGTCCACGAGCAATTTGCCGATCTGTGTGGTCGTTGTGCCAAACCCCATACACGTTTGCAGCTCGTTGAGCAGACTCGCCTTCAACATCGAGGCCGTCGTGCGCTGGACGCAGAGCGCGTCCTCAAAGCACTTCTTTGCGGGTGCCGGAAGCACTCTCCTCGGATCCTTCTTGAAGACCGCGCGCCACGCTCTATCGCTCGATTTGGTATGATTACCAGCGCCGTACTTCAACTGCGGCCCATTACGCACGTCGCTGCTCTTGAAGCAGTACACTCCGCCGACCATCCCCTTCTGCTTGTCATCGACGCTGATCTCGGTTGTCCCGCGCTTGATCGCGCGCGGTGAGAAGAAAATTGCCAATATGAGCGCGAAGGACTCGACGTGCACCTTGTAGGCAGCGGGATTCGCCAAGTACGTTTTCGGCGATGGTAGGATCGGTCCGAAGAACTCTGGCTTTGCGACGCCCCACTTACGCTTGATGTCGGTCACGCGCGCCACCACGGCCGTCGCGCCGATCATCGGGACGTGAGTGTACAGGCTGGCCTCCTGGCCATACGTCTCCTTGTACTTCTTCACGTCCTCCTCGTTCTGTGTCGTGTACACGTATTCGATCCTGGCCGCCTCGTAGCACGCTTCGTGAGGCCACGGTTGTTGGCTCTCCGAGAAGAAGCGACACGTGTCGTTATCGTCCTTCTGGTACGATCCTTCGCCCAACGGCGGACCTTTGAGCCCCGTCGGCACGGCCAATGTGTCGTCCGTCGTGCCTTCTAGAGATTTAGCTTTGTCGACGTCTTCATCACGCAGCACTTCGACCACGTCCATACCCGGATCCTGCATCTCCACAACAACCTCGTCGACGTTCTGTTGTTGCATCAGAGCGGCGTCCTCTGTCGTCTGCTGATCGTTGTTGCCATCATCTGGCCTCGTCTGCTGCTGAAACAAAACAGCGTTCGCGTCATACTGTCGCGACTGTCCACCGAGCTGCACCTCTTCACCCACGCCTTGATCCACTTCGTCGGCCTCCACCTCGCCAACTGTGACATTATCCTCCTCGTTCTCCTCCGCCCCCTCCTCCTCGTCCACCGCCCTGCCCACCCCCAGCAAGCTCAGTCGTTCTGCCTCTGGCGACTCCCAATTTTTGCTAAAATCAAAAAAGTGTTTCGCCGCCGGTAGCTTGGTGGCGGCTTCATCTGGCCCCAGCTCTTGCTTACCACCAAAGCGCAATGCCTGCAGTGCAGCGTGATCATTCTGATAGATACTCGGCGCGTCATCCAGTCTTTTTGGTAGTGGCTGATACCCAGCTTTAGTTTCTTTATCCGCCGTGATCGGACGATCTTTACCCTTCACCAGATTAGCTCGGCGTTTGTAGTCCGCGGTCGGCTTCCAGTGTGGGTAGAGCAAGAGCGCCTGTGCGACCTTGAAGCCGAACTGGTATGGCTGGGCGCGCTGCTCGCGATTGGGCTTGTGCGCGACGCCACCCGGCTTCAGTGCCGCCAGTTGCACACCGGCGCGTTTGGCAGCTTCCCAGTTCGAATGGTATGAGCGGGGTACCACGAGCGGGGTACCGTCGGGGGCAGTGTGTTTGAGCGAATCCATATGCGTGCCGTGCCATGTTCCACCCTTCCTGCCGGCTGCAGTCTTGTTGGCAGCTGGTTCTAGCTCACCATAGTACGGACCGAAGTAGGAAAGACCGATTTTCGCGTTGTCCTTTTTCTCCTCGTCCGTCAACTTTGGGGGGCCGGCCAAGTACGTCCACATGCTAATCGGCCGCCGGTTCCGGTCGAGTGTGTTGTTCTCCCACAAGCGCCCTATCTTCGGCAACTTGAAGCCGTCCTCGCCGCCGACGTACTCGAATGGCTCCTGTGCTGCCACAAAATCACGTGTTTTTGTTCCATTGCGGTTCCCGATTTCGCGTGCTTCTGTATCCTCTTTACCGTCGGTGTGCTTGGGGTCGGTGGCGGCCACACGTTCCAAGACATCCTTCCCTACTGGATGCAACTTCTCCCGCACCACGAGTGTGTTGTTGACGTGTTCGTATCGTGGATTTGGGCAACGGAAGCGGATGCGGAAGTGTTTGTCCCCCACCTTCTCGTGCACTGTCCAGTTGTTTTCTGGTTTCGTGCACCCCGGGTAATAGTAGAGTCCAATAACCGCCGCGAGGAGGTTGCCAATGCTAGGGCATTTTTTATAGTCGGTTGTCGGTAGCTCCCAACACTTCCCGTTTACGGCCGGGTCGAATCCCGCGGTCGTGAACGCATTGGCCTTGCCTTGGCTGGCGCCGAACTCGGCCGCGCCACCCGCCAAGTTCGCCTTGCCCAGGAAGTCGGCGTGTGAATAGACCACCCAGTAGTTCGTACCGTACATGTCCACCCCGGCTTGCTCCCCAAACGATTTGTTCATCGACGTCCCGGGGCCCCCAAAGTACGGCGTATTCGTCAGCAGCCCGATCTCGCGACCGATATTCTCTGGAGCCGCTACCTTTCTGGTCGACGCAGCGACGTGGAATTGCCGCTTACTAACGATTGTGGTGGCATTATTATTTAGTGGGATCACGTCCTTCGTCTCCACTCGCCCCTGGCCGAGCACCTCACTCTTTGACGGATCCGTGACATCGTAATAGCTTGTTACTCGTGCATCGAACTTGGCGTGCTGGTCGCCCGACGTCAGCAAATTGGCAATCATGTGCTGGAACGCCGGCCCGCCGTCCGGCAGATCCCGATTGTCGTCGTACATTGTGATTGCACACCACATTTCGAACGATATCAGTCCTACGGGCCATTTATCCTTTTGTTCGACATCCTTCCAATACTCAACATCGTGATGTTTCTCGGCGCCGCTATCTTGCCCATACGGCAACAAGCCAAACTTTACGGGCATCGACACTCCTACTTCAGAAAACTTACGCCGCGCGCGCCTCGAACGCCGCGGGCACCGGACCCGCTCCGATGGCCTTCTTGATGTACTGGCGCATCACCGTCGTCCAGTCCGACTGCGGAAGCAGCTTCACTTGCAGGTAGGGCAGCTTCTTGACGCGGTCCTCCGCGTGGAGATTCGAGATCTGCTCGTTGTAAGCTTTCTTGAACGCCCATTGCATCAGCGAGACGTTGATCTGGATCTGGCTGTAGTGCACGATCGTCAGCCAGATGTGGCAGTGCATGCGCCCACGGACGTCGCCGATCTCGACGTTCGAGTCCCAATCGAGCTTCTCGATCACGTCGATCGCGTGGTCCCCGACGTAGTGGCCGTCCTTAGGTCCAAACTTCAGGTACTGCACCAGGGTCTCCTCGCGCGCAATCTTGTCCAGCGCGTTCTTGAAGATAGCCTGTGCCCGCGACTCCTTAGCTGCCGGCACCTTCTGGTTTGGGTTGATCGTGATGAAGAAGTTGCTCTCGATCTTGCGCCGGGGTTTGCCGTTAGCATTGTCG
>MDSV01212591.1_pt1 | contig 12806 bp, 14 predicted proteins | sample 810851 | NCBI WGS metagenome assembly MDSV01 (sample SAMN05326640, study PRJNA326480) | marine metagenome | isolation source: seawater | place: Atlantic Ocean: North East | collected 2012 | reverse complement strand
CTAGTTTAATTACAAAAAGTAAAAATTATTTATTTGATGAGAAAAATGTTATTTATAGAGACATTAAATCAACTGAGACATCAAAAAATACATGGATGTCTATTTTACAAGATATTTCAAATTTTGGAATAAATAATCTTTTAATTGAAGCAGGGCCAACTTTTGTTAACGATTTAATCAAATATAAATTGATTAATGAGATCATTTTGTTTAGATCCAATAAAATAATAGGTAATGAAGGAATTCCGTTTGTGGGCAATCTAAACTTAACTAATATTAAAAAAACATTTTATTATAAGCTCATTGATTCCAAAAAATTTCAAGATGATATCTTTGAGTTGAGAAGGTTAGTTTTATAAAATGTTTACAGGTATCGTTAGTGCATTAGGGAAAATTCATGAAATTAAGAAAGATTTTATTCATACTCTTTATGTAGATATTGATAAGATTAATCTTGATGGCTTTTTAACAAAAAAAAATCCTATTAATCTTGGATCATCAATATTGTGTTCAGGAATATGTTTAACTGTTAAAAAAATTGATAAAAAATTATTAATATTTGATGTCAGTGATGAAACTATTGAAAGGACAAATTTTTCTTCATGGAAAATAGGTTCAATAATTAATTTGGAAAGATCTTTAAAAGCCGGTGACGAAATTGGAGGTCATTTTGTTTCAGGTCATGTTGATGATATTGCAGAAATTAAAGACATTAAAAAGATAAATAAATCTATAAGATTAAGATTAAGTTTTAAAAAAAAATTGCAAAAATTTATTACTGAAAAAGGTTCTGTAACTCTTAATGGTGTATCTTTGACTGTTAATAAAACAGGTAAAAATTATTTTGATGTTAATATCATTCCATTTACTTGGGAAAATACTAATTTTAAATTTTTGTCAATTGGATCAACTTTAAATATTGAAATTGACATGTTATCTAGATACTTAATCAATTATAAAAAAGTGAGATGAGTCTTATGAAAATCGCTAAAACAGAAGAAATAATTGCAGATGCATCTAAAGGAAAAATCTTTATTTTAATTGATGACGAAAAAAGAGAAAATGAAGGTGATTTATGTCTTTTAGGTGATTTTGCGAATCCAGAATCTATTAACTTTATGGCAAAATACGGTAGGGGTTTAATTTGTTTAGCTATTACTAAGTTGCAGGCTGAAAGACTTGGTTTATCTTTGATGCAACGAAAAAACGAATCTAGGTATGATACAGCTTTTACAACGTCTATTGAAGCCAGATCTGGAGTTACTACCGGTATATCTGCATCAGATAGAGCCCTCACTATAAAAACTGCAATAAATGAACAAAATAATGAATCTCATATATCAACTCCTGGACATATTTTTCCAATTATTTCTAAAGAAGGAGGTACATTGGTAAGAGCAGGTCATACTGAGGCTGTTGTAGACATAGCAAAATTATCTGGCCTTAATCCTTCTGGTGTCATATGTGAAATAATGAAAGACAATGGAGAAATGGCTAGATTACCTGATTTAATAAACTTTGCAAAAGAACATGATATTAAAATTGGTACTATTGCAGATTTAATTTCTTATAGAAGAAAAAATGAAAAAATAATTAAGAGATATGCTGAAAGAAATTTTTTAAGTAATTTTGGGGGTGAATGGAGAATTATTGTTTATAAAAGTTTAATTGACGATGTCGAACATTTGGCATTAATAAAAGGTTTAATTACAGATGAAAACCCTACTTTTGTTAGGGTTCACTCTTTTAACCCAATGTCAGACTTACTTGGAGAGAAAATATTAGATAAGCCAGAAAATATTCTATCTAAGTCAATGAAAATAATATCAGATGAAGGTAAGGGAGTTATTATTTTGATAAATGATTCTTATAGAGATTTTCTTTCAAAAAAAATTAAAACTTCAATCACAAGCTTATCTGATAATAACTCAGAGTTAAGAAATTATGGTTTTGGAGCTCAAATTTTATCTGATTTAGGATTAACAAAAATGATTTTAATTTCAAATTCTAAAAAATCTCCTGCAGGTTTGAAAGGATTTGGATTGTCAGTTGAAGGATGGCGTTCTGTTGATTAACAAAGAGAAAATTAAAGTATTAATAGTAATTGCGGATTTCTATAAGGAAATATCTCATAATTTATTATCTGGAGCTTCAGAATTTTTTTTAAATAAGAAAATTAGTTATGATGTTGTTAGAGTTCCTGGAGCACTTGAGATTGCACAGACTATAAAATTTCATCATGAAAATAATCAAGAAAATTATGATGGTTTTCTTGCTTTAGGATGTGTCATTAAAGGGGATACATATCATTTTGAAATTGTTGCAAATGAGTCTGCTAGAGCGCTATCAGATTTGTCTATTCATTTCTCTTTGCCAATTGCAAATGGAATTTTAACGACTTATAACAAAAACCAGGCTTTAGAAAGATCTAATACTAAAAAACTAAATAAGGGTAAAGAAACAGCAATGGCATGTCTAACTTTAATTAATATTAAACAAAAACTGCATTAAATAAAATTGATAAAAAATTATAACATAGTTAATAGTAACATTAGACCAAAGTCTATTAGGAAAAAAACCGGGGCTAGAATTTCAGCAGTTCAGATTTTATATTTGTCTCATATTGGAAATGTTAATATCAAAACAGCTTATGATGATTTTTCTGAAAGTTATAAAAATATAATTTTAACTGAATTGGATATAAAAAATTTAGAAATTGACCTGCTTCATAGAATAACAAATGGAGTGACTGATTATAGAGAAGTTATTGATAAACATATATCAATAAATCTTTTAGATAATTGGAAGATAGATAGATTGAGTATTAACGAATTAAATATCTTTAGATTGTCTGTATTTGAAATGTCTATAGATAAAGTTTTTGATAAAAAAACAATTATAAATGAGTATACAAGTATATTTGATGCTTTCATGGGGAATATTAATTTTGCAAATGGATTTTTAGATATGATCTCTAATAAAAAAATAGAATTATAATTATTTTATGAATGAATTTGAACTAATACAAAAGTATTTTAAACCTCTTACAAATGAGGTAGGCAGATCATTTGAAGATGATGCAGCTGTTTTTAAAAGTGAAAATAAAGTAGATTATGTTATTTCAACAGATACTCTTGTTGAAAAAGTTCATTTTTTTGGAAATGAAAAACCCGAACTAATTGCTAAAAAATCTTTAAGAACTAATATCTCTGATCTGGCAGCAATGGGAGCAGAGCCGCTTTATTATAATTTGTCATTAAGTATACCCAAAAATAAAATTAATAATTTTATCAAATCTTTTTCTAAGGGTCTTTTATCAGATCAAAACTTATTTAATCTAAAATTAATAGGAGGTGATTTAACAGCTTCTTTAGATTTAATAACAATAACTATAACTGTATTTGGAAAAGTTCCTTCTGGAAAAGCTATTCCAAGATCTGGTGCAAAAGAGAATGACTTGTTATGCGTTACCGGAGAATTAGGTCTATCAAATATAGGTCTTAGATATATTAACAACAATGAAAAAAAATTTCATATTGCTAAACAAAAATACTTAATTCCTGAACCAAGAATAGTATTTGCATACAAAATTAGAAATTACGTTAATTCTATGATAGATATTTCAGATGGTCTTATTCAAGATGCTTTCCATATTTCTAAAAATTCTAATTTAGAAATTCATTTTAATTTTTCTAATTTACCTTTGCCTTTGATAAGCGGAGTATCAAAAAGTGAAATTCTAAATTCTGCATTATATGGAGGAGATGATTATGAATTACTTTTTTCTTTAAATAAAAACAATTTGAAAAAAATTATGAAAATAGCTAAAAATTTGAAACTAAAAATTACAAATATTGGCTTTTTAAAAAAAGGTAGAGCAGGCAAAATTTTCGATAAAAATAAAGAGGTTGACACTCAGGGTTTCAAACATTTTTAAAAGTTTAATTATTTCTTCTTCTCATATTATCAAATATTTCTTTAAAAAAGTTAAATCTTGTTCTTGTTTGATAATTATTATCTTGAAGATCTTCATTCATTGAGAATTTTGATTCCTTATTTTCAGCTAAATTAGACTCTCTTACAATATTATCTTCATCATATATTACTTCTAGTATAATAGTTTTAATCAAGTCATCTTTTTTTGATATATTTCTTTTTAATTCTTGAGATATATAATAATGAACATTTTTCGTGTAGGGATTTTTTATTGAGGGAGGGCCAAGCTTAGAAATTAACTCACTTTTTGTAGTTTTTCCATTTTTAATAGATATTTCTAAAATATTTATTTTATTAATTCCATGTAATTTTTTTTCTGATTCATAACTGCATGAAAAAGTAAAAATTGATGTTATTAGAAATAATATATATATATACATTTCTTAAACATAAATCTTACTTATGAATAAAAGCAAATGTTTTTTAAAAAGAAAAATAATTATTTTTTAGTAAATAAAATTTATTCTAAGATTTTAATACAATCTAGGTGCGAATTCATTTATAAAAAACTTGGGGTTCCAGACACTTTTGATGGTAGGTTTGATGTCCTTATCCTTCTTACAATAATTGTTATTTATAATTTATCTAACTTAAATTCTAAAGGAAAAATATTAGCCCAAGACTTGTTTGACTATTTGTTCAAAGATCTTGATTATACTTTAAGGGAAATGGGTCTTGGAGACTCAGGGGTTTCAATTAAAATAAAACATTTAGTCTCAGCTTATATGGGAAGACAGAAGTCATACTGTGAGTCTTTTAAAAGTAAAAATTTTAACAAATTATATATGCATATTGATAATAATATTTTTAGAAACTCAAAAACAAAACCAGATAAAGTAAAAAAGATATGTGATTATTGTTTTCTTGTTATAGAAAATTTTGAAAATTTTGATAAAGAAGAATTTTTAGAAGGAAATTTTCTATTTCCTTCATTCAAAATTAAATAGTTTATGTTGCAATGTATAGCCCTAACTGATAAAAACACTAATCTTTTAAATGCATAATTTTGCAGGAGTTTTCCTTGAAGAAAATACAAATTTCATTGGATGCTATGGGTGGAGATGATGCCCCTAGAGTTGTAATTGAGGGAGCTTCAGAAGCAAAAACGAGATATCCAGATATTTCATACATTTTTTATGGTAATAAAAATAAGCTTCTTCCAATTTTGAATTCACATAAAAATCTATTAGGTAGTGAGTGTATACATACAAAAACTTATGTAAAAGCAAATGATAAACCTAGTAATATAATTAGAAAGGGCGGAAATACTTCAATGGCTCTATCAATAAAAGCTGTCAAGGAAGGAAAGGCAGATGCAGTTGTTTCTGCTGGTAACACAGGTGCTTTAATGGCCTTTTCAAAACTATTTTTAAGAACAATGCCTGGTATAAATAGACCTGCTATTGCTGCTTGTTTTCCTACGCAGACCGGAGAAGTTTGTATGCTTGATCTCGGTGCAAACTTAGAATGTGATAAAAATAATTTAATACAATTTGCTATGATGGGTCAGGCTTTTGCTAAAATTGTAATGGGTGTTAAGGACCCTAAGGTTTCCCTTTTGAATGTTGGAGAGGAAGAGATTAAAGGATTAGTTCATATTAAGGAAGCTTCTGACTTGTTATTTAAGCTAAGAAAAATTATAAATTATAATGGATATATTGAAGGCGATAAAATAACTGATGGTTCATCTGATGTGATTGTTGCTGATGGGTTTACTGGAAATGTAGCTTTAAAGACTGCGGAGGGAACAGCTAACTTTTTAACTAATTCTCTAAAAAAATCATTTAATAAATCTTTAATGGCAAAATTAGGTTATTTATTTGCGAAAAAAGCCCTTGAAAGCTTTAAAGTTCATATGGATCCAAGAAAATATAACGGAGCAGTATTTCTTGGCCTAAATGGTATTGCTGTGAAAAGTCATGGAGGAACAGATTCTTATGGTTTTGCAAATGCAATTGGTGTCGCTTACGACATGGTTAAATATGAATTTTTAAACGAATTGATGTCAAAAACATTAAAATCAACTAAATACTTAGAAAAAAATTATAGTGTAATTTTATGAAAGATTTAATATTAATGACTGGAATAGGTTCCTATCTTCCAAAAAATAAAGTTTCAAATAATGACTTATCTGCTTATGTTGATACTTCAGATGAATGGATACAACAACGAACTGGCATAAAGTTTAGACATTTCGTGGGAAAAAATGAATTAACATCTGATATGGCTACAAAGGCATCTATTGATGCATTAAATTACTCAAAATTAAATTCAAATGACATAGATCTTATAGTTTTAGCTACAACAACTCCTGATAATTCATTTCCATCCACTGCTTCAAAGGTTCAAAAAAATTTAAAAACAAAAGCTATAGCCTTTGACATTCAAGCTGTGTGCGCAGGTTTTATTTATGCTTTGTCAGTTGCGACCTCAATGTTAAGAAATAATTTTGGAAAAAAATGTTTAGTGATTGGTGCGGATAGTATGTCCAAAATTTTAAATTGGAAAGACAGAACTACTTCAGTATTATTTGGAGATGGCGCAGGAGCTGTTGTTCTAGAAAAATATACTTTAAAACAAGAATTTTACAATAAAGATATAAAATGGGGAGTGTTATCTAATTATTTGCAGACTGATGGAGAGTTATATGACATTTTATATACTGATGGTGGCATATCATTAAATCAATCTTCGGGTCATATAAAGATGATTGGAAAAGATGTTTTTAAGCATGCAGTAGAAAAGTTATCAAATTCCTTCTTATCATCATTAAATGAAGCTAAATTGTCTATTAATGATATCGATTGGTTAGTACCTCATCAAGCTAATCAAAGAATAATAAACTCAGTTGCAAATAAATTAAATGTAGATTTTAAAAAAATAATTTCTACAGTTTCATATCATGGTAATACTTCAGCCGCTTCAATTCCACTTGCCTTGAATGTAGGTTTGAAAGATCAAAGAATAAAAAATAGCCATGTATTAGGTTTACAAGCTATAGGAGGAGGTTTGGCTTGGGGTTCTAGCATTGTTAAATTTGGAAAACCTGATGATTTAAAAGAAATATGTTTATAACAACTTGAATTTAATGTATTGTATTTAAATGAAAAAAACATTGACCAGAAGTGATTTAATAGAAGAGATTAATAATAAAATAGGTATCTCTTTAACTGATTCTTCAAAAATAATTGAAGATATATTTGAAGAAATATTAATTTCTTTAGAAAATGGTAATGATGTTAAACTCTCATCATTTGGTACTTTTTCTGTAAAACATAAAAAGTCTAGAGTTGGTAGAAACCCTAAAACTGGTATTGAAGCAGAAATAAGTGCTAGAAGGGTTGTAACATTTCACCCATCAAATTTAGTAAGAAAAAAAATAAAATAAATTAATGAAAGAAAATACAGCCTATCAGACAATTTCTGAAACTTCTAAGCTTTTAAATATACCTACTCATGTTCTAAGATTTTGGGAAAAAAAATTTACTATTTTAAAACCAAAAAAAAGCTCAGGAGGAAGAAGATATTATTCAGTATCAGATTTCAAAAAACTAAATCTTATAAAAGAATTATTATATGAAAAAGGTTATACAATTAACGGCGCGATAAATGCTTTAGATGAAAATGAAAAATTTAGTAATTTTGAGAGTAATGTTAGTTTAAAAAATGAACAAGCTTTAGAAAAGTTAGAAAAACTATCTGTTTCTGTAAAAAAAATTAAAAAAATTTTAGAAAATTATTAGTTTCGGGCCATAGCGCAGTCTGGCAGCGCATCCGTCTGGGGGACGGAAGGTCACAGGTTCAAATCCTGTTGGCCCGACCAGAATAAAATAAATAACTGATTTTATATGATTATTAAAGATAATGTATTATATTATAATTCTATCTGAATTGAGTTTTAAGAAAAATATATAAAAATAAGAAAAAGATATATAAAAAATAAGTGTTTAGTAAATTTCTTTATACTATTTTGACCGAGGCTTATTGTTTTTGGAGTTATATATTTTTTTTTTAATTACTTTCAATATGAAAATCATAAAAAATCTATTGCTTAATTATAGGAGCGTTTTTTTCTTTTGGAATAGGGCATATATAGGGATTATTATCTAATTTCTTTTTATGATTTTTTTTAACTTCATCTAATTTTTTAGGGTTTGTTAATAGATGTATAGCAGTAGAGGCCATAATTTTCGCTGCGTGGATCATGCCTTTATGAGCAGCAGAAGTTTTACCTTGTGTTACGGTCTGCCAAGTATGAAAAGGAGTTCCAACAGCACAAGTTGTTATCCTAGCTTGTACAGTTGGAGTAACCCAACTTACATCACCAACGTCAGTTGAGCCTATTCCACCATAATAGTTATAATTTAATGGTGCTACAAAATCACATAAACTCATTTTTAATGGTGTTTTAATACCAATTCTCTGAAAACTTGATTTAATTTCTTCTTCTGTAAAAGTTGATCTAATCTTATTTGCAAAATCAATATCATCTTTATCAAAAATAACAGGCCCAAGTTTTTCAAATTCAGATTGCATGACTTCTTCTAAAACTTCATTTCCTAATAAATTTGATACGCCTGAAAAAATACTTTTTTCTACGTTAGTGCCAGTCATTAGAGCTGCTCCTTCTGCAATTTTTGTAACTCTTTTGGTTATATCTCTAAGTTCAGCTAAATTAGAAGCTCTGATTAATTGTCTTATTTTTGCTTTAGCTTGAACTACATTTGCAGCATTACCACCTGAATCTAAGTAAGCATAATGAATTTTTGCTGTATGTGGAATATGCTCTCTTAAATAATTGACTCCGACATTCATCAACTCAACAGCGTCTAAAGCACTTCTTCCTAAATGTGGTGATGTGGCAGCATGAGCTGCTTTTCCATGAAATGTATAATCAATTCTGATATTTGCAAGAGAAACTGGGATATTAACAGAATTAAAAGTTGCAGGATGCCAGCATATAGCCGTATCTACATCATCAAAGCAACCATCTCTTGACATATATGTCTTTGCCGCTCCACCTTCTTCTGCAGGACAACCATAATATCTAACAATAGCATCAATATTATTTTTTTTAATCCATTCTTTAATAGAAGAAGCTGCAAGTAGAGAAGCCGCTCCTAATAAATTATGACCACAACCATGACCGTTTCCATTTATTTTAATTGGATTATGTGAGATTTTACCAGGTTCTTGACTTAGGTATGGGAGCGCATCAAATTCTCCTATGAACGCTATAACAGGACCTTTTGTTCCACTCTCCCCTAAAACTGCAGTAGGCATTCCACAAAAATTCTTTTGTACTTTAAAACCTTCATTATCTAGAACTTTTGTATGTTCTTTAACAGAATTAAATTCTTTATAAAGTATTTCTGGATTATCAAAAATAGTATCAGAAAGTTTTATATAATTTTCTTTTTTCTTTTCAATTATTTGCCATATTTGTTCTTCATTATTCATTTTTACACTTTTAAAAAAAATATCTCATACTTATTTAAAACCAAAATTGACTTTGAATCAACTGAACTAGATTATTTTTATTATGTAAAATAAAAAATTTACAAATACTATTTTATTATCTATAGAAATATTTATTATTTCAATTTTTTTGACTATAATTAAAAATTATTATAAATGAATAACAATCTAAAAAATAAAAATCGTTATTTTGAAGATTTTAAAATAGGTGAGATTTTCTTAATACCTTCAAGGACACAAACAAGCGGAATATTCTCAATGTTTCAAGCTGTTTCAGGGGATAATGATCCTATTCACTATGATCGAGTTTTTTGTAAAAAAAAGGGTTATAAAGATATGTTAGCTCATGGTATGCAAGTTTTAAATCAAACAGCTGCAGGAGCAGGAAATTTTCCGAGTGAAGTAAGGGATTCTTTATTAGGAATGATAGAAATCTCGGGTAAATTTTTAAAACCAGTTTTTTTAAATGATACTTTATATCCTTCTTTAAAAATAATTAAACTTATTCCTCAGAAATCAACAGGAATTATTTGCATGGAAGCAATTATAAAAAACCAAAATGAAATAATAGTTTTTGAAGGAGAACATAAATATTTAATTAAAAAAAAAACAAAATTTTAATTTAATTAAAAAGTTAATGGATTGTTTTTATAAATTAAATTTATCTCTGATATAATCTCTTCGCTTAACTTTAAACTTCTAGCAGATAGAATATGTTTTAATTGTTCAAAGGTAGTTGAGCCAAAAATTACTGATCCCATAAATGAACGTTGATTGCAGAATGCAAGTGATATATTTACAAGATTTAAATTATATTTTTTTGATAAATTCAAATATTCATTGACTGCTTTATTTGTTCTGAAATTAAATCTACCGCCTAATTCGTCCACTCTTGAAAGTCGAGAGTTTTTTGGAATTTTGTTGTCAGCATATTTTCCGCTTAGAAGACCTGCTGCTAAGGGAGAGTATGCAATTAGAGGTATATTCTCGTTATGCGATAATTCACTCATATCTGTATCATAATGTCTGCAAAGTAAACTATACTCATTTTGAATTGAAGTAACTGGAAAATTTCTATAGTTTTTTGCAGCTAAAATAAATTGCATTACACCCCAAGAGGTTTCATTTGATAGTCCAAAAGCTCTAATTTTACCTTGAACTTTTAAATTATATAGCGTGTCAACTATTAATGGAATTTCATTGATAATATTTTTTGTATCTTGTTTTGAAGGATCATAATCCCAATGTTGTCTAAAATGATAAGAACCTCTATTAGGCCAATGAAGTTGATATAAATCTATATAATCAGTTTTTAACCTTTTTAAACTTTCATTAACAGCAAATTTAATTCCTTCGGGACTAATTGGTTTACCATTCCTTATGTTTTCAAAACCTTTACCAATTATTTTTGTAGCTAAAACAACTTTATCCCTTTTAGAGGGGCTTTTTTTAATCCAATTTCCAATTATTCTTTCTGTATCACCCTGAGTACTTTTTCTTATAGGACAGGTTGGATACATTTCAGCAGTATCTAAAAAATTTATTCCAGAATTAATGCAATGATCTATTTGCATATGAGCCTGTTTTTCTGGAGTTTGTTCACCAAAAGTCATTGTTCCTAGACAAAAAGAAGATACTATTAATTCAGAATTACCTAGTTTTTTTAATTTCATTTTTATTATAAATCAAGTTGCTAGTTTCAAATTATTTTTCATTATTTTTTAATTAATTGTTCAAATGATTTAAAATTTGATTTTAAGTTATGTTTATTTTCTAAGTTTCCAAAAAAAGCAGTTTTAATATCTTCTTTAAAGCTATCAGAAAACCTTTTGTTTGCTTTGATAAAATTATTTTTATTTATCATTTTTGTATAATAACTATTGGTAATTTCAAATATTAAAACACCTTGAGGAGTCGTTAGAAAAGTAAGTCCCTGTTTTTTATTTTTATGAAGCTTGAGAATAGTTTGTTGATTAAATATTTTTTTATCTAAAGAATTAGTATTTTCAAATTTCTTGATACCAGTTTTACTAACAAACTTATTTTTATATTTAGATTTATTTTTTATAATACTCTTTGCTTTTTCAAGAGTTAAAAGTAATTTCTTTTCATTAAGAATATCTTTTATTACTTTAGATTTAGATGCCTTGAATTGAAGTAACTTTTTTTTGTTTTCTTTAATAATATTAATTAAAACATATTTATCATTGCTTAGTTCTATTAAATCACTAATTTCATCAATTTCTGTGTTCCAAATAGCATCAATGAATCTTTTTTCAAAATTTAAATCTTTTAATTCGTTATTTTCAAATAAAAAACCAGACTTTGTAAAGTTTTTTAAAAATTGAATTTTCCTTTTATTTCCTAAATTATCTGAATTAGCTATTTCGATCAAAGTTTCACCTGAAAAAACTTTGTCATTTATTTCATCTATTTTATTAAATAATGCTTCAGTACCTAAATCAGTTTCAATTTCTTGATACAAATCTTTATAGGCCGTTTTTAACGGTATCATTTCTTCAGGATAAATTTTAGCAATTTTAATAACATGATAGCCAAATGATGTTTTGATAGGTTCTAGAACTGCATTTAATTTTGATTGAAATATTTTATTAGCTAAGTCCTTTTGTAATTGGTTCTTTTTAATGTTTTTTAATAAAATATCACTTTTTAAATAATTAAGTTTTTTTGCTAATTCTATAAAATTTTTGCCTTTTTTAATTTCATTATGAAAATCTTTTGATTTTTTTTCATCATTAAAAATTATTTGGAAGTAATCTCTCTGTTCGGGTTTAAAGTATTCTTTTTTTCTTTGTTCGTATAGATTTCTTATATCTTCTTCTTTAACTTTTATCTTATTAAAAAAATCTGAAGGTTTAAATTCTAAATAACTTATTTCTCTGTTTTTTGGAGAAAAGTAATTATCCTTATTTTTATTAAAGAAATTTAATTGTTCTGTCTCATCTGGAGTTTGAATTATATTTTTATCAATATATGGTAAAAGAAAATATCTTAAATCAATCTTTTTGTTTTCCCATTTTACAAAATCTGAAACAAAATTTTTGTTATATTTATTATTATGAGTTATAGGAAAAAGAATATGATTTTGTAAGTTTTGAGATTTTAACATATCTATATATGCTTTTTCAGACAAATTGTTTCTAGCTAAAGTATTTTTAAATAATTTTGAGGAAAAAGCTCCATCTTCAACAAACATTTTGTCATTAGAGATTTGTTTCAAAAGATGTTTTCTAGGAATAATTAAATTATTTTCAAAACCTTCTTCGTCTATAAGAATTTTTAATTTAAATTTTAAAAGTACTTGGTTTAAT
>MDSV01163688.1_pt1 | contig 12806 bp, 10 predicted proteins | sample 810851 | NCBI WGS metagenome assembly MDSV01 (sample SAMN05326640, study PRJNA326480) | marine metagenome | isolation source: seawater | place: Atlantic Ocean: North East | collected 2012 | reverse complement strand
TGCTCAAGGGATGGAAAGAACGACAGCTGACTACATGGGAATGCTTGCTACGGTGATGAACGCATTAGCAATGCAAAGTGCCTTAGAAGCTCTTGGTATAAATACTCGAGTTGTGTCTGCTATTCCTATGGACCAGGTTTGTGAGCCTTACATTCGGCGTCGTGCTGTTAGGCACCTAGAGAAGAACCGTGTGTGTATTTTTGCAGCGGGTACTGGAAATCCATATTTTACGACAGACACAGCTGCAACTCTTCGTGCGTCTGAAATGGCCTGTGAGGCTATCTTTAAAGGTACAAAAGTGAACGGTGTTTATGATAAAGATCCAGCAGTACACTCTGATGCGGTTAGGTATGAAGCAACAGATTATGATGAAGTTCTACAAAAAAACTTAAAAGTTATGGATGCCTCAGCTATAGCATTAGCTCGAGACAATAATTTACCAATTATTGTATTTTCTTTGAATGAGCCAGGTGGGTTAGCTTGCATTCTAAGAGGAGAAGGTACTTATACCTCTGTAAGTTAAAGGTATGAATTTTTATTAATTGTAAGTGAGGTTAGAATGCCTGAAGAAGATTTTGAGATAGATATAGAAGACTTAGAGCGGCGAATGGATGGGGCTTTAAACTCATTAAAAACAGAGTTTCTGTCTCTAAGAACTGGTAGAGCTTCATCATCAATGTTGGATCCAATTAATATGGAAGCATATGGGACATCTACGCCATTAAACCAATGCGGCACTGTGAATGTACCAGACCCCAGAATGATTACGGTTAACATTTGGGATAAATCCCTCGTTAACGCAGCGGAAAAAGCAATAAGGGAATCGGGTCTTGGAATTAATCCAGTAATAGACGGGACAATCATTCGTTTACCTATACCAGAGTTAAATGAAGAGAGACGGCGTGAGTTGACAAAGTTAGCTGCTAATTATGCCGAAAATGCAAGGATTGCTGTTAGAAACGTTAGGCGAGATGGGATGGATCAGATTCGTAAAGGAAAAACTTCTGGTATGAGTGAGGACGATCAAAAGATATGGTCTGATGAAATTCAAAATGTAACAGACTCTGGGATCGTAAAAATCGATAATGCTTTAGAAACAAAACAAGCTGAAATTATGCAGGTTTGATCAAGTCTGTAATAATTAGTGAGAAAATATTTGCTTAATAATTTAAAGTTTGATGATTTTGGAGTTCGATTAATTTCGGCGGTTGTTTTACTTTCTATAGGTGTATTTTGTTTATATATGAGCAGCTTTTTTTATATTTTATTAATTCTTTTTCTGTCAGTTTTTTTATTTTATGAAGTCTGTAAATTACTTAATCCAAAAATTTCGAACGGAATGCTATTACTACAACTGATTGCTGTATTACTAACTTTATTGCTTTACTTGAGGGTTGGTTCAAATGATGGCTCTTTTCTTCCGTTAATTCCCGCTTCTATCTTGGTTATTACATGTAATTCTAATCGATTGTTAAGCTTTTTTACCGGTGTTTTACTCACTGTAGCCCTTATGGCCTTCTTCGAAATTAAGTTTGATTTGGGCATGATTACACTTCTGTGGTTGATCACTTGTGTTATTATCACAGATCTTGCTGGTTACTTCGTAGGACGTGTATTAGGTGGTCCAAAAATTTGGCCTTTGGTAAGCCCAAATAAGACTTGGTCTGGTTTGATTGGTGGATGGGTTTTTGCTGTCCTGATCGGTATAATTTTTAAAATATCTTTTGATTTAAGTTACTTATTTTTATTTTTGAGTTTAATAATCTCAATCAGCTCTCAGCTTGGTGATTTTTATGAAAGTTGGTTAAAAAGAAGAATAAATAAAAAAGACAGTTCAAAATTAATACCTGGTCATGGTGGTTTTATGGACCGTTTTGACGGATTTATTGGTGGTGCCTTGGGGTTTAAAGCGTGTTTGTTGTTTGTTAATTCAGAAGTGGTAATCGCTTGACGGATCGAAAAAAAATATCAATTTTTGGTTCAACAGGTTCGATTGGAGTAAATACGGTTGATGTCCTTCTTCAGTCTGGTGGAGAAAAAAAATTTAATGTCAGAGTTTTGTCAGGTGGTAATAATGTGAAACTCTTAGCTGAGCAAGCTACTAAACTGCAAGTGGAATTGGTTGTGACTGCCTTTCCTAATAAACTTGAAGAATTAAACTCGTACCTGTCAGGTACTGGAATTCGGGTTTTAGCAGGAGAAGAGGCTTTGGTTGAGGCCGCTAGTATTTTTTGTGATTGGACGATGTCTTCAATTATTGGCGCAGCTGGTATAAAGGTTGGCTTGAAAAGTCTTGAACATGGAGGTATTTTAGCGTTAGCAAATAAAGAAACGATGGTTTGCGCCGGCGATTTAGCCAATAAATTAGCAAAAAAATATCAATCTAAAATAATTCCAGTTGATAGTGAGCATTCGGCAATTTTTCAATGTTTGAGAGGTGAGAATATCAAGGAGGTTGAAAGTATTACATTGACCGCTTCTGGTGGCCCTTTTCGGAATTTAGCAATAGACGAGTTAAAAAACGTATCGCCGGATGAGGCTGCCAACCATCCTAATTGGAAAATGGGAAAAAAAATTTCAATTGATAGTGCTAGTATGTTTAATAAAGGCTTGGAAGTCGTTGAAGCGCATCATTTGTTTTCTTTAAGTGGCGATATGATTGATGTTTTAATTCACCCAGAATCAATTATTCACGCTTTAGTTAATTTTAGAGATGGCTCTTCTCTTGCGCAATTGAGTGCTCCTGATATGAGATCCGCTATTGCTTTCGCTCTTAATTATCCAAATAGATCATATTTAGATGTTAAGAGAATGAATTTACTTGACTTATCAGCATTAACTTTTGAAAGGGTGGATTTTCATCGTTGGCCATCGCTACGAATGGCATATAGAGTCATCGATTTGGGCGGTTCCGCTGGTGTAGTTTATAATGCCTCGAAAGAAGAGGCTCTTGAGTCATATATTAATAAAGAAATTGGTTTTTTGGAGATGTATCAATGTGTAGAAAAAGTTATAAAGTATCTGACACGTGAGCAATATTTCAAAAATGAAATTCTTAGTTTTGATGAGATATTCGAGCATGACAAATTAGCAAGAAATTTATCACAACAGTATTTGAAGAATAAGAGTATCTAAAATGTCTGAAAGTCTTAGTTTCTTGATAAGTGGTTCTTATAGTTTTATATCTTTTGTAGTCGCTTTGAGTATTATCGTTTTTATCCATGAATTTGGTCATTATATTGTTGGTAGGTGGTGTGGCATAAAAGCTGAGGTTTTCTCTATTGGTTTTGGACCTGTGCTTTTTTCTAAAAATGATATGCGTGGTACGAAGTGGCAAATTGCTCTTTTACCACTTGGAGGATTTGTTAAGTTTTTGAGACAAGAAGAGCTTTCAACGCTCGACGTTGAGAAGAGTGAGAAATTTATTAATACCAAAGGTACTTTTGAAGAGGCCTCAGTATTGTCAAGAATATTAACAGTTCTCGCAGGTCCTTTTGCTAATTTTATTCTAACATTTTTGATACTTGTATTTTTTATTTTAATAAACGGAGTACCTTCTGATAAAATTCAGATTAATAAAATCATTGATTATCCTTTAGAAACTCAACAGTTACGCGCAAATGACACGATAAAATCAATAGATGGAAATTCTATAACAGACTTAAAGTCCTTCTATCAGCTCTCTGGTAACCCATCGCTTAAAAAAGTGGTTCGGTATGACGTGGAGAGAAATGGAATAGTTGAAAGTGTTATTGGTCCACATCCGTTTCCACCGGTTATTGGATCAGTATCTTTACGCTCTGCAGCGTCAGAGAGTGGGCTAAAAAAAGGAGACATAATTCTTAAAGTAAATGAATATGAGATATTTAGCTTCACTCAATTGCAATCTATAGTAGCGGATGCCAAAAAATTTCCTCTAATACTCAAAATTTGGCGTGACGGCAGCTTATCAAATTTTTCTGTAACTCCTAGACTAGTAGATTATCCAGATCCAGGTGGTTCGTTTGTTAAACGAAGATTAATAGGGATATCAGGTGGGACGTTATTTGAATTTAAAAAAGAAAACGCAAACATTTTTGAAGCGAGTAAAATTGCAATTAGTCAAATTGTTTCAATAATAACTGGATCACTAAACGGAATAAAGAATATACTTATTGGAGCTATTTCTACATGTAATCTTCAAGGCCCTATCGGAATTGCTTCTACGGCGGGAGAGGCCGCTCAAAAGGGCATATCGTCATTTATCTGGATCATAGCGATATTAAGTACGGCAATCGGTATGTTAAATCTTTTTCCTATTCCAATGCTAGACGGTGGTCATCTTTTGTTTTTTGGAATTGAAGCCATAACAAGAAAAAAACCCCCAGAAAAATTAATCCGAGGGTTTAATTTTTTAGGAATTTTTGTCCTGACACTACTTATGTTGACGGCAATTAGTAGTGATCTTTTTTGCCCATAGAGTAATCTAAGATATCTCTTACAAAAATACTACAATCGTTGTTTGGATAATTTTTTAAGGTTTTTTGTTTCGAAATTATTAAGAATACTGGTTATTAACATATCGAATAAATGTATGTTTAAAATAGAAAAAAAGTTCCTTGTTCTGCTATTTTTTTTCGTGAAGTTTTTTGACAAATATAAATTTAAAGAGTAGTAAATTGTATAAATTTATGTTCAGAGTATTACATAGATGAAAAAGGAATTTGGAATGCGTAGTGTTAAAAAGATTGTTGGTTTTCTTGCCTTTTATTCGCTCTTCACTTTACTTATTTCGAGCTATAATTCTAAAGCTGATACTTCATATCAGAAAATAACTGTTGAAGGAAATTTTAGGATAGAGACTTCAACTATAAAATCTTACGCGGATCTTCCACTTAATACTCCCGTTTCAAAATCTGAGATTAACGAGGCTCTAAAACGATTGGTGGCAAGTAAATTATTTGCGAACGTGGAAATTAAAGCAGAAAATGAAATAGTGCAAATTATTGTAAAAGAATTTCCCATGATAAACGAAATTTCGTTTGAGGGTAATGACAGTTTAGATGATGATCAATTGCTTACATTAATTTCTTCGGAACCTTTGAAAGTGTATAATAGGACTATCGCTGCTACCGATGCAGATAATATTGCCAAAGCTTATGGTTCGGTTGGTCGCATATCGGCGGATGTAAAGCCTTTTATTATAAGGCGTTCTGATAATCGTGTGGATCTGGTTTTCGAAGTTTTTGAAGGTAAAGTTATTGAAGTTAGAAAGTTAAGCTTCGTAGGTAATCGAAATTTTTCGGATAGTAGATTAAGAAGGGTGTTGCAGACAAAGCAAGCGGGTTTGCTAAGACGGTTTAAGACTAATGATGTTTTTTCCGAAGATCGCATTGAATTGGATAAGCAGTTATTACGAGAGTTTTACACTTCGAGAGGATATATTGATTTTAAACTTCTTTCAGTTACATCTGCATTAACAAGGCAAAGAGACAGTTTTTTTATTACATTTAAGGTGGAAGAAGGCTTTCCTTATTCTATTGGAGAGGTTACGGTTTCCTCTGATCTTTCTGCAATCAATACCGAAAGTTTTGAAGACGTTCTAAGCCTTAAGAGTGGCAGTCCATTTTCACCGTCGGTTATTGATGCAGCCATGATTAGAGCAGAAAGATTTGCAACAGAAAGCGGTATGAGCTTTGTTCAAGTGGAACCCGAGATTAATCGCAATGATAACGATAGAACATTAGACATTAACTTTAACTTTTTTAAAGGAGAAAAGTTGTTCGTGGAAAGGATTGATATTTCCGGAAACTCCACGACGGTTGATCGTGTGATACGCCAGCAGTTTGATACCGTAGAAGGTGATCCGTTTAATCCGCGTCAAATTAGAGAATCTGTAGCTAAGATCAATTCACTGAGATTTTTTGAACCAGTGAATTTAAATACCAAGGCAGGCTCTGATGATGAGAAAGTTATATTGGATGTTAAGGTAAAAGAAGTTCCAACCGGTAGTCTTAGTTTTGGGGCATCTTATGGTCAAACGGTGGGCTTAGGAGGCAATCTAAAAATTGAACAAAGAAATCTGCTAGGTCGAGGACAGCGATTATCACTAGCACTTGATACTTCAGAAAATAGTCAAACTACGAGTGTAGGTTTTGGAGAGCCTCATTTTTTGGGCAGAGATTTAGGTTTTGATATAGATATATTTAATACTAATACGGTTAGTCAATTTTCTGCATATGATACCAATTTATACGGAGTGCGGCCTTCATTATCCTTCCCAGTCAGTCAATACGGTGATAGTCATTTGTTTTACTCTTTAGGCGGGAAAAGATTAAGAAATCTGACATCTAATTCATCTTTAATCTTAAATAACGAACCTAAATCACAATCAGAGTCAAAGTTTGGCATTAGTTATCTCTATGATACTCGGAGAAAAGGTTATAACCCTGACGCTGGCGTTAAAATTAAAATTTCGCAGGAATATTCTGGGCTGGGCGGAGCAAACAAGCATATTAAGACAAATGCGCTTTTAGGAGGACAACTGGAGCTTTTTTCAGGTAATTTAATGCTGTTGGGAGAAGCTGAAGTAGGACGACTTCAATCTTTGTCCGGGAATAGTAGCGTTTTAGATAGATACTTTGCAAATGGTTCAATTAAAGGTTTTGAGCCGAATGGTCTTGGGCCGAGGGATATCAATGCAGTAAATAAGGATGCTTTGGGGGGCAATATGTATTCAGCTGTGAGGTTGGAGGCAAATTTTCCAATTGGAATATTAGAGGATTCTGGGATTAGTGGCGGTAGCTTTTTCGACGTTGGCTCGGTTTGGAAATTAGATTCTACGGCGGGCACTTCAGGAGCTGTTGATGATTCCTTAAGTTTGCGATCATCGATTGGTATGTCATTATTTTGGAAAACAGTCATTGGCCCGTTACGTATCAACTACGCCTTACCGATGATGAAAAAAACTTATGATAGAACTCGAATGTTGGATTTGACCATTTCCACACAATTCTGATTGGAATAATTTTGCAAACGGCTTATAAATTTTATATTTTTGTTTTTTTTACGTTCATTTTTTTAATTAACGTTAATTTCAATACCTCTAAAGCAGATGGTCAAAGCTTGGTTGCTACACTAGATCAGGAAAGGCTTTTTCGAGACTCGTTATTTGGTAAAAGAGTTTTGAAAGAAGTTAATTTGGAAAGAGATGCATTGCTTGCGAATGAATTAACACTTCAATCTCAGTTAGAAACTGAAGAAGAGAGCCTAACAAAGATAAGACAGACAATTGACATTGAAGAGTTTAAACTTTTGGCTGCTGATTTTGATAGCAAAGTTCAGAGAATAAGAGCTGAAACAAGTAGAAGTAGGGTGAAATTGAATGAATATTCTGACTCTGAGCGTGATAAGTTTTTTAAACTCATCGTTCCGATTTTGATCGATTTATCAAACGAGTTTGGGATCTCGACTTTGTTAGATCATCGAATGTCTATTTTATCATTAAATGATATAACTGATAGAGCAATCGAGAGAGTTGACTCTATCATAGGTAACGGTAAAAAAACCACTGAAGACTAAATGACTCAGATTTGATAAATGGGTAAGATATATTAAATTTTTTAAAGGTATTAAGATGAGTAAAAATGAGATCAATTACTCTGATATAGAGGACATACAACGTAGAATACCCCATAGATATCCATTTTTATTTATTGATCTCGTTAAAGATATAAAGTTGGATTGTTCTGCTGTTGGTGTAAAAAATGTAACGTTCAATGAACCTCATTTTCAGGGTCATTTTCCCAAGAAACCTATAATGCCAGGTGTAACAATTGTGGAGGCCATGGCACAAACCTCAGCTATTTTGGTGTCTCACTCTCTTGGAACACTTGATGAAGAGCTCTTAGTATATTTTATGACACTTGATAATTGTCGATTTCGTAAAATAGTTTCACCGGGCGACGTGTTAGAGTTACACGTAACTGTTTTAAGGAAAGGTTCTAAGATCTGGAAGTTTAATGGTAAAGCCTTTGTTGGTGGGAGTGTTGTTGCCGAAGCTGTTTTTTCAGCAATGTTAGAAAGAGTATGAAGGCTTGATTTGAAATGAAGATTCATGAGTCAGCAAAAATTCATCCGTCTGCAATAATTGATAATGGAGCTATTATTGGCTCAAATTGTCAGATTGGACCTTTTTCTGTTATCGGTGGGCAGGTTAATCTTCAATCTGATGTTTTAGTGAAATCTCATGTTGTAATTTCTGGTAATACGACAGTTGGTTCCAATTCAATTGTTTTCCCGTTTGCATCTATTGGTGAAATCCCACAAGATTTGAAATACGACGGTGAAAAAACAAAATTAATTATCGGAAAGAGAAATAAAATAAGAGAAAACGTGACAATAAATCCTGGTACTGAAGGCGGCGGCGGTGTAACCGTGATTGGCAACGATTGTTTGTTTATGACTGGAGCACATATTGGACACGACGCATGGCTTGGAGATAGGATCGTAATTGCAAATCAATCAGCGATTGCTGGACACTGTCAAGTTGATGATGATGTAATAATTGGAGGATTATCAGGGATTCATCAATTTGTCAGAATTGGTCGTGGTGCTATTATTGGTGCCTTGACGATGGTAACTAACGATGTTGTGCCTTACGGAATGGTAACTGGTGAACGTGGTAAGCTCCGGGGATTAAATATTATTGGTTTGAGGCGAAAGGGTAAATCAAAGGCTGTAATAGCTGAAATTAAGGAACATTTTGACAAACTATTCAGTGGCGAGGGTTCACTTAAAAAAAATGCGGAAAGTGCATCCGTAAGCCAAATAGAAAATTTTGAAATTAATGAAATTTTGAAATTTATATTGGACAGTTCAGATAGGTCATTTCTGAGAATGGAAAAAAAATAATTGATTGAACAAATTGAAAGTAAAGTTGCAATCATCTCGGGATCGGGGAGCCTGCCAAGATTGTTGGCAGAAGAATTATCAACAAAAAATATTAAACATACAGTTGTATACTTTTCGGAAATTAAACCAACCTGGGCTTTGTCAAATGTGGATATGATTTATGGAAAGATTGAACAAATAGGTTCACTTTTTGATAAGCTCAAATCTAATGAATTTAATAAAATTGTTTTTGCAGGTGCCTTTGAACGTCCTGAATTAAACTTAAAGACTGCTGATAAGACATTTCTGTCTCTTGCTCCGAAGATTATGCAAGCAATGAAGGCTGGTGATGATACGATTTTAAGATTGTTAGTTAAAATTTTTGAGAATGAAGGTTTTATCGTAATTGGTTCTCAGGATATTATTCCTTCGTTGTTGCCTTCGTTAGGAGTTCTGACGGATAAACACCCCTCAGAACAAGATGAAATGGATATTATGCGTGCAAGAGACATTGTAGACAAGTTGGGTGAAATTGATATTGGACAAGCTTCAGTTGTTTCTAATGGATTATGTTTTGGCCTGGAGACAATCCAAGGAACAGAAAAAATGTTGGAATTTGTGAAAAATAATTCTGAGTTGAATGTGCATTCTATAGAAGGTAAAAGTGGAGTATTTTTTAAAAATATTAAAAGTAATCAATCTCGATTGATTGACTTCCCAGTAGTTGGTCCAGACACTATCAAGCAGGTTAGCAATGCCAAGTTAAATGGAATCGCCATCGTCCATAAAAACGTCTTCATTCTTGATATATGCAGAACAATAGCTTTGGCAAATAAAGAAGGTTTGTTTGTTTCGGTTATTGCTGATTAAAGATGAAAAAAGAAATCATATTTATTATAGCAGGTGAAAAATCAGGTGATAAACTTGGCGCTGAGTTGATTTCAAGCCTAAAGAAGAAGAATTCTAACCTAATATTTGCTGGGGTGGGTGGTAGTTTAATGCAAGCCTGTGGCGTTGAATCTCTTTTTGATATTGAAGAGTTGTCCGTTATGGGTATCGTCGAAATTTTACCAAGATTAAGAAGATTATTACAATTGAAAAATATGTTGGTAAAGGAAGTTTTATCATGTCAACCGATCTGTCTTATTACAATTGATAGCCCAGAGTTTAATTTTAGAGTCGCCAAGAAAGTAAAAAAATATAATTCTAATATTAAAACTATTCATTATGTAGCGCCGTCTTTATGGGCTTGGCGTAGTAATAGGGGTTTTAAAATTGCAAAGTATATAAATTACATTTTGACATTATTCCCATTTGAACCAAAAGTATTAAGTAAGTATGGTATACCCTGTAAATTTGTTGGGCATCCCATCTCATCAATTAGGCCTCATAGTGATGAAAGGATTAAAACTTTTAGAGAAAAAATTGGGGTGAGCAACTCAGAATTATTGTTAGTATTACTTCCGGGGTCGAGAGTTTCTGAGATTAAGCGTTTATTGCCCGTTTTCTTAAAATCAATAGAATTGTTAAATATCCATTCATCAAGATTAAGAATAGTACTCCCGGCTCCAAAGGCAGTTGTTAATTCAGTGAGAATATTAATTGAAGGAAGTAATCTTGATATAGAATTATATCCAGAAGATAAGGATAATGGGTCTGATTTTGAATTAATAAAGAGTGAAATTTTTTCAGCTGCCGATTGTGCTGTAGCTGCGTCTGGGACTGTTACTTTGGAGCTTGCGGCTTATAATCTTCCCATGGTGGTTGGATATGATGTAAATTGGATTTCACGGTTGATAATTAAAAGACTCTTAAAAATTGATCATATTTCTTTGGTAAATATAATATCAGAAAAAAAAATTATATCTGAATTCGTGGGCGCAGATTTTAAAGCAGCTCTAATTGCTGCAGAGATGAATGGTTTGATAAATGATGAGACGCTAAGAGCAAAACAAAAAAAAGAATTATTGGAAGTGATGAATGTTTTGAATATTAATGATAGATCTGGCCCTGCTAAGGCTGGAGACACTGTGCATCATTTACTGAGAGAATGGTGTTTGACTTAAATTATTTAATCTATCATTGTTCGGCTTTCTTAATTTGGAAAGGTCATTATTAATAAAATGTTTAAATGTCCGGATAATCTTAAATGGTAAAGACAAATATTAATGATTGTCCTATACCATTTGATGAAAAATTTGGGGCTAAAATTGAAGAAGTTTACATTTCTCTACCTAAGCCAATGAGAGTTTTACTTGGTGGTATTGGGGGATGTAGTCCTTATTTATATAATCTTCTAATTGAGTACAAAGATTGGTTGATCGAGCGACTAAATAGTAGAAATATGGACATAATTCAAGAAATTGCAAAAGATTTAGATAATTCCTCCAATCTCCATAAAGCATTAAGAATATCAAAATCTAAAGTGGCTCTTTGGACGGCAGTTTGTGACCTTGGTAATATCTGGGATTTAGATAAAGTAATGCAGACATTATCTGAATTTTCTGACTTGGTTTTGCAACGCTCTATGGAGTTTGAATTTTATAATAATGCAAGGTTTAAGAATATAATTAGCGTTGATCAAGGAATTGAAAATTCTGGTTGGTTTGCATTAGCAATGGGAAAAATGGGTGCATTTGAATTAAATTATTCCTCTGATATTGATTTAATTTTTTTATTTGACGAAAGTGGTTACTCCGAAGAAAAGTATGATGAGGTTCGAATGGCATTCATCCGATTGTCAAGATCGGTTAATAAGTTAATAAATGAAACGACTGGTATCGGTTATGTTTTCAGAACTGATTATAGATTGAGGCCAAATCCAAGTGTAACACCAATTTGCTTATCAACAGAATCAGCTCTCGGATATTATGAAAGTGCTGGAAGAGCCTGGGAACGTGCAGCATTTATAAAAGCTCGACCTTGTGCTGGTGATTTAAATGCTGGACAAAAATTTTTAGAAAAAATGCAACCATTTATTTGGAGAAAGCATCTGGATTTTGCAACGATAAAGGATGCTCATGATATTAGGCAGAAAATTAAAGTAAATAATTTAAAGCCTGGCATAAAGTCACTTTTGGGGCAAAATATTAAAATCATTGACGGTGGAATTCGAGATATTGAATTTTATGCACAAACTAAACAAATAATTGCTGGGGGTAGGGATCCAACACTTCGATCTTCGCAAACTCGTGAAGCTTTAAAATATTTGACTAAAGCTGGTTGGATAGAATTAAATGATTTGTCCATTCTAACCGATGCTTATACATACTATCGTATCCTTGAGCATAGATTGCAAATGGTGAATGATTTGCAGACCCATAGTCTACCCTTATCAGTGTCCAATTTTAATAGAATTTCCTATTTTATGGGGTTAAAGAATAGTGCTGAATTAGTTAAAAAACTTAATAATCATTTATATTTAGTAAACAATATAACAAGAAAGTTTTTTTCACCTAGAGTTGAAAATTATGAAATTTCTGATGATTTTTTTGACTTGTCTGAAGAATGGTTGAACTTACCTGCTTTTAGATCTAACCGGGCAAAAGAAATTTTTAGAAAGATTAGACCAATTATAATTAAAAAAGCATTAGAATCTGAAAGTCCTGATTTGACTTTGCGAAGGTTTTCAAAATTTCTACAAGGCTTACCGTCAGGGATTCAATTATTTAGTCTGTTTGCTTCAAATAACGAATTAATTGATCTGCTCTTGGAGATTTGCGCATCTGGAAAAGGCTTGTCGAGCTATCTTGCGAGGAATTCACAAGTTTTTGATTCTGTTTTAGATGGTGATTTCTTTGAAGAAATAGAATTTGATGTTATTTTTTCTAAATTTTTCAAGGAAATCTCACATAATTGTTTTGATTATGAAAATAGATTGAATTCAATTCGCAGAATCTACAACGAGTTACATTTTAGAATTGGTGTGCAATATC
>MDSV01046514.1_pt1 | contig 12809 bp, 7 predicted proteins | sample 810851 | NCBI WGS metagenome assembly MDSV01 (sample SAMN05326640, study PRJNA326480) | marine metagenome | isolation source: seawater | place: Atlantic Ocean: North East | collected 2012 | reverse complement strand
GCATTATTTTTAAAAATATTTGCCGGAGAAACTATCACTGCTTTTGAACAAGCTAGTGTAACAGAAGGCCACGAAATGGTCAGATCTATATCATCAGGTAAATCAGCAACTTTCCCAGTAATGGGTAGAACAACTGCTGCATACCATACACCTGGTGCAGAGATCAATGGAACAGATGTAAATCACAATGAGAAAGTTATTACTATTAACGATCTATTAATTTCATCTGCATTTCTTGCAAACATTGAAGAGGCAAAAAATCATTGGGATGTTAGATCATCTTATTCTACTGAGATCGGTAGAGCCTTGGCTTTTCAAAAAGATAAACATGTACTACAAACAATCGGTCAAGCATCATTAGCATCAGCTAATGCTACTGGACTTGATGGTGGTACAACTTTAACCAATACATCAATCGCATCTGCAACTGCATCTACTGCGGCTAATGGAATGATTGATTCATTATTTGATGCAGCTAGTGCATTAGATTCTCACTATGTACCTAAAGAAGGCCGAGTTGCTTTCATTAGATTAGAAGAGTATTACAAACTAGCTAATGGAACTAATGCGGTTAATGTAGACTTCACACAGGGTAATGGTGGAATAGATAGCGGTAAAGTAATAAGTATCGCTGGTATTACACTTATACCTACACCTCACTTTGTTGCATCTAATGTAAACAGTGGTGTGGATCAAGGATCAGCTACTCAAGGTGGATCTAACCCACAAGCGGTTGATCTATCAAACTATGTTTGTTTAGTATCTCATCCTTCAGCAGTTGGAACTGTAAAACTTATGGATCTAGCAGTTGAATCTGAGTACCAAATCCAAAGACAAGGTACTTTAATGGTTGCTAAATATGCTATGGGACATGGCGTATTAAGACCGGAAAGTGCAGTAGGCATTAAAGAGGCTTAATCACCTCTAACCCCCGATAGTAGTCAGTAGTTACTCCCTGGCTACTATCACTTTTAACTTCAAGGAAATCTATGACCACACAAATTACACTTACTTCAGAATTACAAGCAATTAATACAATGCTATCTATTATTGGTGAGGCACCAGTCTCATCTATTACAGAAAATATTGGATCAGATGTATCTATTGCAAAACAGATCTTAGATGAATCAGCAGTTGATATTCAATCTAAAGGTTGGAATTTTAATACTGAAGAATCTTACCCATTACCATTAGATTCAGATTCTAAAGTACCAGTACCTACAAATTGTGTATGGCTAACAACTAGGCCTGGTGATAATACAAGTAAAGTAATTATTAGAAATGGATTTTTATACGATAAAGAAAATAGAACTTTTACATTCTCAGGATCACAAAAGGTGGACATGATAATTCTTCTACCATTTGAAGAGTTACCACAGTTTGCAAGAAGATATATTACCACTACTGCTGGAAGAAGATTCCAGGCTAGATATCTAGGATCAAAAGAACTTGCTGGTTTTACCGCACAAGATGAAGGTGAGGCATTAGCTAACTGCGAACAGTTAGATGCTAGTAATGAGAAACAAAATATATTAAGTAGTGGAACTCCAAACAGAATTATATTTAGAAATGCAACTAGAAGGAATTATTAATGTCAGTAGTCTCTTCATCAATTCCTAATTTGATCAATGGAATCTCAGAACAGAATCCAACACAAAGAAACCTCAATCAAGCAGAGGCACAAGTCAATGCTCAATCATCAATAGTTAAAGGCCTACAAAAAAGACCGCCTTTAGAATGGATAGGAAATCTTCTATCTTCACAAGTATATTCTACTAACACTGCAATCCACCCTTACATCAGAGATGATACAAACAAATTCTTTTTAACTGCATATAATGGCGGCATAAAAGTTTTTGATTTTGGTGGTACTGAGAAAACTGTAACTGTAAATAGTGGTCAAAGTTATTTAACATCTACAGATCCTAAAAATGATTTTAAATTTGTTTCAGTAGCAGATACTACATTTGTTTTAAATACATCTAAAACCCCAGCTATGACTTCAGCTACAACTGCGGCCAAAGTTGAAGAGGCATTAGTTTATGTAAAACAATCTAACTATGGAAGAACTTATAGCATTACATTAACTCATCCAAATATGAATAGCGGCAATTCAGTGACTTCAAGTTTCGCTATGCCTAATGGGGATGATGTGGCAACACAGGGATTTCTAAGAGATACTGCAAAAATTGCAACAGTATTAAGAACTGGCTCTGGTGGAAATCCAGGCACCCATTCCGGAACTGCTCTTACAAATGCAACGATCTCTAATCACTTTACGATTACACAATATAATTCAGTTATTAGTATTAAACCTACAGATAATAATGCTAATTTTACAATTACTACTTCTGATGGTGCTGGTGATAGTGCTATGTATGTAGTAAGAGATGATATAAATGATTTTACTGATCTACCTTACAATGCACCTATAGGATCTATAGTTAAAATTACAGGTGATGAAGGTCAAGTAACAACTGATTATTATGTTAAATACCAAGGAACTGGAACATGGCTGGAATGTGCCGCACCTGGTATCAAGACCACTATTGATCCCGCAACCATGCCGCATAAATTAGTAAGGCAAACTAATAATACATTTACATTTGAAGAATGTTCCTGGGATCTAAGAATATGCGGAGATGATAATACAAATCCGGAACCTTCATTTATAGGATTTAATATTAATAATGTTACTTTTCATAAAAATAGATTATGTCTATTAGCTGATGAAAATATAATTATGAGTGAGGCCGGTGGTTACTTTAATTTCTTTAGTCAAACTGTTGCAGCAATCTTAGATACAGATTCTATTGATCTTGCAGCTACATCAAATGAAGTATCAGTATTAAAACATGCAATACCATTTAATGAAGAGTTAATATTATTTAGTGATCTAGCACAATTTAAAGTTGATAGTGGTACTAATTCATTATCACCAGCAGATGCGGCTATTACATTAACAACAAGATTTGAAAATAAAACATCTGTTACACCAGTAGGTGCTGGTAATTATTTATACTTTGCACAGTCCAGGGGAGATAAAATTTCTTTAAGAGAATATTATGTTCAGCCGGACACTACAAACTACGATAGTATAGATGTGACTGTTGGAGTACCAAGTTTGATCAGTAGTAATTGCTATTCAGTTATTAGTAATACTATTGAAAATACATTACTAGCATTAGTAGATGATGGTGCTGATTCAAACAATGCACCATACAGTGCTGGATCAAATGTAAATCCAACACTTGCTAATAGAGTTTATATTTATAAATACTTTTGGAATGGTAATGAAAAAGTACAGTCGGCCTGGTCATACTGGGAGTTTCCTGATGTTCAGATCATAGGTGCATTTTCAAATGAATCTAATGTCTACATTGTTGCTAATGAAAGACAACAAGCAAATTTATATAAAATAGATCTAAGAAACTTAGAAGATTCTGCATTAAATATGAATATCTATTTAGATCAAAGAGTTAAACTTAATGGATCATATGATGCTGGTACAGGACTATCAACATTTACAATGCCTTATACAGTTAAAACTGGATTACAATGTGTCAATGCTACTTCAGGATCTGATGTCAGTATTAATTCACAATCCGGAACTTCAGTTACTCTTAAAGGTAATATAGCTAGTGCATATTTTGGATTTGAATTTACAAGTCTTTACACTTTATCTACTCAATATTTAAGAGAACCTGGAAAGACTGGCGGCCTATCCGCTATAACTTCAGGAAGATTACAAGTAAGGACTATGAGTTTTGATTATGCAGATACTGGATTTTTCCAAATAGTTGTAGATCATGATAATAGAACTGCAAAAAGTTATTCATTTAATGGTTACATTATTGATAGCTCAACATCTTTAATAGATCAACCGGTATTAGATACTGGAACATTTAGGATTCCTGTTCAGGCACAAAATACTCAACATACTGTAACTATTAGATCATCTTCTTATTTACCAGCAAATATTGTATCTGCTGAAATGGAAGGATTCTATTATAGGAGATCTAATCGTGCATAATAATTATAGAGTTAGACAAGCAGAAATTACTGATGCAGTAAATTTAGCAAAAGATTTAAAACCTATAGATAAATTAGAAATTAAATATTCACATGATGATACACCGATAGATGCATTACTAAGTTGTTTTTCACAAAAAGATGCAGATAACTATTCTATAGTTAGTCCAAATGGAACTGTCTATGGAATGTTTGGAGTTAATGCAGATCCTGAATTAGAGGGTTATGGTGTTGTATGGTTATTAGCATCATCTAAATTACAAAAATTCCCAATATCATTCTTTAAAGATTCAGTTGAATGGATTAAAAAACTACATAAAAATTATGATCACATTTATAACTTTGTCTACGAAAAGAATTGGCAATCATTAAAGTGGTTGCAGTTATGTGGATTCAAACCACTAGCAACAAAAAACATAGGCAAATATAACAAACCATTTATTTTAATTATGAGGTCAAAAAAACAAGATGTGTGAACCTACAACTATAGCATTAGCATCACTAGGATTAGGTATTGTGCAACAACAACAACAATACCAGGCTGCAAAAGATCAAGCAGCAGCACAAGAACTTAGGAATAAAGAGGCTAGAAAATCTGCTAATAGAGCATACTTATCTGATCTAGCTGCACTTGATAGAGAAAAACAAAATGAACTTGCAGATGCAGCAGCAGAAAAAGAAGGATTAGAATTACAAAATATTAAAAAACAAGATGAGGCTTTATTAGATGGTTTAGAAAAAGGTAATGCTAATGTTGAGGCGGTACTAAGAGATGTTGGTTTCGAGTATCAATCTGAGTTTAGTAAAATAGATCGTGGAATGACAGATCTTAATATTAATAATATATTTGGCCAGGATGATGCCTACAGTGCATTTAGAAGATCATACAGTAAAGTACCTGATGTAATACAACCTAATAAACTAGGATTAGCTATAGGTGTAGCTGGATCTGCATTAGGAACATATACAGATTATAAAGCTGGTAAATATGGTAAAAGTAATTCAAGTGATTTAGACACAGGAGAAATAAGTTAATGGCATTTCAGAAAGGTTTTTATGGTGTAACTTATGCACCGGAAGATACTAATAGTAAACAATTAGTCTCAGCATTAGGATCTTTTAATAAAAGTCTACAGAAATATGGTGAGTATGTAGGATCAGAACAGGATAAAGAAGTTATGGCGGTAGCAGAAAGATCTGCTAGAGTTGATAATTTTAAATCTTATCAAGATGGTGTTGATAAAGGTGAAATAGAAAATACTAAATCTGATTTCTTTATTGCACACTACGATAACATCAAAGGTCAAAATGCCGGATCAGAATATCAAATTAAAAAAGGAATTGCATATCAACAATTTTGGGCTGATCAAACTAATTCAGATAATGATGATACTGATGGATCAGGATACTTATCTTGGTCACAACAATATGATCAAGAGAATTTAGATCCTTATAAAAATACAAGTACATATTTTCAAAAAGGATTAGATAAATCTATTGCTGCAATCAATCAACAATTAGGTGGTAGATATGCAGCAGATAATACTAAAAGAATTAAAGAAAAATATTCATTAGAGTTTATTACTAGGAATGAAGATCTTATTAGAAATACTCCACCTACTGAATTATTTAAAACTTTAACAAGTTTAGATCAAACATCTGATCAATTCAGAGCATTAAGTAAACAAGAAAGAAAAGCATTAGTACTACAATCATTTAAAAATGTAATATCAGAAAAAGCTAGATTAGGTGAAATAGAATCTGATTACTTTTCTGCAATAGAACTTGCTGAAGATCTTAGAGATTATAAAGGTGCTAATGGATTTACATATCTTGATGGTAAAAATCCTGAAGAGTGGGATAAGTATATTCAAACTTTAAGAACTGAACAGGTTAAACATGATGAGAATATAATTCGTATGGAATTTGGTAAACAAGCTGAAGAATTAGTAAAAGGCCAGGCCAAACAGTTATGGGGTGATATGACTGGTACATTTAATAATGTGGGTGGTGAGGGTACTGATAAAGCAACTATTGCATTTGAAGAATATAACAAACGAGCTAAAGATCTTTTAATTAAAAATCAAGGCACTAATGAATTTACACCACAAGAAATACAAGTTGAATTAACACAAATGAGAAGACAAGTAGTAGAAAAATATAACAACATAGTTGATATAACTAGAGAGTTAGTACCATTTAATTTAAGCATGGAAAATAAATTTAATATTAGAAAAGATAAAAAAGAACTTAATGGGATGTTGTTAGCAATGAGAAATTTAATGCAACCAAAAAAAGTAGATGTAACTAATGTAGAAACTCCACAATCGGCTTTAACATTTCAAGAGGCAATATATCAACTTAATGATGATGATAAGCATGGTTCAATGATGAGATTTGCATTAGCATCTGCAAAAGTAAATGGCTATACAGATAAAAATGGTAAAGTCACAGGTGAAAGTTTAGGTAGGTGGTATAAAGATTATAATGAATTTGTTGGTAAACAATTAGATCCTGGTTATGACTTAGTAAAACGAGAGGATGATAATTAATGTCAGATACAAGCTGGATGTTAGATATTGATAAACCGGATCAAGAAATAGATCCAACAGATAAAAAATCAGATAGTGTTAATCCACCATTACCAATACCGGAAGATGATCCTATAGAAACTTCTATAGATCCAAATGATAAAAGTAATTCAAGTTGGCTAAACGATCTAGATGAAGATGATGGCTATGAGCCAGTAGTACCCAGGACTAGCGGATTAGTTAAAGATCCTGGAACTGATCCAAGCTACATGAAAGACTTTGTATTATCAGCCGGTGTAGGCCTCACAAATGGTATAGAAGAAACATTAGATACCATTGGTGATCTTACAGGTGAAACTGGTATAGAAACTTTAGATTATGTTTTAGATCCAAATAATCGCCTGATCCCTAGATGGTATAAATCTAAAACAGGTTTAGGTGTAGCTACTGAAGGGATCTCTAGATTCTTAGGTGGATTTGGTATAGCTGGTAAAGGATTAAAAGCTGCTGGGTGGGCTAATAAAGTTAAGAAGGGAGAAGAGTTAGTAGAGATCTCTAAGAAATCAAAATTTGCTAGAGGTATGGCTGCTGGTGCAGCAGCAGATTTCTTTGTAATAGATCCAGCAGAAGGAAGACTAACTGATATGTTGGATGATTTTGATAATCCATATTTGGATATCGTAGTATTTGATTTTTTAAAATCAGAAGATAATGATTCTGTTTTAGAAGGTAAAGTTAAAAATGTTATCGAAGGTATGATGTTAGGTGGCCTTATCGAAGGCCTACTTATGATCGGTATGAGAGGAATCAAAGCAGCTAGAAAAACACCTGAGAAGGCACAAGAGATTTACGAAAAGACTGCTAAGAAAATAGAAGAACATAAAAAGAGTTTTAAAGGTGATGATGAAATTAATATTTTTCATGGAACAGATGAAACTTTTGAAAATTTTGATGTAGATAAAACTAATGATGGAACTGTATGGTTCACTGATAGAAAAGATTTGTTAGAAGGATCTTATGATGGGATTGGAAAAAAGAAAAATATAATGCACAGAACTTTTAAAGAAGGAGAACTAAATTTAGCAGATTCATCTTTAGAAGATAAATACATGATTCAGCAGTTAATTGATATGGGATATGATGGTGTTAAGTATATTAGAGAAGATGGAGAAACTGTTTATCAATTATATGAATCAGGTATAAAGAAAATAAAAAATCCTAAACCTAAAGTAAAAACAAGAGCAGAAAAGATAAATGATGTAGAAACTAATCCAGCTATTAATACCAGGAAAGCAATTAAGAGATTAAGAACATCTAAAGAAAATGCAGATAAAGATAGTAAAACTTTTCTAGATACTATTATTAATACTGATAATTTTACAAGTGGTAAACATGTTTTAAAAACAATAGAAGATGTAGTCAATTTATTTGATGATGAGACTTTAGAATATTTAACAACTGATGTATTAACAAATCAAAATGCATTAGAACTTGCAACTTTATTGGGTAGAAATGTAGAAGAAGTTTTAGCGGCTTTACCTAAAGATGCTGAGTATGCAAGACAATCAACTATAAGAATGATTGCTGCAAAACAAGTCATACAAAGAATTGGTAAGCAAACTCAGGAAATGGCTAAAGAAGTTTCTAGATTAACTAAACTTTATGGTAGAGCAAAGATAACTTTACCAGGCCAAAAAGCATATAGAGATTGGCCGGAAGAGGCACAAAAAGTCGTAAGGCAATATGAGGAGATGTCTGTTGTATTAGCAGATTCTACATATTATCTAAAAGAGCAAGTAAGAAATGCTGCAAGACTTACTCAGGCTGGAAGAGTTAAAGTAGGATTAGCTGAAGGTAAATTAGATATAGAAAGATTAGTAGATGATATAGAAAATTATAAAGGTGATGCATTATCATCAGCCGGTACCATGGCTAACTACACACCAGCACAAGTTGTAAAACAAGTTGGTAAAACTAAAGGTAGACTTGCAGTAGAAACTTTTAACAGTCTTTATACTAACTCACTATTATCATCTCCTTGGACTAATGCTATTAACTTAACATCAGGTATTTATGAGGCATTACTAAGGCCTTTAGAAAATGCTGTTGGTGCAACATTGCAAGGAGATCTTAGAGGTGCTGCACAAGCATTTGGACATTATCAAGGTATGCTACAAAGTTATAAAGATATATGGAGAGCAACTAAATTATCTTTTCAACAAAGTGATGCAGTCTTAGATAAAAAGTTTCAAACAATAGAAACTAAAGGTAGAGGTAGAACTATATCAGCAGCAAATTATAATATGCAAGAAGGCCTACCAGCTACTATGGTAGATTGGGTTGGTAAATATTTAGAACTACCAGGACAATTATTAACTAGCGGTGATGAACTTTTAAAACAAGCAAATTACAGAGGAAGAATCCATGCTAGTAGTGTTAAAAGAATGACTGATGAAGGTATTGAACCTGGATCACCAGCATGGAAAGAAGGTTTAGAAAAAGATATGGATAATGCATTTGCACCTGATGGATCAGCAGCAGTTGATCGTAATCCAATGGCCGCAGAGGCGGTTCAATATGCTAGAGAATCTACATTTACAAATTCACTTAAAGATGGAAGTTACCTTGGTGTTGGTGAAAATTTAGAAAAGTTTTTTAATAATGTTCCGGCACTTAGATTTATGGCACCATTTATTAGAACACCAACTAACTTATGGCGACATGTAGCTAATAGATTTCCAATACTAGGAAGATATACAAAACAAAATTCTGAGAAATGGGCGACTGGAGATCCAAGAGCAAGAGCAGAAATTTTAGGCCAACAACTATTTGGTGTAGCTGCAACCGCTATGGGATATATGTATGCAACAAGTGATGTTGTTATTACAGATAAAAATGGTAAGCAACAAGTGTTACCTAGAATTACTGGTAAAGGGATTAAAGATAAAGGTGCTAGGGATCTATTGATGGCCACAGGTTGGCAACCTTATTCAATACTAATGAATAAAGGAACTGAAGAGAAACCTGAGTGGACTTATGTGCAATATAATAGAACAGATCCGAGATTCTTTATGTTTGGAATAATGGCCGATATTGTAGAAGTATCTAAACTAGATCCAACAATAGAAGGCATACCGGATTACTCAATAGCAATCATACAATCTATTGCTCGAAATATGACTGATAAAACTTATACCAAAGGAATATCAGATGCATTGGAATTAATGGGTGATCCTACCGGTGGTAATGTAACTCGATTTGGTGGTAACTTAATTAATAATGTAATTCCATATTCAGGAATGAGAAGATTCCTGGTTCAAGAATTTGGGGATGGTCATTCATATGAAGTAAGAAATGCCACAGATGTATTATTAGCTAATGTTGGATTAACAGATACTTTAGAACCAAAAAGAGATTGGAAAGGTGATCCAATTATAAAAGCAAGAACAGGATTCTTTATGAATGATGGTTTATTTAGTGGTGTGACTATGTCACCAAGTTTGATCGGTAGAGGATCAGTAATGAAAGATTCATCAGATAACATATATGTAATGGCCAAACTTTTAAGTGGTGTAGCTGGGATCGAAAAGAAAAGTTTACATAAAGATTTAGATATATCTAAATATACAAACAGTAAAGGCCAAACTGCATTAGATTATTGGAGAGAAAATATAGGTAAAGTAAGAGTTAATGGAATGAAGATAGATCAGTTTATGAAAACTAAAATGAAATCATCTGAGTTTCTAAATGCTGGTACTGGGGATCCTAATGATCCTGGTGGTAGAGAATATTTAATGGCTAAGTATTATCAAGCATTTAAACTTAAATCTAGAAACCAACTATTACAAAAAGGATCAGGTTTTAAAGATGAAGAAGGTAATAGACTAAGCGATACATTTATCCAGGAAAGAAAAGATAAATGGAGATTCTTTAAAAGAGATGCACCACATATAAGAGAAGATAAGAAAAAGAAAATAGATAGATTAATAGGATTCTAGATCATGCATGAGTGCATGTTTAGATAATAAATCAACACAATGGAGATCGTAAAATAACCAATGGCAAATTCCTTCGTACAATATACTGGAGATGGATCCACAACCGCATTTAGTATTACATTTGATTTTATAGATGCATCACACCTTACATGTACTGTAGATGGTGTCAGCACCTCATATACTTTATCTAGTGGAAATACTGTAGCTACACTTTCATCTGCACCAGCTAATGGATCAGCGATCCAATTTACTAGAACTTCTAGTCAAGGCACAAGACTTACAGATTATGTAGCTGGATCAGTATTAAAAGAATCTGATCTTGATACCGATAGTAAGCAAGGTTTCTTTATGGGGCAAGAGGCTATTGATACCGCAGCAAATAGTATCCAACAAGATAGCAGTAACTTTCAATGGACTGCACAAAATAAAAGAATTGGTAATATGGCTAACCCTGTTAATACACAAGATGGAGTTACTAAAAATTATTTAGAAAATACTTGGTTATCATCAGGCGATAAAGCTAACCTTACCGCAATAGCAGCTAAGACTACTCAATTAGGATTGTTAGGAACTTCTGATGCGGTAGCTGATATGAATACCCTGGGAACTGCTGATGTAGTTTCAGATATGAATACCCTGGGATCTTCAGATGTAGTTTCAGATATGAACACATTAGCAACCGCAGATGTGGTCAGCGATATGAACACCCTTGCAACCGCAGATATAGTTTCGGATATGAACACCCTAGCTACGACTTCAAATATAAATGCTATGGATCTGTTAGGAACTTCTGCAAATGTAACTTCTATGGGATTACTTGGAACGACTGATTGTGTAGCAGATATGAACACACTTGGAACTGCTGATGTAGTCAGCGATCTAAATACATTAGGATCCGCAGATGTAGTCAATGATATGAATATCTTAGCAACCTCAGATGTGGTAGCTGATATGAATACTTTAGCAACGACTACAAATGTAAATAATCTAAATACAGTTAGCGGTTCAATTACAAATGTAAATTCTGCTGCAAATAATCTTACAAACATTAATGCAGTAGCTGGTGAATTATTATTTACAGAAGATCTAGGAAGTATCACTGCATCTGTTTCAACAGGATCAGGAAATAATATTGATACAGTGGCCGGATCAATTACAAATGTAAATAATGTGGGAAATAACATTTCAAATGTAAATACTGTGGCTGGTAATAATTCCAATATAAATATTGTGTCCGGAATATCTAGCAACATCACTTCTGTGGCTGGAGTGGCCAGTCAGATCACATCCGACTTTGCATCAGATGTAAACACTTTAGCAACCTCAGACATTATTGCAGATCTAAATACTTTAGCGACTGCTGATATTGTAAGCGATCTAAATACCCTGGCAACGACTTCAAATGTAAACAATATGAACACATTAAGTGCTAGTGGTGTTGTAGGAAATATTGCAACTGTTAGTGGAGATATTGCAAATGTAAATACACTTGCCGGTATATCCAGTGATGTAACTTCGGCTGCAAGTAATTCCAGTAATATTACTTCAGCAGTTTCAAATGCAAGTAATATAAATTCAGTAGCTGGAAGTATAGCTAATGTAAATTCTGTTGCCTCTAATATTTCTGATGTAAATAATTTTGCTGCTAGATATAGAATTGGTACGAGTGATCCTACAAGCAGTTTAGATGAAGGTGATTTAGCATACAACAGTACAGATAATGCATTGAAATTTTATAATGGAACCTCCTGGTCTAGTATTCAAAGTGGACTTACAGATATCGTTGGAGATGTTACACCACAATTAGGTGGTAACTTAGACCTTAATGGTAATAACATTACAGGAACAGGAGCAATACCAGCAGCTAATCTTACTGGTACATTACCAGCAATTAATGGTGCTGCTTTAACTGGTATAAACACAGATTTGGTTGATGATACAACACCTCAATTAGGTGGTGCATTAGATGGTCAAAATAACAACTTAAATAATATTGGTACTATTGATGGCACTAATTTACAAATTGACTTTGGAGGTCTAACTTAATGGCTAAGAAATTACAACTTAGAGGTGGTACGACCTCAGAACATTCATCTTTTACTGGAGCAGTAAGAGAGGTAACTGTCGATACAGATTTAAAAACTTTAAAAGTACATGATGGCTCTACTGCTGGTGGCATACAACTAGCAAGATTAACTGATGTAACTGGTGCAACTTCTGTTGGTACACTTTCATCACTTACAGTATC
>MDSV01016785.1_pt1 | contig 12809 bp, 8 predicted proteins | sample 810851 | NCBI WGS metagenome assembly MDSV01 (sample SAMN05326640, study PRJNA326480) | marine metagenome | isolation source: seawater | place: Atlantic Ocean: North East | collected 2012 | reverse complement strand
TGTCGAAACTGAATGATTTGGCACCATCAGCAAATACCGATCACGTACGGGAATTGATGGAAGAACCTGATGCGTTTTACATTTGAGCGCCGAGAGAGGGATTTGAACCCCCGCGTCCAAGGGACAGTGGATTTCGAATCCACCGCAATACCGGGCTATGCGATCTCGGCTTGGTTGCTGCCTGTGCGCCACCGTCATAAGCGTGATGCTTTACAGTCCACTTGATGCACGTCACCTTCCATGGACGGGACCACAATTGTACGGTTGAAATTGCGAATGGTCAAACCATCCGAAAGACCCTGGAAAAGGCAGGTATTCTACCGTCGACGGTTGTCGTGAGCTTTGATGATCGAATATTGCCCCACAACACAGTTCTGAACGGTGATGTTCGTCTTCTCGTAACCACCGTATCTTCTGGAGGCTAGTCATGAAGGATATGAAGGCGTGATGAACGGTACATCTCGCCTTTGGTTAACGCAGCCCAACCATCGATGCCAATGTTCGTAATCACAACCCGATCACCGGGTTTCAGCATACCGTATTGTGTGCCCCAATCCGCCTGCCAACCTTCGACCTTCAGAGAGCCAAATTCGTCCATGAGCATCAGACCTTTTCGACACCAATCTCCACGAGCAGATACGCCTCTCTTTTCTGTTCTATAGACAACAGTGCCAATCACATTCCAACGCGCACGAGGTGTATGAAGCGAGATCTCCTCATCCCCCTCTTGCATTCGAACAACTCGTGCGAATGGATCAACTTTCAAAATTAATGCGCCTTTGTAATTTATTTGGAAAAATGCATTCTCGACACACACAAGGTCGCCTTTCTTCAAGTCCTCGGGCATTGTTGGTCCACCGTCCTTGTATTCTGATGCCTGAATCTGAACGTCAGCAAAGGCTGAATTTCCCTCAGCAATTGTAATTCTTGGTCGATTTCCATTGATGATTGCGTGAACTTGCCCAGTGACGGTGTGCCTTGTTTTGATTGCATCAAGCGGCGTCCCTTCCGTTTCAGTAACAAGTCCCGGTAAGTGGAAGGACCCACCATTTGGATGCTCATCTTTGAATTCTCCACCCGGGCAAATATGTGACCAATCGCAACGCTGACATCGGCTCATCTTTGGGGCTTCATCCGATGGTACTCCTCCAGGTCCAAATGAGCGCATTGGTGCTGGATCGGGAGGACATCGCTCAATCCTTGGAGTCTCTTCACGTAATTGAGACCACATTGATTGTAATTCAGCACCAAGTTCTTCCAACTCCATTTCAGAAGGGACCTCAATGGTCTTGATTGTGTCGGCTGCGAGGTACCATATTTCAAGTGAATCGATAGGTTCTTGGTCATGTGTACTCCACCACAAGTAAGCATACATCCGTAGTTGTTCGACATAATCTCCTGAGCGATCTGAGTTTCCAAGCGAGGCTTTGATATCGACGATTTTCTTTTGACCTCCCCAGCGATACACTAAATCGTATTCCCCTTGGAACCAGTGTTCTGGGTGCACAGCATTCATCATGAAGGGCTTTGCATCTGGATCGACAAACCATGGTCGAGCAATTTCCCATGCTTCAATCAATGTGACTGCCCCCGTTTGAGCAAGCGGATGAACATCCATAGAATAGCCACGACCATCTGGTGCGGGCCAAAAATCACGTTTTCCTGTCCGCCATGCATCAACTTCCTCCTGACGAACGGTTGTCATGCAAGAATTCACTTCATCCATGTGCAGTCGAATACCGTTCGTTGCCATTCTCTTGCATCGTTCTATGTCAACATCAGCTTCCCAGTCGCCTGCCTTTCGGTCGTGCTTTGACCACTCAATACGCATTTCTTCCAAGCAAACAGCAAGATGCGAAAGAACCCGCTGATTTGCCCATTCGAGCAAGGAGTCGCTGTTGGTCGGCCATTTTGAATCTGGAAGAAGAAGAAGTTGCTCAGCAGGCCATTTCTTGTCATAGTTCCGATCTGGCCTGCCCTCGTCATCAAGCGGCGTCGGAGCATAAATGTCTGCTGGAGCAGAGGAAACAATCAGAGAAGGGGATTCTTTGAGTGTCTTACAGATCGCTTCCTCGACTGCCCTTCCAACATAAAGAATCGGAATCTGGGGCATCACAAAGCGCCTGACTTTCTCGTAGTACCAAAGGCGAGGACAGGCTTTCCAAGTATTGACCTGACTCGCTGAGAGGCGATTGTATTGGCCAACGAAATCGAGTTCCGGATTTGGCAATTGCACAGGCATAGGATGGATACTGATGTCGACCCCTAAAATACCCTTTCACGCGAAAGAACGCCCTGGCAATTCAACTCTGGTTTTCCGTACATCAATTCGCAATTGAACCAATCCAGCCCGCCACCCTAATTCAGCACCTATTAAGCGTATTTTTTCACCGGGCTCCAGCTTCAACAAGCGTTCACTGATGGCGGAGCCAAAGGCCACAACTTCGACGACGTGACGGCCATCCCATAGGTGGAAGGCGAGCATGGACCAAGGTCGACCGTCGAGACGTTTGCCATTTTGTTGGCGAACGGACAACACCATTCCCTCAACGTTTGCTCTGGTCCTCAACAATCCAATTCGAGTTCCAGGTATCTCGGTTTCAGTTTGTGGCAAAATCTCTGATTCTGCATCAACATAGAGTCGAGGTTGGTCTCTCCATACGCCGGGCAATGCGTTCTTGATGACAACATTGGTCTCTTTGGACTCATGGAGATTGGGAAATGCCCCGGGCTCCGCCTCTTCGACTGCAATGGTTGCTTCACCAGCCTTCAGCATAGCACCAAGGACTGGTTCATTGAAATGGTTCGGCAGAGGACCCCACTGAGCGATGAGATCTCCTGCAACGTCCACACGAGATGGAATGCTCGAAAAAGGCAGACAAGGTGGTTGGATTTCAAAGCCATCAATCATGGTTTGACGAGTGGTATCATTCATTGGACCTGCTGAATTTAGATTTTCCAAAGACACGGCACACCAACTGCAACCGGCGGCTTCGCCAGAGCAAGCCTGCGTGTGGTTGCCGATTTCGTTGGAGCCTTCTGCTGGAAGAATTGATGCGCCTTCCCCCATTTCCCGCATTTGCTGATTGATTTGAAAAAATTCTCCATCCATCAATGTAAGTTCCTTTTCACTTGGAGCGCTATAATCGATTCGTTCCTTACTCGAAAGGTACCAACCCTGCATTTTCTCGACTGTCCCTTGTTCATTGGTTCTGGACCATAACCATGCATAAAATCGGAGTTGATGTTGCAGACTTTCAGCGAAGGTCGAGCCTGAATGACCTGATTTAATGTCAACTAGTCGAATTTTTCCATCCCAACGTAGAACCAAATCGAGCTCACCCGCAGCCCACCCTTCTGGGTGGAACATTCGTTGGGGTTGATGGACTCGAGGATCTTTGAACCATGGTCGAGCAATTTCCCATGCTTCATTCCACTGAATTGCTTCATTCTTTGACTGCCAAACGAAAGGGTGTTCAATCGTCCAATCCCTTGCTTTGAGGGATTGAACTTTTTCTGGTACAGGGAATTGAGGGACTTCCCCCCATGCAGGTGAAGGTACGTTGAATGGGGTTTCACCAGAGCGGTAGGTCTCGAGGTATGGTCCACCGTTCTGTTGAAAACAAGCATGGACTTCATCAAGAAACAGGTCGACTCCATTGCGAATTTTCTGTTCATAATCATCGACTTCAACGGTCGACCAATCCGAACCCTGTCGCTTCCAAAGACGTGCACTCCAAGCCTCTTGTCCCTCGTTCCATGCTTTTTCTGCCTCAGTCTTGCACAAACCGTAGGCCCATAAACGAAGATCATCCAGTGATTCCATGGGCCCTGGGCGATTCATCAGGACACGACAGAAGGCATCCTCGATGACAAGGCCTGTAATTTGGCCAATGGATGAAGGCGATGAGAGCCCAACTTTTCGAGAAAGAAACCACTGTCTTGGGCAACGAAGAAACGTTGTCAGACCCGAAGCAGAGAGTCGGGAGCGACTCCGACCAAGGGGTCCTCCTTTTGGTGGAACGCCGACAGGCATGTTGTCTCCTCATGTTGGTGGTCTTTAGAAGTCGTGACGTTCTACTTGCTATCAAACGAATAGAAATCTCCTGCCTCACGCTGCTCTCGATCCTTTCGACTCTCCGACTTGTTGATCCGTGGACGCTTGGAATCATGGTCGCGACGGAACGTGACATTGACGTCGTCCAGGAAGCGATTCATCCCTTCTCTCAGAGAATAAGGGCCCATAGCCTTGCCTTTGACCCCTCCTTGCCCCTCAAAGACAAGCAATGAGTCGCTCACGATATCGATGAAGTATACGTCGTGGTCGATAACGAAAGCAGACCTTTCATTGGCTTCCATTGTCCTTCGAATTGCCTTGGCAGCTTCCATTCTTGCGTTTGCATCGAGGTGTGCTGATGGTTCATCGAGAAGATACAAGTCGGCCTCTCGACCAAGACATATCGCTATTGAAACGGCTTGTCGCTCTCCACCAGATAATTTCTTTACGCGCTTCGGAAGGAGTTCATCAACACCCAAGGCACGGATGACGTTGACGTTGAATTCCCCACTTCGCCAACGCATACCTAGTTCGCTGTCGAGCCACGTTTGTACAGTGCAGTCCATGTCAACGTCGATGTGTTGAGGTTTGTAGGAAACCGTTGCTTCGTTGGTTACCCAACCGTTATCGTATTCATGTTCGCCTGCAAGGATTTTGATCATGGTCGACTTTCCGGTTCCGTTTGGACCGACGACACCAACGACTTCGGAGCGGTGAACAGAACCTTCTCCTGTTGACAATTCAAAGTCACCCAATTTTTTACCGAGGTCACCCCACTGGACAACCACACTACCTTTCTCTGCGGTTCGCTCGTGGTGTTTGAGAAAGCGAATTGGTTTATCTCGGATACGAACGTTCTCTTCAACGAGGAACCCGTCGAGGTAAGCGTTGATTGCGGTACGTGTTGATCGAGCAGGGGTAAAGATACCAAAAGCACCCTTCTTACCGTACACAATGTGTACCAAATCGGCGAGGACGTCCAACACAGCCAGGTCGTGTTCAATCACAATCACGCGCTTTGTTTCAGCTAATTCTTGGATAATCCGGACGATTCTCATGCGCTCGTGAATGTCAAGGTAGGACGATGGTTCATCAAAGAAGTAAACATCAGCGTCGCGTAAAATGGTTGCGCATATGGCCATCCGCTGCAATTCTCCGCCTGAAAGTTGTTGAACGGTTCGTTCAAGGAGGTGAGAGATTCCCAACGCTTCGGTCATTTCATCAAACATCTTCCGTTCATCGACCTTGCGAAGAAGTCCTTCAACGGTTCCTTGCACTCTCTTTGGCAAACGATCGACGTTCTGTGGCTTCAGTGCAACTTTGATACCACCATCTCGGACGGAGGCAAAGAAATCCCGCAACTCACCCTTTGGAAGCGCATCAATGATGTTGTTCCAGTCCGGTTCTTGGTCCAACCAATCTCCTAGGTTCGGTGTAATTCGGCCAGAAAGTGCGTTAAATGCAGTCGATTTCCCCATCCCGTTTGGGCCGAGAATCCCAACAACAGACTCTTTTGTGGGTGTCGGAAGACGAAAGAGTCTGAAACCATTCAGACTGTATCGATGAATCATATCGGTTTCAAGTTCGCTTGGTAATTGTTCGATAATCAATGCATCATGAGGACACTTATTGATACAGATTCCACACCCGATGCACAAGGATTCAGAGATGTGTGGTTTACCCGTTTTTTCGTCCATCACGATGCATTCTTGCCCGTTTCGTACCGGTGGACAATAGTGGAAACACTCATCGTTGCATTTCTTTGGTTGACAATTGTCTTCTTTGAGAACTGCAACGCGCATTCACTCACCTCATTCTTTCCAAGACGTCATCATCAATGAGCATTCGCTTATTCAAACCATCCAAGGATGGTACTATTGGAGTTGTTCAAACAAGTCCCTTGAGGTGTTCTGCGCCACGCACAACGCGTGTTGTTGTTGGAGTTGGGAACTTCATGCCGGCCTTGCGGAGAGCGTCTTTGGCAGTCAGGAAATTTCCTGCGTTGCAGTGAATGGATATGATTCGCTGGCCTCTTCGTACTCGTGCAGCGGTTCCAACGTTTTTACCAAATGCGCAACGCATCCCTTGTGAAACACGATCTGCACCAGCACCTGTTGCTTGCTTGTTCTCTCTGAGAACGTGGTGTGGGTAGGTGTGGACACGGAGTGCGTATCCTTGCGCACCAGCTGCATTACGGATGGTGGAGTTGGAGATTACACGTGCAGCTTCAAGAGCAGTGTGTCGAATCTGACAGTCGTTGTCAGCACGAAGCTCGAGGACAACAGGGAATCCACCGGTTTCTGCAGCACGGCGGTTTCCAGAGTGGAATGCGAGGATACGATTGTTCGGGACACCGCCGATATACTTGCGTCGGGTGTAGGCTGGTCCCTTGAGACGGCGATACATAGATGCGGGCTTACGTGCCATATTCGGTCCTCCAAGCATGCCTCCGACTGATGCTTCCTTTATCATCCCTCCGATGCGCTACAGCTGGTAGAATGACAGCCTAATTCACGTGAAAACAATGGGAAGGAACTTAATCATCGGACCCTTCCTATCATCATGGCGAGTGGCTGGAGGAAGTTACTCGAGGAAGAATCAGAACATCAATGGCTTGCAATAGGTGTTTTTTTCATATTCATTATCATCGGAGGCTTCCTCATTGGAGGCACGAGTTCGCTTGAGGGAATGGTGCTTGGAACCGATGCATCAGACGACTTGGTGTTTGAAGAAGGAGATTTTTTGATTGATATTGACTATCACCAAGGAGCTTCATGGGATCAAGCCCACAGCGCTATTCTCAAAACCCAGACTGGACTTAAGATGTACCAGCAAATGAACGTCGATGACGTTGACGATATTTTAGAACCAAATGATCCAGCAATTGAAAACATCACATTGTTTTCAGCCGATGAAGACGGAATAGTCACCTTCTCACACACAATGAATACAATATCAACGTACGTTAATGGAGCAATATCAGATAAAAGGTTGGACGATACATATGGATCTGAATTTGGAATAAATGCTCTGGCGACTGATACATCTTCGATGCTCAACAATCGATTGATGATTACCTCTGAAGATGGTGGGTCAGGGCTCCGCGGTTGGAGCGGCCAAGACATTGTTTCAGTGAGCGCTCCAATCGAAGATCCAATCATCTGGGACGATGTCGTCTACCTTGAAGATTCAACGTTTCTTGCCGTCGGAACTTACATCATAAACTCGTCATCTGAAAGCCCAGCCTCCCCTGAACTCCGAGTTGTTTTGGCACATGTTATCTGGGAAGGTGACACCTCGATTGCACCGCAGGTTCTGCCAATACTTCGGGAGGGAAGTGAGATTCATTCACTCTTCCGAACGGCCGGAGGAGGAGCCGTAGCCTCTACAAATCAAGAATTTTACATCGTTTCATCGAACACAATTCAAGTCTACGATTATTCGTCCACCTCGATGGTTTACGAGGCGGAGAACAACCGTGCCTGGTTGTTTGCTGAGCGCGGTAGTGAATCTGTCCTCCGTGTTGATGTTGAGACTGGAACGATCAGTTCGAAAAATCTCGCATATGCACTCCCCCTTCAACCAACGTGGAGCTCCATTGAAGGAGATTCTTTTTACCTCCATGGATTCAACGCGCAAGGCGAGGCTGACCGCTTATCTCTGGATCTAACAATTGAAGGTTCTCTTTCTTCAGGACGAGGTTTCCTCAACTTTGCATTCATTCTTGTTGGTGTAATAATGATTGCAACACAAGCCTACATGATGGTGGAAAAAGCCTATCGTACCAACAAAGCGTAAGACACGGACTTTTCCGAACCTTAATCACCTCTCGTCATCAGGGCCAATCCTGCATAATGCAAGGTAGGGGTTTCCGTGGCAAAAAGGAGCATGATGGACCAATTCCATGAGCTCAAAGAAGCCAATCAAGGAACAATTCTCTTCTTTCGAATGGGTGATTTTTACGAATTGTTTCATGACGACGCAGAAGTAGGCTCAAACGTTCTCGGTCTTGCATTGACCTCGAGGGACAAGAATGCGGATGAACCAATCCCGATGGCTGGTTTCCCATGGCATCAACTCGAGGAGAATCTTCGTCTTATGCTACGAGCAGGCCACAAGGTCACGGTTGCTGAACAGGAAGAGGAGTTGCGCGAGGGTGCAAAACTCCTCGAACGAGTTGTCACCAGAATCTACACACCGGGATCGCTTTACGAAGAATCCCTGATTGGTTCCGATGCATCCGCATTGCTTTGCAGCCTCCGGATTGAGAATGACACAGCAGCGATTTCAATGATTGATGCTTCAACAGGGCATGCTTGGGCTGTTGCTTTTTCCGGTGAGGGGAAATGGGCTTCTGTCTACGATGAAATAATGCGATGGAATCCAAGTGAGTTAGTTCTCACTCCGCAGGATGCAGAGCGGAGCGAATTTTTGAATCTCCTGAGCATGGTTGACTCAATTGTTGTAAGTCAACATACGGTTCAACCAAAACGCGCTTACCAGCGACTGAAATCCATGTTGGAGGTGAATGACCTTGGTCACCTAGACCTCGGGCAATCACCTGAAGCGCTTCAAGCAACGGCACTTGCAGCCGATTATCTCGCATCTGTCCATCGGCATGACGAAATTGCGATTCGAGATGTTGAAATTCAGGATACAACCGAGGGCATGGTTCTCGATCAAACCACTCTGCGCAATCTGGAAATCACACAAACCTTGGCAGGAGAATACGAAGGTTCTCTGCTATGGGCCATGAACAAATGCAGAACTGCAATGGGACGAAGATGCCTCAAGTCATGGCTACTCCGTCCACTTTCAAACGCTGAGGCCATGCAAGCACGGCATGCTTCAGTAGGGGCGTTAATGCGTTCATCAAAGCGATTGGATCACCTGCGTGAGAGCCTTAAGGGGATGCTGGATTTGGAACGACTTGCAACCCAGTTGAAGTACAATCGCTCGAATGCACGAGATTTACTTGCAACAGCGAATGCAATCGAACGCCTTCCAGCCATTCAGCGCCTTTGCTTCGAAACAGAGGATGGTCTCTTGGGCCACCTTGTCGAAAACCTCAACGCATTGACCGATGTTGCAGAAGACATTCACCGTACTCTTGTCGATGAGGTTCCACTTGGACTCCGAGATGGGGGTTTGATTCGGTTTGGGATTCACGAGGAACTTGATAAATTACGAAACGCCTCGAACCAAGGACATGATTGGTTTTCTAATCTTGAGACCACATTACGAAGTAACCTGAAAATACCCAGCTTGAAAGTCCGTATGAACCGACAAATAGGTTGGTTTATCGAGGTAACATCAACGCATCAGGACAAAGTTCCTGAAGAGTGGACTCGTAAGCAACAGATGACCAATGGGAGCCGGTATGTAACCGATGAACTAAGGGAACAAGACGATCTTCTACTCACAGCAGAAAGCAAGTCCAAAAGCATCGAATATACCTTGTTTTGTTCGTTGCGGGAACGTGTTCGCAAGCATGCAAATCAACTTTCACAACTTGCCTCCAAAGTTGCAGCAATCGATGTTTTGCAATGCTTTGCATCCACCGCACGCCAACGGTCATGGGTAAAACCTACCTTGACGGAAGGTCGAAAAATGGTATTGACCCAAGCCCGCCATCCTGTTTTAGAAGTTCAGCAGGGTTTCGTGCCGAACGATGTTGTAATGGACGACAGACGGCGATTTTTACTTATCACTGGACCCAACATGGGTGGAAAGTCAACCTATCTGCGAACGGTTGCGTTGGTAAGCATTCTTGCGCAAGCAGGATGTTTCGTGCCTGCTGAAAAAGCGCGTTTAGGCCTCATTGATCGGATATTTACTCGCGTTGGAGCAAGTGATGATTTGAGGCGAGGGCGCTCCACCTTCATGATGGAGATGATTGAGGTCGCCCATATTTTGCGTCGTGCAACACCCAATTCACTGCTTCTTCTCGATGAAATAGGTCGAGGCACCTCCACGTTTGACGGTCTTTCCATCGCTTGGTCGGTCACTGAGGATGTGTGCAACCGCATCGGAGCACGGAGCCTTTTTGCGACGCATTATCATCAATTGGTCGGACTTGAATCGGAAGTCGATGGACTGGCAAACGTCCATGTTCAAGTTGCCCAGAACGATGGTACCTTACGATTCTTGCATACCGTTGCCGATGGCCCATGCGATGAATCCTATGGCGTCCAAGTAGCTGCTTTGGCAGGACTCCCTCGCAATGTGGTTGAGAGAGCCACCGACCTTCTAGCCTTCCTCGAGCAACAAGCACAGGGCGCAAAAGCTGGACGAGATGGAGCCCCCGGCACACGGGAGCACGGGCAATCTTCTCTGTTGGGATATTTTGCTGCAGCTGCAATGCAAACAAATGAATCAAAAGGACCATCCATTTCAAAGGCTCAAGAGGATGTAATCTCGACGTTGACACAACTGAATCTTGATGAAATGTCACCACGAGACGCATTTGCCTTGATAGAGCGTCTAAAGATTCGATTGGGAGATGAATGATTTGAGCGAGCCAAAAAGGATTCAACAACTCGATGAGATTACCATTGGCCACATTGCCGCAGGAGAGGTCGTTGAACGCCCTGCCCAGGTCGTGAAAGAACTGCTTGAAAATGCTCTGGATGCAAATTCAACGGCCATTCATGTCGAGATTGAACGTGGTGGATTCGATCTGATCCGAATCGAAGACAATGGCACTGGGATTCACGAAAACGATCTCGAGCTCGCTCTTTCTCGCCACGCAACTTCGAAATTGAGGCAACCAGAAGACCTCAATGAAATACATACGCTCGGATTCCGTGGTGAAGCACTTGCAAGCATTGGTACTGTTTCTCAGTTGACCGTTGCGTCGAAACCTGATGGGCAAGAAGGACGCTGCATACGCATGGATGCTGGAAGAAAACAGCACATCGAACCGATTGGAATGGCAAATGGAACAGTGGTGACGGTTGAACAATTGTTCCAGAACACGCCCGTTCGGCTTGGGTTTCAGCGCCGTCCTGCGACCGAACACGCTCGAATCGTTGAGGTCGTTGTTGCTCATGCAATTGCACATCCAGACGTTTCCTTTCGATGCACGATTGATGGGCGTTCGACATTGAACATGCCTTCCAGCGGTTCGATTGAAGATCGCTTGTACGATGTTTTGGGTGGCCAATCATCCAGTCTTCTTCCACTGGTTCCCCCTGCACACGATGCGGACGTTCCGGGTGATGAATCGTGGACTGGATACATCAGTGCGCCCGACATCTCAAGAGGCAAAGGTGACGAAGTTCACGTTTTTGTCAACGACCGCCCTGTTGCATCAACACCGTTTCATCAAGCGATTCGTCGAGGTTATCGCACTCGATTAATGCAAGGACGCCACCCCGTTGCGGTTCTTCATCTTCAGGTTCCAGCGAATGAAGTGGACGTCAATGTGCATCCAACAAAACGTGAGGTGCGGCTGCGACATTCTTGGAGGGTTCTTGAGCGACTCGAACGGGCCATTGCCCACACTCTCGCAACCTCTCCGACCCAACCGGATTCAAGCGGCGAACTTCAGGAGCTGCAAGGGCTTGCTCAAAATGAACAGAATCGACCCATCCAAGAATTGCTGGTTCCGAATCAAGTGATTGAACAACCTTCGAATTCCACGTCGACACCATCGTGGGCGCTAGCAGCAGGAACACAACTCAATCTCGTCGGCCAAATAGCCGAAGAAAGCACTGATCGCTCAGAAAAACCTCGGCCTCAATCGGTCGCAGTGTCCGCTCAACGTTCGCTCCCAGGGTTGTCGGAGTCCCCTATTGCTCCCGCCCTTTCCAAGCAGGAGAGAGATCTTCACCGACATGCTGGCTGTGGTGGTAGCGTTTCACCCACAGAAGAATCGCCACTTGCAGCACTGGAAAATGACTTACCAGTCATGGAACCTTTGTCACAATTTGCAGATTCCTATATTCTTGCACAAGCTGGTGAAGAATTGCTCCTAATCGATCAGCATGCTCTTCACGAACGAATTCGATATGAGCGCTTACGCAACGATGAGAGTTTGTGGACACCTCAACCACGCTTAGTACCTTCCAGGATTGAACTATCACTGACTCAAGAGGCCCGACTTGAGTCGTTTCTGGAACGATTCCAAGAGCTAGGTTTCATACTCGAAAAGCAAAAAGATGGCCAATGGGATGTTGTTCAAGCACCTCGATTGTTGGACGGAGATGAAGTGGAGCCGTTTTTACTCGACTTATTGCAGGATATTTCTGAGGATGGTGCTCCGCTCGAGACCATTGAACGACGAAAAGACCACATCGCTTTCCTCAATGCATGCCGTGGATCGGTCAAAGCCAATGACAAGTTGACCATCGCTCAAATGCGACGATTGCTTGAGGATATGAGAAATGTACCAAATCCATGGGCTTGTGTACATGGTCGTCCGACAGCATTGCGTCTACCGTTGGATTCCCTTGACAAGCACTTCGGTCGGCACGGATGAAAACCGCTCCAAAAATCCAGGATCTGCGATTTGGTGCAATCTTGGCCCTTCAACGGTTCCCCCGGATTCACTAGCAAGCAACAGAGCGGTCATCTGGATTCGGTGATCTCCATATGTATCGACGATGGTCGTAGGTCTTATGATTGTTTGACCTCCCTCTATAGAAAGACCATCGTCTTCAATTTTGCATTGCAATCCGAACGATCTGAGAAGGGACGCTGCCGATTCAATTCGATTGCTTTCCTTGTGTTTGGCGTGGGATGCACCAAC
>MDSV01173822.1_pt1 | contig 12811 bp, 13 predicted proteins | sample 810851 | NCBI WGS metagenome assembly MDSV01 (sample SAMN05326640, study PRJNA326480) | marine metagenome | isolation source: seawater | place: Atlantic Ocean: North East | collected 2012 | reverse complement strand
CTTTTAATTTACTTTATTTGAAACTTTTTTATCCAATTAATAACTATTCATTATTTAAATAGCTATGAAAAATAAATTTCCCTATCTAGGCATTACAAAAAAGGTTACTGAAGAAATGTGTGACCTAAACGGCCACATGAATGTGACTTTTTATACAAAAATCTTTGAAGAGGGTTCTTATGAAATGTTCAATCAACTCGGAATGGGATTTGATTACATTAACTCCGGTTTTAGTACTTTCACTCTTGAACAAAATCTCAGATATGTAAAAGAAAATCTATTAGGGGATAAAATTTCCACTCATTACAGAATTGTTAATGTGAATAGAAAACTGATACATCATGTTGGGATTCTCCTCAATAACGATAAGGAGCTTAGTGCTATTGAAGAAATTCTTCTCATTCACATCGATATGAAGAAAAGAAAGTCCTGCCCTATGCCAGATGAGTCTTTCAATAAAGTGCTTCAAATGAAAGAAGAAAACGATGCTCTTGGCGAACTGGATTTTGACTTAAGGTTTAAAATTAAAACTTAATTTCCAGTGAATTCTGGATCTCTTCTTTCTAAGGAAGCCTTGATTCCTTCTTGAAAATCAGCCGTCTCCCTGAGTCTGTTTTGTTCAGAAAGCTCCCATTTAACTATTTCTTCTATTTTTTCAACAGAGTCACCTTTTACAGTCTCTCTTATTGCTTGGACTCCTAAAGGCCCTGCAGAATTGATTTCCTTTGCTAGTTCTTCTGCCTTGGACATTAATTCACTCTGTGGAACATAAAAATCAGCAAGACCTATTTCGAAAGCTTCCTTACCTTTTACTCTAGCGCTGGTGAGTAGCATCCATTTTGCTTTTTGATTTCCGACGACTTGTGGGAGAGTCACCGTAGTACCAAATCCTTGATGAAAAGCTAATTTTGAAAAATTTGCACTGAATCTAGATTCCTCACAAGCTATCCTAAAGTCAGCAGAAAGGGCTACACCCAATCCACCTCCTACAGCTGCTCCCTGAATGATTGCTATGACCGGTTTTTTAGTTTTAAAAAGCCTTACTGCCTCTTGATATAGTCTTTCATAAGGATCCGATTCTTCCTTATACGAGGATCTGGTAAAGTCAGCTCCAGCACAAAAATGTTTTCCTTCTGAAGATAAAATAATACTTCTGCATTCATTTTCGTTATCCATTTCCTCAAGAAAGTCGGCAATTTGACCAATAAGTTCGGCATCAAAATGGTTATTGGGAGGTCTATTGATAGAAACATAACCAATATGATTTTCTAATTTGGTTTTTAAGTCTTTATTACTCATAGTGAAAATAAGTCTATCACGAAGAATTTAAAGTAAAATAAGCCAATGGATTTTTTAATTAAAAAGTTTTCAATTGTTGCTTGTTTATTTATTTCCTCATTGATTTTTTCAGAGGAATGGAAAATATCCTCTAGCGCTTCAGCACAAGATGATATTCAATCTGCGATGATTTTAGCTCAAGAAGGGGATACCATTTCTTTAGCTGCAGGAATCTATAATTTGAAGCATGGTTTATCTCTTGATGTCGATAACATTATCTTAAAAGGAGAGGGCCACAAAAAAACTATACTTAACTTTTCAGACCAAAAGACTGGAGCACAAGGTCTTCTTGTAACTTCCAATAATATAACTTTGAAAGATTTTGCTGTGGAAAATGCTAAAGGCGATGCTATAAAATCAAAAGGTTCTAAAAATATCAAGTTTTTAAACTTAAGAACTGAATGGACAAATGGACCTGATACAAAAAATGGCGCTTATGGCCTCTATCCTGTCGAATCCGAGAACGTACTAATTGATGGTTGTATTGCTATTGGAGCATCTGATGCTGGAGTATATGTCGGACAATCTGAAAATATTATAGTAAGAAATACTGAAGCTTATTTTAATGTTGCAGGAATCGAAATTGAAAATTCTTACTATGCTGATGTTTATGACAATGTAGCTCAAAATAATACTGCAGGAATTTTAGTTTTTGATTTACCAGATTTACCTAAACAAGGAGGAAAATTTGTAAGGGTTTTTAATAATATTTCATCCAACAACAATACGGAAAATTTTGCTCCAGAAGGAAATATAGTTGGACAAGTACCAAAAGGAACTGGATTGGTTATAAGGGCCAATCGCCATATAGAAGTTTTTAAGAATACTTTTGAAAACAATTCTACAATCGGCGTCGCCTTGGTTGCTGGAGATTTAGAGTCTGGAGACAATTCATATGATCCTTACCCGAGAAACATTCAAATTTATGATAATTATTTTAAAAATTCAGGTTACGACCCGGATTTTAACCGAGGAGATCTTTCTCCTTTGCTGGTGGAAATCTCCAATGGCTTTCAACCAGATATAATGTGGGACGGCATTTTACCTTTTTGGCAAAACGTCTTTGGTCAAAAAAAAGGAGAAAAACTTGTTCTTGATGCAAATAATGATGCTAAGTTTTTAAACCTTGATCTATTTTGGTATTTTGTGATGTCTTTTTTTCACAGTCCAGAATTTAATGGAAAAGAATATTTTTCAGAAGTAAAAAATCTTGATCCAATTACTGAATGGTAAAAAAACTTCTTTTAATAGTTGCACTTTTATCGCAATTTATTTTTGCAGTAAACGATGAAGCTATTCTCTCAAAAAGGCCTGAGGCTAAGCTTTCAGATTATGACTTTTTTAAATCACCTAAAGAGCAAATTCCCAATGACAATGTTTACAAGTATTTCCTTCAAACCCCTTTATTTTCTGACTACTCTTTAAAAGACAGATTCGTTTACATTCCTGAAGAAAAAAAAGCAACTCATTCTTTTGATAAGGTTTATGAGTTTCCAATTGGGTCTGCATTAGTTAAAACTTTCTCCTATGAGATAACATCGAATAAAAATAAAGTTTTATTGGAAACCAGATTACTTCTTTTACAGGAAACAGGTTGGTCTGCTCATACATACGTTTGGAATGAAAATCAGGAGGATGCATTTCTTAAGGTCTCCGGAAAAACTTTTGAAGGAATTGAATTTTTTCACGAGGGTAAACTCAAAAAAGTAAATTATCGAGTCCCTAATCAAAATCAATGCAAAGAATGTCATTTATCTGATGACAAAATTATGCCTATAGGGCCAAAATCTAGAAATCTTAATTTTGAGGTAATTCTGCAAAATGAAAGCATTAATCAAATTGATTATTGGATAGAAAATGGACTTGTTGAAAACCATGACTCACAAAAAGTAGTTGCTAACTGGAAAAATACAAAAGAATCCTTAAACGACAGGGCGAGAGCTTATTTGGATGTGAATTGTGGACATTGCCACATGCCTGGAGGCACAGCAGACACAACTGGGTTGTATCTCTCAGTCAATGAGAGAGATGTTAGAAAACTTGGAGTAAACAAACCACCAGTAGCCGCTGGAAGAGCTAGTGGGAACCTTATGTATTCAATTGTTCCGGGTAAACCAGAAAAATCTATATTGTTATATCGAATGAAATCTGAGGATCCAGGTATCATGATGCCTGAATCAGGAAGGGCTTTAGCTCATTCTGAAGGTATTAGACTTATCGAAAGTTGGATAAAAAACTACGGTAAATGAAACTTATTAAAAACATAATTTCAAAAATAGATATTACTTTATTTGTGATTTATGGTTTTTTAGGATTCGGTAGCATGTACTTAGCTAGTTTCATCCGAAGCGTCACTAAGTTAAATTTTTGGGCAGAATTATTGATCTGTTTCTTAATAATTTCCCCAATTTATTTTCTTGTGAGAGTTCTCAAGAAAAAATATTCAAATTAATGTTGAGAATTTTAATAATTTCACTTTTTTTGATAGGAACTATTTTAATTTTTTCCTACTTAACAACCTACTTGGTACAAAAATTTGGAAGATTAATTGCAATCTCTTCTATTATCTCAGTGGGTGTTATTTTAAGTGCCATTATCATTGCACACGAAGATGGCTGTGTTACTGAAGTTGCGGGCTTTGAAGCCGCAAAGGTATGCTGGTTCAAATGAAAAATTTTCAGGACTTAGTTCAAGAAGCTTTAAAGAACGTTCCAGAAGTTGATATCTTTCAACTAAAGGAGAAAATTGAAAGTAATAAACAAATAAAACTAATAGATATTAGAGAAGACCGAGAGTGGGTTTCTGGTAGAATTCCCCTTGCTTATCACATTGGAAGAGGCGTTCTTGAAAAAGGTATTACAGAAGTTGCCAATAGTGATGATGAGATTATTTTGTATTGTGCAAGTGGTTTTCGATCGGTCTTGGGCTCTAAATCTTTAAAAGAAATGGGATTTAAAAATGTTTCTTCTTTGAAGGGTGGAATTACCGACTGGATTACTGCTGGTTTTGAGATTGAAGAATAATTTCAAAAGAAAAAATAAGGATTTATAATAGATTTATGGAACAAGAAATTTTAGATGTTTTAATCGTTGGATCTGGTATCTCGGGTATTGGCGCTGGAGCTCATTTAAGTATGAAGTGCCCAAATAAAAAGTACTTAATTTTAGAAGGCAGAGAAAATTTTGGAGGCACATGGGACCTATTTAAATATCCAGGTATAAGATCCGATTCGGATATGCATACTCTGGGCTTTAGTTTTAAGCCTTGGCTTCACAAAAAGTCTATAGCAGATGGTTCCTCCATAATGGATTATTTAGAAGAAACTATTAAGGAGTACGAACTCACAGATAAAATTAGATACAAGCATCATGTTCATCAGGCTGAATGGTCTTCGTCCGAAAATCTTTGGACATTAAAAGTAGAAGATAAAAACTTTGGAGAAACCAAGCTTTTTAAATCATCTTTTTTATACATGTGTGCAGGTTATTACAGCTATAAAGGCGGACACTTACCAGAATTCAAAGGAAGAGAAGATTTTCAAGGTGATATAATTCACCCTCAGGAGTGGCCAGAAAATTTTGATTACGAGGGAAAAAATATAGTTGTCATAGGAAGTGGTGCAACTGCTGCAACAATAGTTCCTGAAATGTCTAAGAAAGCTAAACATGTGACAATGTTGCAAAGATCTCCTACTTATTATGCTTCTGCCCCAGACGAGGATGCTGTGGCTATTTTTCTTAATAAGTTTCTTCCAAGAGGCTTTGTATATAGCCTTATCAGGCTAAGAAATGTTCTTTTTCAACAATGGATGTATAAAAGAGCAAGAAATCGTCCTGAGAAGGTCAAGGAATTTTTATTAGACAGAGTTAAAGAAGAACTTCCTAATTACAATATACAAAAACATTTCACGCCCTCTTATAATCCTTGGGAACAACGCATGTGTTTAGTTCCTAATAGCGATCTATTTGAAGCTATAAGACAAAATGATGTATCCATAGTTACCGATCATATTGAAAAATTTACCAAAGAAGGAATAGAACTTAAGTCTGGTGAAGTTTTAAAAACAGATGTAATAATTACCGCAACTGGCATTGTTCTTGAAAACTTTGGTGGAATAGAAGTTAAAGTTGATAGTTCTCCAATTAAGGTCTCGGATACTATGACTTACAAAAGTATGATGTACAGCGGCATACCTAATTTTGTAAATTCATTCGGATATATCAATGCGTCTTGGACCTTGAAAGCAGATATCACAAGCGAGTATGTATGTCGTTTAATCAAACATATGGATAAGAACAATTTTAAAAAATGTTGTCCAGAAATACCTTCCGATGTTGAGGAATCTAAAGATTGGCTAGAAGATTGGTCATCAGGATATATTCAAAGGTCAATCCATAAGTTTGCAAAACAGGGAAATAAAAAGCCTTGGGTAAATTATCAAGATTATTTAAAAGATTGGTTTGACGTAAAGTTTGGAAAAATGGAGGATGGTAACCTTCAATTTTCCAACAAAAAATCTTAAAACACTAGCTTAATGCTAGTTAAAAACCTTCTTAGCAGTTTTTTCGCTTTTATACTGTTGTTTTCATGTGGAGGAGGTGGAACTTCTAGTCCTTCTGATGAAGAGAACTTCACTTTTCAAAAATTTCTTAACGGATTAGTTGTCGATGGCTATATAAAGAATGCTGAAGTTTGGATTGAAACAACTAATGATTTCTCAAGTTTTGGAGAAACAAAGACAATTTCAAATCAGCTAGGAAGCTTTAATCTATCTACCCAAGAAACAAATTTTAGAATTCAAACTTCTGGAGGTATTGATCTAGACACTAACAACAGTCTAGATAATCTAGTTTTAGTGAATCATAAAATTAATGATTTCGCATCTAATTCTGAACAACCTTTTATAGTTTCACCATTAACAACTGCAGATTTTTTCCTATCCTCATCTCTTGCAAAACTTAACAACCCTGTTTTTGTAACAATTAACAGTCTTTTGGGATTAGATCAAAACTTAAACATCAATATAGTTGATCATGTTGAAAATATAAATAATGGCTACAAATTTTCTGAAGCTTATGAAAAAGCTAATCAACTAACGATACTTGCTTTGTCTTTAACTAAGTTAGTAAATAATTTAAGCGGTGTTGAGATAAAAAGTAATGAAATTTTTCAAATAATACTTGATGAAATGGTTGCTTCCTATCAGATTTCTCAAAGTGAAGTAAGTATTGAATCAAGCGCGATACTGGATTCAATCACAGAGAAAGTTAATTTTACATTTTCATTATCTCTTCAAAGCGAAACTAGAGAAAAAGTGTCAAATATGCTTGAAAAGTTCTTACCTCTGATACAGGTCAAACCTAATTTAGCTACTACCCATGCGCTATTCGATTTTGCTACAGACAACTTCTTCATTGATCTTATAACAGTTGCTTCTGGCAATGATGTACAAAATATCTATTCTAGATATGACTCAGATTTAGTAGCTTATGTTTCTGAAATTTCTGGTGAGACAGAAGCTAATTTAGCTTTTTCCATTCAGGCAAACTCTGATCTCATTAATTCTTTTGAAGATCAATCATTCAATATAGATGTTTTGGTAAATGATGATTTTGATAATCAAGCATCTTTTAATATTTCTTTTACACAACCAATAAATGGAACTATCACTAAAAATAATTCCAATATATTAGTCTACCAACCAAATACTGACTTCAATGGAAACGATTCTTTCACTTACACTTTAGAACAAGGTTCTTTAAACTCCTCGGCAACAGTAAATATTTCAGTTGCTGCTCTTCCAGATGCTCCCATTATTTCTTCCTCATCAAGCAACATTTCCATTCCAGAAAACCAACTTGATGTTGTAACTATATTAGCTAGTGATGCTGATGGGGATGCTTTAAGTTTTTTGCTCTCAGGACCTGATGCATCTTACTTTGCTATTTCAAATACCGGTCAGTTAGTATTTCAAGATTTTCCAGATTACGAATTTAGATCAAGTTTTTCTCTCACGATTACAGTAAGTGATGGTTCTTTATCTGATTCAATAAACTTGAATATAGAAATTTTAGATATTTCTTATGTTATAGATCTTTTAGTTTATTACGCTCCGGATATGCTTTCTTTTCATGGATCTGAGTCAGCTGTAAGAACTAAAGTACTTTATTTAATTACTTCCGCAAATAGTGCATTAAATAGAAGTAAGGCAGAAATTCAATTTAACCTTTTAAAGCTATTGCCATATGACGTAGATGTTGCCAATCAATCTAATGATGATATTTTTTCTAACTTAGTTGAGAGAGAAAAAATAAAAAGAGATCAAGTCTTATACGGAGCAGATTATTTTATTCTCCTTTCCAGATGGGATAATGCAAAAATCGATCAAGAGGGAGGTGCAATTGGAGGCACCGCTTACATTGATTTTAATATTGATGAAAATGATTGGGATGCAGCCCATGGATATTTATCTGCTTGGTCTGTTGATCCAAATTGGAACGAAATAGGATGCAGTCCATGTTTTCCTGATAAAGTTTTTGCTCACGAACTTGGACATAATTTAGGTTCGGGACATTGGCCAGGAGCTAACGGACAATCTTATGCCTATGGACACCGAGTCGATGGAAATAGTGATGGGGATTTTACTGATAGCTTAGATTGGGGAACTGTAATGAGCTATAGTGATATTTCACCTGATTATTTTTCCAATCCAAATGTTACATGTAAAAATAATTCTGCTTGTGGCGTATTAAATCAAAGCGATAATTCCAAATGGTACAACAGCTATGGAACTAGATTTTCAAATATCTTACCTGCTAGCTCACTAGACAATTCAAATTCCTCAAACAAAATTAGTATTAAAAACTTTTTTCCAAAAATATCTGGAGGCATCTCTACTTTCTCGAATGCAGGTTCTATAAGAAATTTTACTATCACAGAGTTTTCTGATGTGGTTATAAATGGTCTCACTTACAAAAGTTTTAAATGGGAGAATGCTTTAAATGATATTCCAAAAATGGCATATCATTTTTATGAACTAAATGATAAATATTATATCAACCGAACTGATTATGAAGGTGGTTATAAATTTTCTAATCAGGACGAATATACTCTCTACAACAATAATGATTTATGCGTTTTCTTTGATTCTTTTCAAAGTATTGGTAATTATTTATCTAGAGAATGTAGCAATGCTCATTACGGGAATCCTCCCACTTATAACAATGTTTATCATTTCAATCATTTTATAAAAAATGAAAATATAACCGTACCTTATGGAAATTTTGACTCAATCAAATATGTTTTTACGATATGGGATAACAATTCAAGTCCTTACAGTACAGACGCTTACCTAATGCACACAGTTTTTTGGATGAACAATGAAGTGGGGATAGTTCAGTATAGAGATCATTTGGGGAGAATATGGAAATTAGAAAGTGCTGATACTGATGGTGATGGAATCGACAACAAATTAGATAACGATGATGACAATGACGGGGTACTAGATATTTACGATGCTTTTAAACTAGATCCGACATCTTCTGTTGATTCAAATCAGGACGGAATTCCAGATTAGATTTTTAATTTTCCCTTACGGAGTAGTCATCATCACTAAATTGAGGTACTTCTAGATCTGCGTCCGAAGTATTAATAATATAAGAAAGATTTGAATCTTTTTTTAAGAGAAAAACTTTCCCACCGTAGTGAATTTTTCCAAAAGAGACGTCTTCTCCAATAACAAAAAAAGATTCATTTTCATTCTCTTCGGATATGGTTGTAATAATTTTATTTAAATTAGATTTTTTTACTGACTTAATTTCTTTTTGAAAGTTACCACCAAATAAATTTATATTTAGAATATCTCCAGGGATGATATCTGCAAAAGATTCGTCAAAATTAATCACTTTATTTATTGCTAATAAGTTATTAACTTCAGTAGAAAGATCATCTCTACTAATTTTTTCTAAATTCAGGTATATATTTTTTTTTGAGATTCTATTACTTAAAGAGGTTAAATCTAATATTTTTTCTTCAACCTCATTACTAATTTCTTTTTCTAACAAGACATTGTTTTCTTTTTTGTAGATAGATTCCTTAAAGATAAAAAAAGTTACGAAAACTAAAACAGTAAATATTAAAAATAAAAATATTCTCATTCTTTATAATGCCTTAAGAATTAAATTGTAAGATAAAATCATTTATTGAAAGTAAAAAGATGCATGACCTTGATGAAATTGAGTTAATTATAGGTAATTCTGGAAGAAATTTTTCAGGCGTCACTTCGGTTACAATTCAGCTACTTAACTATCAAGCAAAAGAATTTAAATTAGCAGTTCTAGGTTCCGCTTTCATTCCAGATAACTTTAGAACAATCAACTTTTATCAGTTTATAAAGCTTTCAAGAAAGGTACTTTCCTCAGAAAAATACAGAGTCTTTTTTACTCGTAGGAATGATGAAATGATTCAAGGTCTTATAGCAAAGTACATTTTTGGCTCAAAAATAAAAATTATTTTTTTATCAACCGCTCAAAGAAATCATACAAAATTTACCAAATGGTTGATTTCTAAAATGGATAGCATAGTTTCAACTTCAGTAAAAGCTGCAAGTTATCTAGTTGATAAACCAGATAGCATCATTCCCCATGGAATTGACTTGAATAGGTTCTCTTTACCAAAAGATAAACAAGAATCTTGGGCTAAATTAAATTTACCAGGAACTTTAGGGGTTGGCATTTTCGGAAGGGTTAGGTATTCGAAGGGTATAGATATTCTGGTAAATGCTGCAATCAAGATTTTGCCAAATTATCCTGAAGCAACAGTAGTCATTTGTGGAGAAACTCAGGTAGAAGATATGCCGTATAAAAATAAAATGGAGAACAAAATTAAGAAGGCTAATCTGGATAACAGAATTATTTTTTTAGGAAAGAAAACCTTTGAGGAACTTCCAAGATTTTTTAAAGGGATGACAATTGTAGCTGCTTTAAGTAGAAACGAGGGTTATGGTCTTACGCCATTAGAGGGAATGGCATCTGGAGCGGCAGTCCTAACCAGCTCAGAGGGTGTTTGGGATGAAATGATTCGGGATGGAATAGACGGTTATGTTGTTGACACTGACGATATAGATCAAACTTCTGAAAAATTAGATTTATTAATAAAAAATAGTTCTAAAACAAAAATCATGGGAGAAAATGCTGCAAAATACATTTCAGAAAATTTTTCAATTGAAACAGAAGCAAAAAAATTAATTGACCATATAAAACATGTTCAAAATACAAAAATTAAATAATCTAGTTTTGGTTTTATTTTTTTTACAAAGTAATACTATTCTTTCATCGGATTTAGTCAACTCAACTAATCATATTAAAACTATAATTTTTGGAGCAGGGTGCTTTTGGAGTGTAGAAAAAAAGTTTCAAGAAACCTTTGGTGTTATCGATGTTGAATCTGGCTATGCAGATGGAGTAAATATAAAACCTCTCTATAAAGAAATTATCAAAAGAGAAAATAGATTTAATCCAGATAATTATGCAGAGGTTGTAAGAGTAACTTACAACAATAACAAAACTAATCTTGAAAATCTTTTGAAAACATTTTTTGAAATGCACGATCCGACGCAAGAAAACCGTCAAGGAAATGATATTGGTGTTCAATATCGTTCAGTAATTCTTACTTCATCTCAAGAAGAAATTATGCTTTCTAAAAAAATAAAAAACATATACCAAAATCTTTTGAGTGAAAAAGGCTATGGAATTATCAAAACAAATATTAAAAAATTAACTAATTTTTATTTAGCTGAAGATTATCACCAGGATTATTTAAAAAAGAATCCAAATGGCTACTGCCCAGATAATTCAACAGGAATTGTTTTTTCTAAAAATCTGAAACAATCTATCGATAATGCAAATGTGTTAACTGGAAAACAAATCATAATTCTTGAAGCAAAAGGATGTCCCTATTGTAATAAATTAAGAAAAGATGTTCTTAATGACTATCAAGGTTCAATAGATTTACATTTCAGAAAATCAGATCAACTAGATGGATTTGATTTAAAAACTCCAACTTGGGCAACACCAACAATCTACTTTTTAGCCGATGGTAAGGAAGTTTCAGCTCATCAAGGATATTTATCAAATAAGGAGTTTTATAAATCATTAGGAAAATTTAAACTTGGTAAAACCGAAGCTTATAACGTAGCTTTCAATCAAGGTACGGATCCTACGTATTGCAAAGAGTATGAACTTTTTAAAAACACTCCCGATGGCGTCTTCATTGATAAGTTGAGTGGGGCTCCACTTTTTAGCACTAAGCACCGATTTAATTCTAAAACAGGATGGCTTTCTTTTACCGAGGCTGTAAAAGATTCTGTAACCGAACATATGGATTACAGTTACGGAATGGTTAGAGTAGAGATAAGATCCAAATCATCAGGTATACACTTAGGACATGTTTTTAATGATGGTCCGAATGGAAAACCGAGGTATTGTATTAATGCGACTGTGTTAGAATTCGTTCCCAATTTAGACACGTAGCTCAGTTGGTTAGAGTACTACCTTGACATGGTAGGGGTCCCCGGTTCGAATCCGGGCGTGTCTACCAAATTTATGAGGTAAAAATGCTTGAATTTAATATTTTCAATTCTGCACAAATTTTCGATCAAATTTTTGCATTCATCTGTGTCTACTTACTAACAAGTCTAAATGCAAAAACCCGTTTTTACGGTTTTATTGTTGGTACTGTTGGCTTTATTCCGGGAGTTTATCTATTAATTGTTACTGAACTTTGGTGGTTATTGGCTTGTATGCCAATTTGGGCCTACATTAACTATGTTGGAATAGTTAACAATTACAGAGAGTATAAAAAAGCTAAAGCTGCTTAAAAGATATTTTTTTATAACTAAGTTTATAGGTATTTTTTCCTGATGGATAATCTATTAAAAGCCTTTCTGAGATCAGATCATGCTGGTGAAGTGGGAGCTGTTTATATTTATAAAGGAATTCTTAAGATTGCTAAGGATCCTGAATTGGTTAATTTTTCCAAAAGGCATTTAGTAACTGAAGAATCTCATCTTCAAAAGATCGAGGGAGTGCTTCCAAAAAAAGACAGAAGTAAATTAGTTTGGTTGTGGAAAGTTGCAGGCTTTTTACTCGGTTTTCTTCCTACGCTATTTGGTCCAAAAATTGTGTTTGCCACTATAGAAGCTGTTGAAGCTTTTGTAGAAGAGCACTACGAAGAACAACTCAAATATCTTCGAGCTCAGCCAAATCCTAATCAAGAGCTAATAGATCTTCTTCAGTCATGTCAGGACGATGAAATTGATCACAAACTTGAATCAGCTGAAAAGAAAAATTTAACCCCAGGTTTTTTTATTAATATCTGGACCAAAATAGTAGGCGGTGGCTCAGCTTTCGCAGTCAAGGTAGCTAAAATTATCTAATAAAATTCCAGTTGCATTTTCTCCTAATGCAAATATACT
>MDSV01095003.1_pt1 | contig 12811 bp, 9 predicted proteins | sample 810851 | NCBI WGS metagenome assembly MDSV01 (sample SAMN05326640, study PRJNA326480) | marine metagenome | isolation source: seawater | place: Atlantic Ocean: North East | collected 2012 | reverse complement strand
GTCCACCAGCACTTCACACTAGCTGAAAACCTTACAGTCCTAGAAAATATCATTATAGGAGAAAGGTCACTACTAAGCTTATCACTGCCAAAACAATCTGCTCGCAAGAAACTACGCGACTTAAGTGATAAGTTTGGTCTACCAATTGAACCAGATACTTTAGTCGCTAACTTATCCGTAAGCGAAAAACAACGGTTAGAGATTCTTAAGACACTTTACCGCGACTGCACCCTACTAATACTCGATGAACCCACCGCCGCACTTACACCGCAAGAGACTGACTCTTTATTTTCCACTATTAAAAAAATGGTAAGTAAAGGTTTATCAGTTATTTTAATATCGCATAAGCTAGATGAAATTCTCGCTGTAAGCGATAAAATAGTGGTTCTTAGGAATGGGAAGGTTGTAGGAGAAGTAGAAACTGCCCAAGCAAACCGAACGAAATTAGCCGAAATGATAGTGGGTGGTACAGTTAACTATCCAAAAAGAGACACTTTAAATCGAGGTTCAGAGGTCATAAGATTTGACAGTATTTCTTGTGCTCCAATCAACGAGTCTTCGAAGGGCCTGGAGGAGGTCAAGGTAAGTCTTTTTGAGGGAGAGATACTTGGTATCGCAGGCATAACAGGAAATGGTCAAATTCCACTCGCTAAAATGATGGCAGGTCATTTGAAGCCAAGCAATGGTGATATTTTTTTTGCAAATAAGAAAGTAACCAGGCATGACCCAAAGAAATTTATGGAATATGGAGTAGCATACGTTCCTGAAGATCGTAATACTGACGGCTTGGTCGGTGATATGTCAGTGTGGGAAAATGCTGTTTTAACGGAAACAGAAGATACCAATTTAAGAACCCCGCTTGGATGGTTGAATAGCGAAAATTGCAAACAAGCTGCCGAAGCCCTTTGTCAAAAGTATGATGTAAGAACCCAGTCTTTGCAGCAACCTGCTAGGTTACTGTCAGGAGGTAATGTGCAGAAACTTCTTCTAGGAAGATGGTTAACAAGAAGCCCAAAACTTTTAATCGCTTGTCAGCCAACTCGAGGGCTTGATGAGGGTGCAATTGCATCTATACAAAAAATCTTACTTGATGTTAGGAAAAAAGGAAATGCAGTACTACTGATCACAGAAGATTTGGATGAGCTTATTAAGCTCTCTGATAGAATTGCAGTTATCTATAATGGCCAACTATCGAAAAGTTTTTCGCCAGAAAAGTTAAATCGTTCTAAGATTGGTCTGATGATGGCTGGAGGCAAATTTGATGATTGATTTCCGATTAGAACAAAGGGATTTTATCTCTCCATGGTTAGTAGTTTTTGCGCCTATTGGAGCGATCCTTTTTTCCTTTCTTGTTGCAAGTATTCTAATTGTATTAGCGGGCGCTAGTCCGCTGGACTCTTACGGCAAACTATTTATCGGTGCTTTTGGTTCAAAAAATGCCCTGGCTGAAACACTAGCCAGGGCAACACCCATCATTCTTACTGGTCTTGCCGCCGCTATTGCATTTAGAGCCAAATTTTGGAATATTGGAGCGGAGGGTCAGCTATATGCCGGAGCACTTGCTGTAACTTTTTTTGGTACTGGTCTCATACAGTTACCTACAATTTTAATGATACCTTTTTTATTTATAGTAGGTGCTATAGCTGGTGGATTACTTCTACTTCCGCTCGTACTTTTACGAAATTATTATAGGGTCGACGAAGTCGTAACCACTTTGCTAACAAATTTTATAATAGTATTGTTAGTCGGCTATTTACTTGAGGGTCCTTGGAAAGACCCAATGGCACTTGGGTGGCCGCAGGGAAAATCAGTAGTAGATAATGGAATTTTACCACAAATCGTTTCTAGAACACGATTACATCTCGGATTCATAATTTCGATTATAACGGCCGTAACTGTATGGTTGATTCTTTCAAGAACTATCCTCGGATACAAAATAAAAGCTGTTGGGATAAACCCGGCAGCTTCGCACCATGCTGGAGTTCCAGTCGTAAAAACTGTAATATTAGTAGCACTTTTTAGTGGTGGAATGGCTGGAATGGCTGGCGTAACTGAGACCGCTGGATTAAAAGGTTATCTTACTCTGGATTTGTCACCAGGCTTTGGGTACGCTGGGATCGCAGTAGCTATGTTAGCGGGGCTTAATCCGATTGGTGTTATATTTTCAGGAATTTTTTTAGCTTCAATTTACGTGGGAGCGGACGCGATGAGTAGAGCTGTAAACGTTCCTACCTATTTAGCTGACGTAATTGTGGCGTTAACAGTTTTATCAGTTCTCCTGAGCATAATTATACTTCAGTTTAAAATTGTTTTTGGAGGTCAAGAGCGGTGATACTAGATTTTGTTGAGATTATTTTTACGGCAGGTTTCTGGGCAGCCACCATAAGGATAGCTTGCCCCCTTATCTTTGCGACACTCGGTGAATTGATATGTGAGCGCGCTGGGGTCTTAAACCTTGGCATCGAAGGTATAATGTCAGTGGGTGCAATGGTAGGCTGGATGGCTGTATATCAGGGTGCTGATTTATATTCAGGTGTTCTAATCGCTGCCTTAGTTGGAGGTGTTTTTGGTTTGCTGCATTCTATATTCTCCGTATATCTTGGCGCCTCTCAACATGTAACAGGTATTGGCATAACGATGTTAGCCTCATCAATTGGCTTTTTCTCCTTCAAGCTCATTCTTCCTTCTTCAACAACCCCTCCAAAAATAGAACCCTTTCAGCCAATAGACGTCCCCTTTTTATCGGAAATTCCTTTCTTTGGAGAAGCTTTTTTTCGACATACTCCATTTACATATTTTGCAATAATTTCCGTGATACTAATCTTTTGGTTAATAAATCGAACACCATTTGGATTGTCCATAAAAATGGCTGGAGAAAATCCAATGGCTCTAGAAGCCCAAGGGATTGATGTTTTACTAGTCAGATCGCTTGCCGTAATTTCAGGTAGCGCACTAATGGCAATCGGTGGAGCTTACTTAACGATGTCGGCTTTTGATGCCTTCTATTTTGGAATGGTAAATGGCCGCGGCTGGATAGCAATTGCTTTGGTAATTTTTGCATCCTGGAAACCTGAACGTGCTCTATTAGGGGCTCTTCTTTTCGCAGGTTTAGACGCCTATCAAGTTAGGGCACAGCAGTTAGTTGGAGCTATAATCCCATATCAATTTTTCCTAATGATGCCTTTCTTTCTGAGTATAATTGCTATGATAATAGCCGCCAGAAAGACAAGATATCCAAAAGCATTATTAATTCCCTTTCGTCGAGGTGAAAGGCACTAAATGAGGTGAAAATGGCAGATCTCTTAATTAAGAACGCTCTATTAGAAAAGAAAAAGAAAAATGACATACTTATACTTAATGGTGACATAGTAGAGATAAGCTCATCCATCGAGAAAAACGACATACCTACCATTAATGCTGATAATCATTTTGTGTGCCCACCTTTTATAGATAGTCATTTTCATCTTGACGCGACCCTAAGCTATGGAATTCCCCGAATTAACCAGAGTGGCACTTTGCTAGAGGGTATTAAGCTCTGGGGTGAGTTGAAACCTAATCTAACTGCAGACGCACTAAAACAAAGAGCCTTGAAGCTTTGCCATTGGGCTATAGCTCGCGGCACATTAGCTATTCGTACGCATGTGGATATTTCAGACACTAGCCTTTTAGCCGTAGAAGCTATGCTTGATATAAAAAACGAAGTCAGTGATTGGATTGATCTGCAATTAGTAGCTTTCCCGCAAGACGGTCTCCTGAGGACAAATTCAGAAGAAAACCTATTAAGAGCGCTCGATATGGGAGTTGACGTAGTAGGAGGAATTCCTCATTTTGAGCGAACAATGGAAGATGGTGCAACATCTATAAAAACCTTGTGCGAAATTGCTTGCAATAGATCCCTTATGGTTGACATGCACTGCGATGAAAGTGATGACCCCTTTTCGCGTCACATAGAAACACTCTGCAAAGAAACAACCCGTCTAGGCTTAAATGGTTTTGTAGCGGGATCACATTTAACGTCGATGCACTCAATGGATAATTACTACGTATCAAAGTTAATGCCATTAATGTGCGAAGCAGAGATTTCCGTAATTGCAAACCCTTTGATAAATATTACTTTACAGGGTAGACATGATACATATCCAAAGCGACGCGGTATGACTCGGGTACCTGAGCAAATGAGTGCAGGGCTAAATGTAGCTTTTGGTCATGATTGCGTTATGGATCCATGGTACCCGTTGGGATCCCATGATATGCTTGATGTTGCCCATATGGCTTTGCACGTAGCCCAAATGACAGGTCAAAGCCAAATGAACAAATGTTTTGACGCAATCACCCACAACCCAGCAAAAATATTAAAGCTTGATAGATATGGTCTTGAGAAAGGCAATAAGGGTGATCTTGTGATTTTGCAATGCCGCAGCGCAGTGGAAGCATTACGATTGCGACCTGCAAGACTATATGTAGTCAAAAATGGCGAGATAATTAGTTCTACAAAAAATGTAAAGTATGAGCTAAACCTATCAGGAACAAAAATTCAGACAGACTTAATTTTCGACAACCAATGAGTTTTCGAAATAACAGCGCAATTTGGAAAATTAAAGATTATCGCTTTTTATGGATAGCAGGCTTCATAACGAGCTCTTGCCGTTGGCTTGAAATTATGTCTTTTTCAGTAATTACCTGGCAGTGGTTCAATGAGTCTAGCTATGCAACCGGGCTGTTTGCATTAAGAATGGTTGCTCTCTCACTAACTGGTATAATTTTTAGTATTTTTTCGAATATAATAGCTGGTCAAAAAATAATGTTTTGGGCTCAACTACTATCTGCTTTAAGCTGTTTAATATCAGCTGTATGCCTGGCTCATACGCCAGTCTATGGTTTCTACTGTCTTTGCCTGGTTTCGGCGGTATCAGGTGCACTATGGAGTGTAGACTGGTCTTATAGAAGAAGAATGTTGGCAGATTCTCTAGAAAGTAAGTTGGTTTTTACTGGTCTCTCATTTGACGTGATGGCGAACCATGCAACCCGCTTTATTGGTATGATATTAGGTGGTTTCCTTCTTTATAATTTTAATAACAGCCTACTTTTTATTATTCTTGCCTTAGCATATTTAATTGCCACTTTTTTAATTGTGAAAATCAAAGACACATCGATGAGGCCTTCATCAGAGTCTAATTTCCTAGAGAATACAAAATTGGTTGTCAAACAAGCAGGTGATAGCTTCCCTATTCTTACGGTTTTATTGGTAACACCTGTTTTCAACATCTTCATTTTACCTTTTGTCGCGTTAATACCCCTACTGTATATTGATAAATTTAATACAAATGAGTTTGCGACAGGAGTGCTTACCTCTATAGATGGAATAGGTGCTGTCTTTGGCGCCATGATTATTTCCACAATTATTCCAAGTAGATCAATTATTTTATTTTTTTCTCTCATCGCAATTTTATTAATTCTGCTTTTTGTTTGCACGGTGGCTCCAACTATCACCTTGCTTACATTATCTATATTTTTTTTAGGAGCGGCAAGCGCAGCCTATTCAACACTTCAAAGCTCGATTATTTATACTAACTCTGACAAAAAACTCCGCTCACCTACTCTCAGCATTCTGACGATAACTATTGGAAGTGGCTTCTTGGGTGGGATTAACACATCATGGCTAGGCGGTTTTCTTGACGTTCCAGAGATTATAAAGGTTATGACGGTTCAGGGTATTTTAGCGTTTAGCTTAATAATTTTTTTTCTAAAACTTAACTTTAAGGAGAATTTTTTCAAAAATATATTTACCAGGAAATAGTTTTTCCATCGTAATTAAAAAATTTCCCACTGTCTTGCAGGGTCTTACTAGTTATCACAGATATCATTCCTAAGACACTTGTCTTTTTATCTATAAGAGCGTTCATGCCACCCATATCAGTTAAAACCCAACCAGGATGTAAAGCAATTGCAGTGACGTCAAGTTCTAACAAATCTATGGACAAAGTTTTAACAACCTGATTCAGAGCAGCCTTTGAAGATCTATAAGCATACATGGCACCAGCAGTATTTTCCGCAATAGATCCAACTCTCGAACTTAAGTAAAACATTTTTTTTTCATCCCCAGATAATATGTTGGGTAAAATATTCTTCGTTAGTATTAAAGGAGCAATTGTGTTTACGCGGAGAACCTCTAACCAAGGTGTAGAACTAACCTGATTAAGTTCTAGGTTTCTGGGACCCATCACACCCGCATTGTTTACAAAAATATCGATAGGCCGAGATCCAAGTAATTCTCCAAACTTTTCTATTGAACCGTCAGATAGTAAATCTAGTTCCAAGATTTCCAAACTGTTATTAAAATGGTCTTTTAGATCTAATAATTCAGTAGACTTCGAGGTTTTTCGAGAAGTTGTTATTACACTAAAACCAAGCTTTAAAAATTGGGTTACGAACTCGAGGCCTATTCCCCTGTTGCCACCTGTTACTAAAATAGTCGTCATTTAATCACCTATACCACAACGAGCTTTAAAAATTTATTGGAAAGAAAAACGAACTAGCTAATATAATCACCATGCTCAATCGAAGGCTATACAAATTTAAAAATAAGTTCTTTTAGTCTTCCCACCAATGTTTTACTGTATCATGGAAGGAACAAAAAGCCCCCACGAAATTATAGGACATAAAATGAATAAAGAAATAAAAAAGCGCCGAACATTTGGTCAAAAAACTCTTTATAGCTCGATACTTGATACGATTGGTAATAGCCCCTGCATACGCATTAATAATCTTGCACCAAGTCATGTAGAGCTGTACGTAAAGGCAGAATATTTTAACCCAGCTGGATCTGTTAAAGATAGATTAGCAGTAAGTATAATAGAAGATGCTGAGAAAAATGGAAGTCTTAAACCAGGTCAAACAGTTGTTGAAGCTACAAGCGGAAATACAGGTATTGGGCTCGCTATGGTTTGTGCTGCGAAGGGCTATCTACTCGTAATAACAATGGCTGATAGTTTCTCGATAGAGAGACGCAAATTGATGCGTTTTTTAGGCGCTAAAGTGGTACTGACACCACGCGCCGAAAAAGGGATTGGAATGTATAAAAAAGCCAAGGAGCTAGCTGCTGAAAATGGCTGGTTCTTCGCTCGGCAATTTGAAACCAATGCGAACGCTGATATCCATGAGCGAACAACCGCACAGGAAATAATAAACGATTTTAACGATAAAGCACTAGATTTCTGGGTTACAGGTTATGGAACCGGTGGAACAATTTCAGGTGTAGCACGGGTTTTAAGAAAAGAACGTCCTGATACACAGATTATTTTGACTGAACCTGATAACGCGGCGTTGATATCAAGTGCTAAAAATCAGAAGAGAACTCCTGACAATGAACCTGAGTCAAGTCATCCTGCCTGGGAGCCACACCTGATTCAGGGATGGACGCCTGACTTTATTCCGTATGTACTTCAAGAAAGTTTAGATAAAAGGTTCTATGATCAAATTTTACCTGTTTCATCAATGTCCGGAATTGACTGGGCTAAAAAACTTGCACAAAAGGAAGGCATCATAACTGGAATATCAGGCGGTGCCACTTTTGCAATCGCAATGCAAATTGCAAACAGTGCACCAGCCGGTTCCGTAATACTGTGTATGCTCCCAGATACCGCAGAAAGATACCTCTCATCACCACTTTTTGAAACTATAGAGTCTGAAATGGATTCTCAAGAAACTAGAATTTCACAATCAACGCCAGGTTACCAATTACCTGACTAATTAACCGTTTTGGTTCTATTTGGAGTTTCAGAGTGGCTAAAATTGTATCTATTGAAACAGAGCTCTTTCGCCTACCACTGGATGAAGTTTTAGTGGATGCGAAACATGGCGAGCACACGCATTTTGAACTCGTGACTGCAACAATTAAGTTAGACAATGGTCTCACTGGAACGGGGTATACTTATACCGGCGGTCGCGGAGGGGCTTCAATAAAAGCAATGATAGATCAAGAAATTAAATCGTTTCTTTTTGCCAGAGACGCATCTAAAGTAGAAGCTATTAACGAAAGTCTTCAGTGGCATTTACATTATGTTGGTCGCGGCGGAATTGCATCTTTTGCAATCTCAGCAATAGATATAGCTCTGTGGGATATTCGAGGTAAAAATTCAGAATTGCCTTTATGGAAAATGATAGGTGGAACAGCCAATAAATGTCGAGCATACTGCGGTGGTATCGATCTCAACTTTCCTTTAGAAAAACTTTTAAAAAGTGTAAACAGTTACTTAAATCGAGGTGCGACCGGCGTGAAGATTAAGGTAGGTCAGAAAGATCTTGATACTGATGTTCTAAGGGTGCAAGAGGTTAGGAAATTAATAGGCTCAGAAATAAAGCTTATGGTTGATGCCAACTACTCTATGACTGTTCAAGAGGCAATAGAAGCAGCTAAAGCTTTTCAGGAATTTGATATACTTTGGTTTGAAGAACCAACTGAACCCGATGATTTTTTTGCATATTCAGAAATAAGTGATGCCACAGATATTGCAATCGCAATGGGTGAAAACTTACATACGTTGCGTGAATTTAGTCACGCTTTGGAGTACTCAAAACTATCTTATATACAGCCCGATGCTTCAAATTGCGGCGGAATAACATGTTGGTTAAAAGTTGCGCAACAAGCTGAAAAACGTAAAATAAAATTATCAAGCCATGGTATTCAAGAGCTACATGTAAGCCTAGTTTCAGGCAAAACAAGTCTTGGTTGGATTGAAATACATTCGTTTCCGATTGAAAACTATACCCTCAAACCCGTCCAGCTAAAAGATGGCTTTGCTGTAGCACCTAACGATATAGGTATTGGCGTAAATTTTGATTGGGATAAGCTAAGAGAGAGTTCGCAGTGCATATCTCGAAGCTAAAATTTCTTCACCTAGAAGTTTCCACGTTTGATACTATCATAGATGTTAGATCGCCAACAGAATTTAACGACGACCATATTCCACACGCTATCAATCTCCCAGTTCTATCCGACGAAGAACGTGCTTTGGTTGGTACGACATACAAAAAAGATAGTCGTTTTAAAGCTAGAAAAATTGGAGCCTCTTTAATTGCTAAAAATACTGCTGATCATCTAAATAATACTCTATATTCAAAAAATCGAGAGTGGAAACCACTTATATATTGCTGGCGCGGAGGACAGCGTTCATCTGCTTTTGCAACTATTTTATCCCAAATTGGGTGGAGGCCAAGTCTCGTTGAGGGTGGATACAAAAATTACAGAAGAGCAGTGACTCAGCTACTTCATAGAAGCAATACCAATTTTGACCTAATTTTACTCTCAGGTCACACAGGTACAGGTAAAACGGAAGTCTTACAAGCTTTAGCCGCATTAGGTCTTCAAACAATCAACCTTGAAGAGCTTGCGGCGCACCGAGGCTCCGTATTTGGAGCACTCGATAGACCTCAACCAAGACAAAAGCTTTTTGAAAGCTCTGTTTATGAGGCAATAACCTCTTTGGATACTTCTCAACCAATCTTTCTTGAGGCAGAGTCAAGAAAAATTGGAAACCTAGTTATTCCAAATATGCTTTGGGATCAAATGAAAGTAGCTAGAAGAATTGAGCTAGCTGCACCTCTAACTGAACGAGCTATTTATCTAACGCGGGCATATCAAGACCTTACAGCAGATGATGAAAAGCTTAATCGACGAATAAACTATTTAGTAACGCAACAGGGACACCGAAAAGTTGAGTACTGGAAAAATTTATCTACAAAAAAAGAGTTTGTAGAACTTGCGGTAGAACTAATAGAGAGTCACTACGACCCTCGGTACAGCAATAGTCGAAAGAGCTCCAAACACGACATAATAGAGTTCATTAACCTAAAAACAATTACCAAAGTTGAGGTCGCTGCCGCTGCACAAAAAATAAAGAAACTTTTTAAGTAAGCTTGATGACATGAGTCATAAAACTGAAATAAATGGATTTCCTTCAAAAAAGTTTCCAATAATGCTCGCACAATATCCCTTTTCTTTCAATGCCAATAATACATTATTCTTAGAAGTCTCGGGGATTGCCGCCAAAATCCCACCAGATGTCTGAGGGTCAAAAATTAGATTCGATTTGGCCGTTGGTACGCATGATATTTTTGTTTTTCTAAAATCTCGATTACCTACAAAAATAGAAGACCTTACACCCACTTTTGATAACTCTTCAGCACCATCAAGGAATGGTATTGAATCTAAGTGAATATTGGCTCCAAGATTAGAACTTTCGCATACTCTCATCAAGTGACCGGCTAGTCCAAAACCAGTAACATCAGTCATAGCATTTGCCTTGGACAAAATCTCAGAAGCCTCTTTTTGAGACTTCTCCATCCAAACAAGCGCGTTTTGAACCCATGAGCCTTTAGAAAGACAAGCCATTTCACCAGCTAAAATGGTTCCAGATCCAATTGGCTTTGTTAAGACAATTAAATCGTTGGGCTTGGCTCCAGAAATCAAACTTGGAGGTCTATCGCAAACACCTGTAAGGGAAAAACCTACGTTAAATTCCTTTCCTACAGAAGTATGCCCACCAACAACGGCAATTTTTTCCGTGTCAAATACACTTAGCGCACCACCCATGATTTGATTAAGCCAGCTTCTTTGAATAGCATCAGATGCTTCAGGTATTATTATATTTGCGAGAGCAGTTTTTGGAACTCCTCGCATACACCAAATATCTGAAAGAGCATGAGTCGCAGCGATTTTTGAGAACCTCCAGAGATCCGAATTAAATTCTCGCAAGTGATCTGTGGTTAATATCTGATTGACCTTACCAATTCGAATAATTGCCCCATCATCACCGATCCCTGCTACAACATCTTTTTGTTTACTATTTCCGACATTAAAAAGAACTTTTTCTAATGTTTTATCTGCTACCTTCGCACCACAGCCACCGCAAAGAGGTTGCAGCTGATTGTATTCACCTGCAATTACTGGTGCTAGCTTAAGCTGATGTTCCACAGGTCTCATTTTTTGTAAATTAGAAAACTTCTTCATAAATGACTTGTCTATAAAATCTTTTAATCGCCACATAAGGGGACCCATTGATGACGAAAACTTGTAATCTAGCAACGCTGATTGCTTGCCAAGTGAGATCAGTTTAAGATGATGCTTTTGTGGTATATATTTTTTTGCATTTGTCCTGAGGAGGTTAGATTTAATATTAGCATAAAGGATTGGAGCTTGCCTAACTGCAAACACACCAGCTTTTGGTCTAGGGTTATAAGACAGGTGAGCACAATCCCCCACAGCAAACAAATTTGTAAAAGGATCAACTCTTAATGTATCATTCACCTCAATAAATCCGCCCTTTAGAGGCAAATCAGTCAACTTTAGCCACTCATAAGGAGTTGCGCCAGCGGATACTACGGTGAAGGTTGAATTGATTGGCTTTCGATTAGCAAAAAAAACCTGCCTTGCATTGATACCTGAAACAACTGCTCTTTCTATTACACTAATCGACAACTCGTTTAGATTTGCAATTAATCGGTTCTTTGATTTTGGCTGAATGCCAGACAGAATTTTTGTCCTATCGATTATCGACATAGTATAGTCGGTTAATCCAACTCTTTTAAATGCAAACGCGATTGCCATAGCTATTTCAACAGCACCAACTCCACCGCCAATTACCGCTACATTTGGCTGAGTTAAACCTTGTCTAACTTGAGAAAAAAAATACTCCCATTCTTTAATAAAGTCAGTCAAAGGCTTAATTGTTTTTGCATACTTATTGGAATCCAAAGGATAAGGAAGCTTAGAAGTAACCCCAATATCAACGGACGCAATATCATAATGGAGAGGTTTTCGATCTTTAACATGTATCAAATTACGGCATGCTTCGATGTCTTCCACTGATGCCATTAGTAAACGGGCTCCAGCAAATCGGCACAGCTTCACCAAATCAATATGAATTTCGTCGATTCTGTAATGTCCTGCCAGAAAACCGGGAAGCATACCAGTGTAGGTAGTTTCAGAAAGTGGAGAAATCAAAGACACTTCTACTCCAGGTATGGGATTCATCCCCCACTTCCTTAAAAAAAGAGCATGGGTATGTCCCCCACCTATTAAAATTACTTGACGCGTAATTGGTAATTGCTGTTGCATTTATAGCCAATTTCAGTTTTTTGCTGTAGTGGTTAAATATATGATAAGATTAATTAAACCAATTTGTCCTGATATACTTTTCAATTAAAAACTCGCTTATATCTGTTTAACTCGTCATCTCGACCTAAAGTTTTTCCGATATCATCGGAAATTTTCACGGTCGCTTTTCCGTTAACACTCACTGCTTTACAAACTAATGAGATAGGATTTGCATCTGAACCTTCACTCAAACCAATAAAATCATTAGTTAACATAGTGCCCCAACCAAAACTAAGTCGCGCTTGATTCGAAAACTGATTGTAAAGATTTTCTATAGCTCTAACATCTAGGCCATCAGAGAATACCAACAACTTAGTTTTAGTATCTTCCCCATTTTTTGACCACCAATCTAGTGCTATCTGAGCTCCTCTAACGGGGTTACCAGAATCTATTCTAACACCTGTCCATTTTGATAACCAACTAGGTGCATTTCTAAAAAATGTCTCAGATCCGTAAGTGTCAGGTAATATTATTCGCAGGTTCCCTTCGTACTGTCCCTGCCATTCTTTCAAAACCTTGTATGGAGCATCAGCCAATTCTTTGTCACTGCTTGAAAGTGCGGAGTAAATCATCGGAAGCTCATGAGCATTAGTTCCAATTGCCTCAAGCTCTCTTCTCTGAGCTATCAAACAATTTGACGTGCCTAAGAAGCCATTT
>MDSV01224545.1_pt1 | contig 12814 bp, 6 predicted proteins | sample 810851 | NCBI WGS metagenome assembly MDSV01 (sample SAMN05326640, study PRJNA326480) | marine metagenome | isolation source: seawater | place: Atlantic Ocean: North East | collected 2012 | reverse complement strand
GGATTGAATGGGAGCTAAAGATGACTTCGATGCCATTACTATATAACGGTTATTAACGGTAAATGATATCTGCTACTAAGAGGCTGGAGGAAACGCAAGGGTGATTCTATAATAGAAAAGCTTTTAGCTAATTATCCTAATCATCGATCTTCATTGCGTGGTAGGCAAATTCTAGTCGCAGCCTGCTTAAAATCCTCCTCACCGGAAAGAATATCTATTTCCAAGCGTAAGTAATACAAAGGTACAGGTGGCTTGATCCAATCAAAAAGACGAACAGCATCCTTCTCAGTTGTTACAATCATATCTATTTGCTCAGCATTAGCTCGCTCGTATAGACCTATAATCTCACGCTCGGTGAATCGATGGTGATCTAAAAAGCGTTCATTATACATAATTTTAGCATCATAAGCACTTAACATATTCTCAAAACTTTCCGGAGAAGCGATACCACTAAACGCTCCAATCCGGGCATCTTTTAGTGCGGAGAGCGGCAACCTTTCACTTCCATCTACTGATTCAAGATACTGAGGTTGATGGGCGCATTCAATTATTTCAGCACTGGGATTATGCTCACGAATAAGCTCTAGTAATGTATCATCAGGTTTTCCATCCGACTTCGTTAATAATATATAACTAGCCCTTTTTAAATGGCTAATTGGTTCCCGTAAAATTCCCCTTGGTAATAAGTGCTGATTTCCGAAAGGATTGGTTTTATCTACGAGTAATAAATTGAGGCTGCCCTTAAGTCGTAGGTATTGGAATCCATCATCGAGGATTAGTGTATCGCAGCCAAAATTACGGATTGCGTAGGATCCAGCCTTTACCCTGTTTTTATCGCAGAGGACAACTACGCCAGGTAAATTTTTAGCTAACATATAAGGCTCATCGCCAGCCACCAAAGAGTCGAGAAGGACTTGTTTTCCATCACTAACAACTTTTGGTGGAACCTCTACACCGTGCGAAATTTTACGCCAGATCTGTTTGTAGAATGCTTCGTTCTTACTTTTGTATCCACGACTCAAAATCGCTACTTTTCGTCCACGATCGTGCAAAGTTCGAGCAAATTTTTCAACTACTGGCGTTTTACCAGTACCTCCTACAGTTAAATTGCCTACAACGACTACTAAACAGCCTAATGGCTTGTTTCGCATGATTCTGTTTTGGTAAAGATACCATCTCAATCGTACCAGAGCATGGAATATAAATGATAAGCCATATAGGCAGGATGCCATAAATTCTACAGCGCGCCCATTCTGACGACGATCGTAAATTACATCAGCGGTAAATGTAGCAAATTTATTCGCCTTATCAGCAACGATCTCTTGGAAATTTTGAATCTTTGAGGACATTAAATTTTCGTAACAAATACCAGTGCGTAAGTCTGAAAAACCAGAAAGAGGATTGACGCCAGTATTAATCGCCTCTTTTAACCAACTTTCTTTACTATTCCACTCATTGCTTTGCGCTCAATTCTAAAAACATCTTCTTTAACAGTCTATTATGGTGAAGTGAACAAGTTTAAAATGAGCAAAATAAGTAATTATAAGATATTATAAATATATGTATGATAAGTACTTGTAATACATACAAAACAAATAAATAGATTCATAAATCATCTAAATACCTCTTTTTTTACATCATGAAATATCTAATTATTGCCGAAAAGCCTTCCGTAGCAACCGACCTTTCCCGCGCACTTTCCCAGGAACTTGGCAAATTTCAAAAGAAAGGAAAATCTCGTGATGCTCAATATTTCGCGAATGATAATGCAGCTATCACCTCTGCTGTAGGACATTTAGTAGAGTTAAAAATGCCAACCGGACCGAATGGGAAAAACTTACCCTGGAACTTTAATGTTCTTCCTGCAATTCCAAAGAAATTTGTATTACAGCCTATAGAACAAAGTGCGGGACGCTTAAAGCATGTTCTTAGCCTAGCGAAAAAGAAAGAATATGACCTTATAATTAATGCTTGTGACGCCGGTCGCGAAGGGGAATTAATCTTTCAATATATCATGGACATTGGTGAGATTAACAAACCAGTTAAAAGACTATGGATGCAATCGATGACAACCGGTGCGATTCAAGATGCTTGGAAAAAACTACGTGATGGAAATTCAATGAAAGACCTCTCTGATGCCGCAAAATGTCGTTCAGAATCTGATTGGTTAGTTGGGCTTAACTCAACCCGAGCACTCACTTGTTTTCGCTCCCGGCATGGAGGTTTTAACATTACTGCTGCAGGTCGTGTTCAAACACCCACTCTAGCAATACTAGCGAAGCGTGAGCGAGAAATAGCCGCATTTAATTCGCAAGAATACTGGGAAGTGCACGCTGATTTTGAAGTATCTAAAGGTATGTATATTGGCCGCTGGTTCGATCCAAATTTCTCAAAAAATGATGCTCAAAAACAACAACGTACGGAGCGTATATGGTCGGCAAAATCCGCACACGAAATTGAAAATAGATGTAAAAATAAAACGGGTAGTATTCTTGAAGAAACTAAACCATCGAAGCAAATAGCACCTCAACTATATGATCTAACTACATTACAAAGAGAAGCGCCTTTTACAGCTAAAAATACACTCGGAATTGCTCAGGCTCTATATGAGAGGCATAAGATGATCACTTATCCGCGTACGGATTCTAGATATTTACCAGAAGATTATTTAAAAAATGTTCAAGCAACTACTGCGGAACTAGCTAAAAGTGCGCATCCTGTTGCTCCATGGGCAGCAAAATCAATCGAAAGCGATACTATCGTATTTAATAAACGAATTTTTAATAATGAAAAAGTATCTGATCACTTCGCAATCATTCCAACTGGTCGACAAGTCAAACTGACGGATCAAGAGGCCAAAGTCTATGATATGATAGTAAAGCGCTTCGTTGCTATATTTTATCCGCAGGCAGAGTTTGAGTTAACTAAAAGGACTACAATAATTGATCATGGTATGGACAAAGATCATTTTTTGACGCAAGGTAAAACACTCATCAAACCTGGTTGGCTTGGAGTCTATGGGCGCGAAGAAGGAGTCGCCGCAGGAAAAGATGAATTAGTTGCAGTACTAGCTGGAGAAACTGCTAAAGTAGATGCATTACGCACTGAAAAGAAAGAGACCAAGCCACCGGCTCGCTTAACTGAATCAACGTTGTTAGCAGCTATGGAAGGAGCTGGAAAACTAGTTGAAGATGATGCAATCCGTGAAGCTATGGCTGAACGTGGCCTCGGTACTCCAGCGACTCGTGCTGCTGTCATAGAAGGTTTATTACGACAGAAATATATCGCTCGTGATGGTCGTGAGCTAAATGTTAGCGGCAAAGGCTTACGTCTAATTGAACTTTGCGAGGAAATGCAAATCGATGCACTTACATCGCCATCGATGACTGGAGACTGGGAAGCAAAACTCAACAGGATGCAAAGAGGCGAAATTGATCGTACTGCCTTCATGCAAGAAATTGTAGGTTTTACCGAGACAGTCGTCTCGAAGGCAAAAGCCCATATGGATACAGCAGTAAATCGGGTCTTCCCAGAGTTAGAAATAGCCTGTCCTGACTGTGATTGTCAGCCACGATTAAAGCAAACTGATGCCACATATGAGTGCCGCGATATTGACTGTAAATTTAAAATTTCTAAGTATATCGCTGGTCGCCAACTGCAAACCTCAGAAGCCATAGAACTACTTGATAAAAAAGTGCTACCGCAAATGGATGGCTTTGTGTCACGCTTCAATAAACCCTTCAGTGCCGGTCTAAAAATCGCTCAAACAGTTAGTAAAACTGGAAAACTAGGAAAGTGGAAAATTGATTTTGTCTTCGACTCAGATCTCGAGCCTGCTGAATCGCTACGAGAAGATCAAATCATCAAGCAGCTTGTTCTAAATAACGGAGTTGCAGGCACACTCTATGCCACTGAAAAAGCATATTATTTACCAGAAATGAAGACGAAAGATGCTCCAGAAGGATTTCGACTAGGTAAAACCATTTTACAAAAAGAGCTTGCCGCTAACGAAGTAGAAAGCCTCTTTTGTGTTGGTAAGACTGGTTTAATAGATGGCTTCATTTCAAAGCGCACGAAGCGACCATTTAAAGCACATCTTAACCTAGATTTTGAATCTGGTAAAATAGGCTTTGAATTTCCACCGCGCCAAACAAAGGGTGCTGCCAAAAATAAAAATGATAAAGACGCTTAAACTACATTGTTAGCGTTTAAGCATTGTGACATTTCTGGAAGATGTTTTTTTGATTTAATGAAACCTGAAATAAAACCAAATCGTCCTTTTTTCTCATCAGGTCCATGTGCGAAGCGTCCCGGTTGGTCGCTCGATGCTCTACAAGAAGCACTTGTAGGTCGATCTCACCGTGCTAAAGACCCTAAAGTACGTATTCAAGAGGTGATCCATAAGTCAGAAACTATTCTCAACTTACCGAAGGACTATGTGTGCGGTATCGTTCCTGCTTCTGATACTGGTGCAGTTGAAATGGCGATGTGGTCGCTACTAGGTGCCCGTGGCTTGGACATATGCGCTTGGGAATCTTTTGGATCTGGATGGGTGACCGATGTAATAAAACAACTCAAACTAGAAGATGTCTCTCGTCATGAAGCTGATTACGGATCACTACCAGATTTTACAAAGATCAACTTCAGTAATGATGTTGTTTTTACTTATAATGGCACCACCTCAGGGGTAAAAGTTCCGAACCTTGATTGGATACCCGAAAATCGTCAGGGACTAACCATTTGTGATGCTACTTCAGCAGTTTTTGCAATGGATATAGACTTCAATAAGTGTGATGTCGTTACTTGGTCATGGCAGAAAGTTATGGGAGGTGAAGCTGCACATGGCATGATCGTACTTAGTCCTCGAGCAATTGAGCGACTGGAATCCTACACTCCTGCTTGGCCACTGCCCAAAATTTTTCGTATGACTAAAGGAGGTAAACTAATCCAAGGTATTTTTGAGGGTGCTACTATTAACACAGTATCTATGCTTTGTGTTGAGGATGCCCTAGACGGGCTTAATTGGGCAGAATCGATAGGAGGCTTGCCCGCGCTTATTAAGCGCTCTGAGGCAAACCTCAAGGTCGTGAGTGACTGGGTCGCAAAAACCGACTGGATTGACTTCTTAGCGAAGCATACAGTCACTCGCTCGAATACTTCCATTTGCCTAAAAATTATTGCCCCTTGGTACCAAGCGCTCACCCCTGAAGAGCAAACGAAAAAAGCCAAAGAACTGGTAAAGCTTATTGATAACGAAGGAGTCGCATACGATTTCGGCAGCTACCGCGATGCACCTCCTGGCATACGACTATGGGGCGGAGCTACAGTAGATGCTGCAGATACAGCCAAGCTGCTACCGTGGCTGGATTGGGCCTTCAAAGAGCTTCGATGAAAGGAGCGTTGAATAAGGGCACAGACTGCTGTTGCCCGAGTCGTAAAAATCTAACTCAATTGCCAGAAGATCAGTACGAGTCCCCACCACACACTCAGAAATCAAATTGTGGATTAGAGGGAATGATACAAGTCGATGCAGGCTCTTTTCACATGGGATATGAAGGCCCTGATTCATTTCCTGAAGATGGCGAAGGACCGAAAAGAAAAGTAGAATTAGATAGTTTTTATTTGGATCAAACAACTGTGACTAATTTACAGTTTTCCAAATTTGTTGAAGAAACAGACTATGTAACCGATTCAGAAAAATTCGGCTGGGCTTATGTTTTTGTCGGACAGCTTAAGAAATCAACTGTGCGTAAATTAGACCAATCTAAATCCGTCAAAGGCCTACAATGGTGGGTTGGTATAGACGGTGCATACTGGAAAAAACCAGAGGGACCCGGATCGACTATAAAGAGCCGTATGCATCATCCTGTAGTTAGTGTGTCGTGGAATGATGCATTAGCATATGCTAACTGGGCTAATAAAAGACTACCAACCGAAGCAGAATGGGAATATGCAACAAGATGGAATAATGACCAATCAGGAAAATTTCCTTGGGGTGATAATCTTACGCCTGGTGGAAAGCATCGGTGTAATGTATGGCAAGGCGTATTCCCAAATGATAACAAGTGCGAAGACGGTTACCAATGGACAGCACCAGCAAAGTCTTTTCAAAGATACAACAATGGCTTTTATAATCTAATTGGAAACGTTTGGGAATGGTGCGATGATTGGTTCAGTAATAAATGGCACATTGAGAATTCACAGAAAGCACGAATTAACCCCACTGGACCTAATTGTGGCAGTAAAAAGGTCATGAAAGGTGGCTCATTTTTATGCCACGACAGCTATTGTAATAGATATCGTATTGGTGCGCGTACTAGCAATACTCCAGACTCAGCAACTACCAACCTTGGTTTCAGGTGTGCAAAGGACCTATAAATGCGACTCGGTTAATGGATGCTAACTAATCGAGCAATCGACTTACTTTTAAATCGACTATTATGTGACCGATACTTTGGTCACGATTAAATATCTTTTGAGACAATGACTGGCAAATAGTATTTGATTCTATGCGCTCTGTTCGTCCATTTGTAAAGTGCACTTCAATCTGTTCTAAATCACGATTACTAAACTGGTAGATAACTGGCATTTGCATCAAAGTAAAAATCATAGTACCTTTTTCGATAGTAAAAGTATGGGTAGATTTATCTCTTAATAGTAAATCAACTTGTGACTTTTCCATGAGAAGTTCACTAGCACGAAGTAAAGTTGGGTTACAGGTGATTTCTCCATTTACGAGTTGCACACCAAGCTCCCCAAAACGTGCAAGAATTCCTTCCTTAACCATACCAGTTAAACCAGGCTGTTGTGCTCCGCCATGAAGTGGTGTGTGAGAATAAGCATCTGCAGGAAAGGCGCCGTATTGTTTTGCGGTTTTCCTAAAACCAAGCCCACCTTGGATGCAGTAATAATGTTTACTTAAATCTTTTTTAATTTCCGTATCCAGTTCATGATTATATACTTCCAGGGTAGCTAGCATCAACTTTGATACCATATGCCAGTAGATACTACCAAGCCCTTCGTATGCAAACATGGTACCACTTCGACCGGTAAAATCATCGTGCTTAAAAGTTAACTCATATAAATCTAAGATTTCTTTTGAGGCTAACTCAAAGTCCTCCAACTGGGTATACTCTTCGCCCAAATTCGTTATGACGTCTTGTAAATCGTAGGCATTTTTAATGCTTGGTACAAATCGTGACGTATCATTAAGTACTGGTTCCAATATGCGATGATCATTCGCACTGAGCATAATTTTTAAAATGCTGTTATCTAAAACTTTCTGTAATTCAATACGATTAAATTCAAGGAAGGTAGGAAGTGCTCTATTAGCGTATAACATATAGCTATTACGCTCCTCGCAATACAACTCGCTTGCTTTCAGGGCGGTAAGCATTTTACAAGCATCAGATCCACCTATTATACCAGAACTAAGAGCAGAAACTTGACCTTCGAGCATTAGACCAAGATGGCGAACTCGAGCACATTTAGCTGTTAGATCCAGTTGTAATATATTATACGAATGATAGAGCTGATCCGTACGCTTACTCGTATGTAAAGTGTCAGAAATACAACGTCCTGCATTCGCCAACAAAGACCTTAAGTCACTTAAAGAAAGTTTAGATTTTTTAGTGTAATTATTGGCATAAACACTCTCTCTATATTTTTGACCGCTAATACCCAGTGCTTTTAAAGCATTGTAGCGCTTACTATCGTCACCTAAATCTGTTTTAGAGAAATTTGCAAAAACTTCGTTTAGCTCAAATATCAAATTAATAATAGATTCGTGCAACTCATATTCAACCGGTGAATCTGGTAATATTTTACTTAAAAATTCGATGTATCTATTTAAATAACCAGTAGTGACTACTGATAATCCAAATCCTGCTAAAGCATTATTTGCATCATTCCACTCAGGACGTTGCGTATTCATCCAAACACCACCTGCTGGAACAAAATTACTTAATTTAATAAGTAGTGGGATCAAAAGTTTTTCGATAAGTTGCGCGTGTACAATTTCTCCATTATTACAATGCAAGAGTTTACCATCAGCTCCATATTTTGAAACTCGAACCTGGATTGCCTCATTCTTAACAACATTAAAATTAATTGAATTATTCGGGTCACGCTCCAATTCAGCAAAGGCCTTAATTTCATAAGGTACATCTGCAAATACAAACTCATTAGCAGATAGATTATTAACTAACCAACCTGGACTTACTTGCTCACTAAATTCAAGGAGCTTTAATAAATATATAATTTGGTGATCACCCCAGTAGCCAATCGATGCCCATGGATCATTATCATCAGGCTCTTCCCACTCGATCCCATTACTTGTAATTCTATACGGGTTATACCCGTCAGCAGTTGATGCATTTAAAAATTTACGAATAAATGCTAAATTATAATTTGGGAAGCTCCAAGACAATGCCTCCCAATTCTGAAAAATATCTCTCCAGTTACCTTGAAATCCTACAACTGGACTACCCGTAGCATCTTTAGTCTTAATTGAAAAAAGATTCCATGGACGGCTAGGATCTCCGTGACGTCGGCTAAAAACGAGTGGTAAATATTCCAAACAAGCACGTCGTACCTGTGGCTCAGCTGTCTCGCTAAATTCAGCTAATTGCATAATCGATAGTGAATTAGGTAATTTATTTATCCATGCATCGAAGTTGGCGGCATTTGCATCAATAGTACTACGTAGATGTAGGTCGAGTTGATTGCGATCAATCTGATAACTATTATCAAACACACCACCTCGCATGATATTAAACAAAACGTTAGCACAGTGATGCGCGCTAACAATTGATTCACCACTTATTTGCTGGCCATCGGCGGCAGCAACCAAATGCGCTAAGTGCGCACTACCATTCTTAATATCAACTGCAACTGAGCGTTGCATTTCACCTGGATCTTTAAGTGCCTCGGATAAGTCCCCTACTTTTTTCTGTGACTGCTCTACATCGGCGACTTGCATCCAACTGTGAGAAGAAAGAGGCTTAATTTTTACTTTTCCAGCGTTATAAAAACATCCTCGTGTGCCTCGTACCGTCATTCTTTTTGGACAAACTCCGGTTAATAAAAAATTCTCTATATCTTGTGGATTATGTAGAATAGTAGAGTTTGGCCACCCTAGAGACCAAACCACTGAAGCGGTCAAACACTCAACTGGAATCGGTTCGTCTACAATCCCTGAAGCTAAGCGATGCGTTAATAGTTGATACTTCTTATCCAACTCTGAAAGCCTGTAAGCATCCACAAGGCAACTCATGCTTTGTTGCATACGAACACCTACATTAGAAGGCAAAATGTTAGCTAACCCATCAACAATGACGGGCTCTTTGGGAGTATCTCCTATATTGGATAATTCACAGGTACGAACAAATCCGAATTTTTCAGAAGTTTGCCACCGGTAAGTAAACTTTAATTGTAGTTGGTGATTTAATTCTTCAAAAATTAAACTATCACCAAATAAACTCTTATATAGTCTGCGCTGAATACTGTACTGACGCGCGGCATCTGGTTTAAAAGGCTCCCAGCGAAAACCGTCAGAAAGAATGATCGTTTGTGGACCCGTGCAATTCCAATCATCAATGATGCGGTCGACGGTGTAATATGGGAAAAGAGCGTTTTCTGGTGATTCTCGACCAGCACTCAAAGAACCGTTTGATGCAACAAAAAACCAGTGGTTACTAGCGCTCACCATAGTCAAGAAAAAGACAGGAAATTGATCAAGTCCATCAATGTACATAAATGACTCGCCATCAATGTTTACAGCTCCTGAAAATTGAGTGCCGGACAAATGACTACTTTTATTTACTTGGCACAATGTGGCATTCATGTCTCCGTTGGATTCTGGCATATCATATGCTCGTTAGAATATTAATGAGTAAAAAGGTGCTATTACACATCAAAAAAGAAAAAGGAAATACACCAATATTATACTCAAAAAACAACTCTACTTAAACTTGCATAAAATTGCACTGCTTCTGTCAATGTTTTCTATAAGATAATTCTATAACTAGCCATCATACACAGTTTATATCGATGTTAAGCGTACCCACAGAAATAAATCAACAAGCATTAGCTGACGCACTTAATGTCTCAAGGTCGACTGTCTCTAGAAGCTTCACCAATCATCCTGGTATAAAGCCTGAAACGCGAGCTAAGGTATTTGAACTAGCCTCTAAGTGGGGTTACCACCACATGCAAAATCGCATGTCCAATGCAACGCAGAGGAACTCAGAAAAAAGCGGTAATTTTGCGATTATAATATGCTCAAATGTAGGTGAGTTCAATCGTGGTGATTACGACAGTCCTGGAAGATTGCTACTCAAAGGTGTATCCGAATACACCCAGTTAGAAAATATAAGTCAATCAGTACACTTTGTAAGCCCAAGCGCTACATCCATCCGTGACAGAACTTACCAATCAATACTAAAGCGTCTTGGTGGCGATTTGAGCGGCCTATTATTAATGTACCCTTTCCCGAAAAAAATCGTTGATATACTCAATGTTCAGTACTCCTGCGTATCGCTTGTTGAACAAAGAGGAGCAGGCGCGGTAAATTGCGTTGATGTAGATCATTATCAAGGCATCGCCTTAATTATTAATGAACTAATTAAGCTTGGACATAAAAGAATCGGTTTCTATACGAAGCATTACGAAGTCGAGGCTAGTTGGTCACTTAGACGATGTGGAGCCTACTTTGAAAAGATGACGCAACTGGGGCTTCCAATTCATGAAAAGGATATGATTAATATATCTCCGCAGGCTATCGGTTCCATAGAAGATAGTTATGATATGGCCGCTAAGCAAATTAAAGATGGAGTGACAGCTTTTGTTTGTGCAGCTGACCACCAAGCTTATGATTTAATAGATGCACTTAATAAGCGCGGTATACGCGTACCTGAGGATGTCTCTGTTACTGGATTTGATGGCATCCAACCTCCGGCTAAGAAAGTACCACTCAGTACAATTAAAATTCCTTATAATGAAATCGGCTTTCAAGCAGCTAAGCGGCTAAATGACCTTGTTCATAAAAAGTATGGTCCCTCTCAACATATTTTAATGGGATGCACTCGCCTTGAAGGTCGTACTCTCGATTATCCAAGCCATTTAAAAACTGCATCTGTAATCTAACGAATTATCTGTATGCGTTTGATAGCTCCCTTAAAGGCATAGTTTGGAACACTCTTATTGACGATTTGTGCAGCTCCTGCGCCTAAAACTAATGGTCTTTTAACTGGAGCCTTGAATGGTTGAGGAAGTGCCACACTGTCCACACACTCACCATTCAGATACAGTGATAAACGATTATAGTCAATTACAGCTCTTAACGTAGACCAAGCGCCTAAGCTATTAGCACTCGCGTCAATTGTAGTTCGAGTTGCAATCCAGGTACGACACAAAACCGCAATACCTAAACGACCATCTTGTAAAAATATTTTATATCCAGAATTAGGTCCTGCATGTGTCACGAGAACACCGTCTGCGTCTGCCTTAAAATCAAGTTCAATTACATAAGGCCATGAGGCTGGATCAATCTTAGGGTTGTAGCCGAATTTTAATCCACTACCACTCCCATCAAATACCATAGAGTTGCCGCTAAATGTACAATCGTTAGCAACGACATGAATATCTGAATTAGAGGCATCTTGAAGTTTTCCATCTAGTACAGTGAAGTCACATATCGTGCCTTGCTCTGATCGGTAACGAGGTAAATTCTTGGGAAATACGTCTACGCGCCAGCCAGATTCAAAAATTTGTGCATCCAGCACTTGGCGCATTTCATCATGAAGTGCTTTGTGAGCATCTATTCCAGCTAAATTATTTATTTCGTGCGGATCATTATGAAGATCATAAAGTTCGTCTCTATCATCTATGTCAGGATAACGGATGAGTTTATAACGATCGGTACGAGCAGCTACCATAGTCGGAATAGAATGCACTAAATCCATCCAATACTCATAAAAAATACTCGTACGCCACTGCGTATTTTCTTGCTCCAATAAAGGGCGCATAGATAAGCCCTGCATAATCTCTGGTACTGAAACATTTGCATAATCGAGCACAGTCGGAGCAAAATCTAGATTGGTCACTAATCCAGCAACTGAAGTAGTCGGCTCAATTTTATTAGGATACACAATAATCATCGGAATGCGGAGGCTTTCCTCGTAAGCCAGGCGCTTATCCCAGCGGCGATGCTCCATATGAAAATAGCCATTATCACTGGTAAAGACGATCAAAGTATTGTCTAAAGTACCGCGCTTTTTTAAGGCGGCAATCAGTCGACCAACGCCATCATCAACAGCGGAAACGCAGCGAAGCTGCTTCACGTACTTGGTGTTGCGTTGCCATGGTTTGACGGCAATTGATTCAGGCACTTGATCCGCCTCTAGCTCTCGTGTGCGCCACTCCCAGCGATAATCTCTAATTTGCTGTCGACGCATCCATTCCGGTTTATTTTTAAAATCATCGACCCAGCTTAGCGGTTGAGGGAGTGATCGACCCTCTCCAAATGCATCTTTGTGGCGCTCAGCAGGTTTAAATGGCTCGTGTACGGCTTTATGCGATAGCGCTACAAAATACGGTTTGTCGAGTGAATGCTGCTCTATAAATTCAATAGTTTTATCTGTGAGTAAATCAGTTGTATAGCCCTTAAAAGAGATCTCATCACCGTTAATGTTAAACTTTGGATTGTGGTACACTCCCTGTCCTTTAAAACTTAACCAATAATCAAAGTATGGGCGAGGCATAGCGTGATCACCCATGTGCCATTTCCCGATCCATGCAGTTGTATACCCAGAGG
>MDSV01233643.1_pt1 | contig 12816 bp, 12 predicted proteins | sample 810851 | NCBI WGS metagenome assembly MDSV01 (sample SAMN05326640, study PRJNA326480) | marine metagenome | isolation source: seawater | place: Atlantic Ocean: North East | collected 2012 | reverse complement strand
TAAGGAAAATGAACCCATTTAATACTTTTTATAAAATTTAACGTCTCGTGAGCTTCGTCCTCAGTCTCCGTAGGGAAGCCGTGCATAGTATATAGACCAACAACAACAGATGGATATTTTGTTGCAACATATTGGATATTTTCACGAAATTTTTCAACATCAAGATTTTTTCTCATAATTTTTTGCATACGAGGTGATGCATGTTCAAGAGAAAGATTCATTCCACCTAAACCTCCTTCAATCATAATATCTAACAATTCTTTTGTAAAAAGATCACCTTTTAATCCATTAGGAAACATAAATTCTATATCCATGCCAGCTTTCTTTACGCTATTAAAAAAAGAGGCACAGTGTTTTACGTTTACGTTAAAAATATCATCAATAAATTCAATTCTTTTGATTCCCATATCATAAAGTATTTTAACTTCTTCAACTATGCTTTCTACAGATCTACGATAATGATTAATTGTAGTTTTATAAATATCGCAATAAAAACATTTATAAGGACACCCTCTTGTTGCTTGCATGGCCATAGAATATTTCCTGCCCGCATGACCTACATATTTATGATACTTTGTATAGTCTATTAAAGAACGATCGATCAATGGAAGATCATCTAAACTAGGAAGTATAGAAGTTTGGTGACCAATTTGAGCTCTGCTAGAAGTTTTAAAAATTTGGTCTTCTTTTCTTACAACATTTTTTCTTCCACCAATTATTTCGTAATTAACTGATTTTGATTTTTCAGTAGAGGTTTTTTCCAAGTTTGCAGTCGCCATATTAACCTTACTTTACATAATAAAAATAGTTAATCAATAGCATCTAAGCTACCATCTCCATCAAATAGGCTGGCATCCCATTCTATATCCTCTGAAAATACATTTTTTAATTCATCGCTTATTAATTTATAAAAAAAAGGAGAAGATGAAAGTGTTCGTATATAAGGATTCGTTTTTAAAGCTTGTTCTCTAATATTTTTACCAAATCCCATTAATTCTAAAATATGAACACCTTCTTTTTTAGCATATGTAGCTGCATTACCAATCAAGTTACTTATATCTTGTTCATTGTTAGAAGAGGTTTGTAAGTCCACAATCTTCATTCTTTTCAATCCTATTTCTTTGTTGTCAGATCTCATAATTATTATATATCCAATTAAATTATTATCATTTGATAAAGTTAGAACTGAAACTCTTTTTTCTTTAATTCCTCGAGCAAAACGCCATTCTAAAGATTGACTGTTACGATCAGCCATTAATTTATTTTTTTTTTGCAATATATCCCAAAATGAATCAAATTTTTTATCAAAAGATTTAATTTCAGAGGTTATTTTATTTGTATAAAAATTTTTATTTCGCTTTACAACAAAATCATAAAATTTAATTATTATAGCCATTATGAAGGCAATTGGTCCAATTTGAAGTTTGAATTTTTTCTTAATAGCAGACTTTATAAAATTAGGATAGTCAAGGACCCAATAAATAATCTTTTCGTAATCTTTAGTTGGAACATTTTTAAATTTAAATGATTTTAATATTTTCGAACTTCTTTCAGTACGTCTATTATCAACTAATAGATCAACATTTTTTTGATAAATCCATTTGAAAATTAAGTTCATGCTGTCGCCTCTATAAGAATTATCAACTGCCCATGTGCTAACTACTGAAGCTTTATAGTTTTTTCCATTGAGTCTGTAATTCATATATAAATTTAGAATTACTCCAACGATGTTTTTTTCATCATTCTCAATAACCCAACCTATGGGCACATTTTCAAAATTATTATAATCAGGAAAATTTTTCCAAACTTCCTTATTAATTTTTTTAACTTTTAAATTATTTCTAACACAAAGTTCTTTGATTTTTTCAAAATCATCAAAGTTTGCTGCACGTATTCTCATGATTTTTCCAAATTCAAAATATCAACAACATAAATTTTATTTATGCAGTGCTTCCACCATCTACTGTTATTACTGTTCCAGTAATTTTTTTAGTTTCTTTAGATAATAAATAAGATACAGCACCCGCAATATCTTCTACATGTGCTAAGCCTAACGGAGATCTTCTCTTTATTGAATCAAGTTTATTTCCTTTCATACCTGAAGTCATATCTGTTTCTATGTACCCAGGAGCAACACAATTTACAGTAATATTTGATTTTCCTAATTCACGAGAAAGAGATCTTGTAAATCCTTCAATCCCAGCCTTTGATGCCGCATAAACCGAAAGACCATTAAATCCAGTAGTGGCAATAATAGATGATATGTTAACAATTCTTCCAACCGAATTTACCAACATTGAACGAGATGCATACTTTGTTAAAACAATAGCAGATTCAAGATTTACACGTAGAGTTTTTGAAATTTCCGTTGAGTGCATTGTTGCAAGAACACCATCAAAAGCAATTCCTGCGTTATTTACTAATCCATAAATACTTTTATATTTTTTTGTAATTTTATTAATGAGTTCTGGAATACCTTCTAATTTCTCCAAATCATATTTAATGAATTCAGCTTTGCCGGAAAATTTACCTTTAATTAGTTTTTCAAAATCAGGCGTTAATTTCCTTCCAATACCTACAACGCAATATCCTTCATTAACTAATTTATTAGATATAGATAAACCAATTCCACGAGCAGGACCAGTAAGTAAAATAGTTTTCATTACACTTCCCTAACAATTTTGCCAGATGAATTCAAGTTGAACCTAGGAACAATTTTAATAGAAGCTAATGATTTGTGTCGATCAAGCATTTCAACACTATATTCTTGTAAAAGTTTTTTTGCTTTATTTTCATCAGTTTGTTGATCTATTAAGGTGACATCAGCCGCTACTAGAGAACCTGTTATTGGATTAGATTTAGCATAAACGCGAGCTGCAGATACTAATGGATGTTTTAAAAGAATATTTTCAACTTCCTCAGGATAAACTTTGTCTCCCCCTACATTGATTACTCCATCTTCTCTTCCTCTAAATAAAACTCTATCATTTTTAATTTCTACGGAGTCTCCGGTATCAATCCAACCATCATTTGAGGCAAATAAAATTTCAGATCCTAAATATTTATTATTAACTTCTTTATTACGTACATAAAGTTTGTCATTTTTAATTTTAATATCAACACCAAAAGGAGGATTCTCCAAATAGTCTTTTGGAAATCCAGCTTTTTTATCTACAACAGAAAAACCAACTCCAGATTCTGTGGATGCAAAAATATGAGCTATACGTGCTTTTGCAAAATGATTTGAAACGGCAGATAAAATTCTATCATCTGCAATTTCTCCACCTAATGTTGCTTGCAACAAAGTAAGTTTACTTGAATTTGGAGTCATTAATATTTTTCTCCAAAGAGTAGGGGTAGCACTCAAATGAGTACACTTATGTTCAATAAAATTTTTAATTTTTTTTTCTAAAGAGAAATTAAAAACAGGTTCAATTAATACAGATCCAGAAATAATTGATTGTAATAATACCTGCAAGCCTGCAAATCTTGTATAATCATAAAGCATACCCCAACGAACATTGCTTCCTCGCTTTAGATCAGTTTTAGTTGTGCGAGTTAAACTTGATAAACTGTGACTAACTAATTTCGGATTTCCAGTAGTACCGGAAGTTGTTAAAATCCAACGAGTTTCTTCAGGAGTCTTTTTTGACTTAAAAGTATTAATTAGACTCTCAAAGTCATGAAATATTGGTGGTATATTTTTTATTTTATTTAAGTTTAGAGTAGCGTCACACAAAATTGCTTCAAAATTTCCACTTTTAGCGAAGAAAGATATAAGTTCTGTCGGCGTAGATGTAGATATAAGGGCAAACGAATCTGCCAAACCATCTATTGCAGTTATTATTGGTAAAGTTTCACTAATATTAGATTTGCAAATTAAAATTCGTGAACCTGAAATTTTAGATAAATCATTTTTATATCGATTAAGTATTTGATCACGTGTTATTTGGTTGTTATTTGATATTAATAAAGCTGAATTATTTGGAATTTTTTTTAATCTATCTTTTAATATCATGCTGGTTTATTTGTCCGATAAAATTCTACCAACTCTCCAAATGTTTTTGGATAATATGCTTCTGTAGAAATAGTAAACGGATCATAACCTAAAGCCTCTTCAAGTCGTGTTATTAAAATCGCATGCCCAAGTGAGTCCAATCCAGAATCTAATAAAACAGTTTCATTTTTTATTTCTGGTGACGACTTTCCTTTATTCTGACTGCTGTAAACTTCTTTAAAAACAGATAAAATTTGCTCAAACAATGCAGACTTATTATTTTGATTGTTAGTCGACTTTGTCTTTGTCATATGAATTAATTAATAGCACTTACTTTAGAATTTGGCAAATTTGCTTGAATAGTTTCAGTCTTTAATTTAAAACCCTGCAATATGCCCCTATAGCTCAATTGGTAGAGCAACTGATTTGTAATCAGTAGGTTCGCGGTTCGAGTCCGTGTGGGGGCACCACAATCATCAATGTTTGTTTAATTTATTTTTCTAATTAAAGACAAAGGTAAACCATTTCTTTCAACTTTAAAAATATCTTTTCCAACAAATTTAACAAAACAATTGGTGACACTTATTTCATTATTTATGCCATAGTCTAAAATAGCCCTGTTAGTCATTACAATAAATTCTGAATCTTTTGGATTTACAAGATCAATATTAAAATAACCTTTTTTATTTAAATATGTTTCTACAGTTTTATTAGAAACACCACATGTAGAAAATTTTAAATTTTTATTTTTAGGAAAAGAAGAAATTTTAAATAATTCATTAATAGAGGATGTCCAGTAATCATTTTCAAATTTCGTGTATCTATACTTTGTTTCGCCATTTAAAGCATTTAAATATGTATAATGATATGGCGTGATAGCAAAAAAATTATAAATAAAAAAAATAATAAAAAAAAATAATGTTATTGATGTAATTTTTGATTTTTTATTTTTAAAATTTTCAATAAGATAATAAATTGATAATGCTGGTATTATACAGAAATATGGAATAGTCCATAAAAATAGTCTTAAACCATCATAAATAGGATAGGGAATAAAAAGAGTTATTACGTCAGGATAAAGAAGAATTAAAATAAGAAAAAAAATTTTTGAGTTAAAATATTTAAATTTTTTCGTATAAAAATTTTTTGACCATATAAAAAATATTACAAACAATACATAAGTAATTAATATATATTCAGGAGATTTATAAATAAAATTTTTTAGAAAATAAAATTTTGGGGCCTCAATTGAAAAAAAATAATTTCCATTTATCATATTGCAACACCATCCAGTTTTATAAGTTGAAGAAAAAGTACTCATAAAAAATTCATATGGTAACAGTAGTATATTGGGATGAGCGTCAATCCAGAAAAGCATTATTAATGAATAAAAAACAAAGAAACATTTAATCAAATCATATAAAAATTTTTTGTAGCTAAAATTTTTACTTATAAATTTTTTAAAGAAAAAAATTTCTAAAAAAATTAATAATATAATTGGGAGCAGCGATCCTAAGAAAACTAATTGTATTCCAGTAGCTAGTGCAAGTAAAATTCCTATAAATACAACTCTCCTTAAACTTTTTTCTTTAATTTCTTGTATTCTTAAATAGTCAATTGCAAGATAAGTAATCCAAACATGACTAAAGGCAAGAATTGTATCCTTGCCATTAAATCCCATGTGACCAAAAAAAATTGGATAAAAAAATAATACTAAAAAAGTAATTTTCCCTACTTTTTTATTGAATATTAAGTTGCATAGTTTTGAAATACCGAAAATTGTTGCTAAAGAAAAGAATAAATTTATTAAATGCGATACTTGGATTTTATATTCCAAAGGAAAAAATTTAGTAATTATATATTGAAAGGACCAATAAATTGCCGAATAATTTTCTCTGTATGTAACTTTTTTATCTACTTCGCCAAAAGACAACAAATAATCCAGGGTGACTTTCCCATTTTCTAATTGTGAATCTTGATCCCAGGATTGTCCAATAATTAGCGCACAGTATGCAGAAAACAAAAATAAAAAAAAAAGTAAAATATTTTCTTTTTTTTTAATCATTGTTTTATTTAAATTTTGATTTTAAGAGTAATTTAATATAATTATTAAATTATATACCATATAATGAGGCCAAAAACCAAAAAAATAAAACATTGTCTGCTTTGCAAAAAGAAAGAACTTAAAAAAATATTTTCTTTAGGTAATTTGTTTGTAAGTAATTTTGTTATTAAAAGTAAAATTAAAAAAGGAATAAAAGCCCCTTTGACCCTTTTATATTGTAAAAATTGTTCACTAATACAACTTTCTCATATAGCGCCACAGGAAATCATGTATAAAAGATTTTATTGGTACAAATCAGGAATAACAAAAACTATGCGTGAAGGATTAAGAGGAATTTTTAAGGATAGTTTAAAATATGTAAAGCTTTTCAAAAAAGATTTAGTTCTGGATATTGGTGCTAATGATGGAACATTATTAAAAAATTATAGAAATAAATGTTTAACCTTAGGTTGTGAACCAGCTAAAAATTTACAAAAAGAATTAAAAAAAAATTGTAATTATAGAATTGAAAACTTTTGGAGTATTAAACAGTTTAATAAAATGTCCTCTAAATTTGATTTACCAAAACCAAAAATTATCACAGCTATTGGAATGTTTTATGATCTCGAAAATCCAAATAGTTTTATTAGAGATGCTGCTTTAAGCTTGCACGATGATGGTATTTTTATTGCACAACTTATGTGCCTAAAGTCAATGGTTGAAAAAAATGATATTGGAAATATATGTCATGAACATATTGAATTTTACTCTTTAAAGTCTTTAAAATATCTTTTTGAAAAAAACGGACTTGAAATTTTTAAAATAGAAGAAAACGACATTAATGGTGGAAGCTTTAGAATATATTGTAGAAAATTAAGGAATGGTAGCATAAAACTACCATACGAGAATGTTAATAAAATGATGAAAACTTTTGTTAAAAGAGTAAAAATGAATAAAAAGGTTATGACAAATTTTTTAAATAAAAAAAGCAAAGAAGGGAAAAAAATATTTCTTTATGGAGCATCTACTAAAGGAAATACTTTATTACAATATTACAGCATAACTAGTAAGCAAATACCCTTTGCCGCAGAAAGAAGTCCAGACAAGTGGAATAAATATACAATTGGAACAGGTATCAAAATTATTAGTGAAAAAAGAGCTAGAATACTTAATCCAGACTTTTTTTTAATTACACCCTGGGCTTTTGTAAAAGAATTTAAAAAAAGAGAAATTAAATGGAGGAAAATGGGTGGCAAATTTATAATCCCTTTTCCAAAAATGAAAATAGTTTAATGAAAAAGAAAATTTTAATATTAGGTGTAACAGGGCAAGATGGTTCTTTACTAGCTGAGTATTTAACAAAAAAAAAATACCAAGTATTTGGTTTAATAAGAAAATCTTCAAACCGTAATTATGAGAATTTAAAAAACTTAATTAATAAAAGTAATTTTAAACTTTTACAGGGAGACCTTTTAGATTTTATATCTATTGAAAATATTATTAGAAAAGTAAAGCCTGACGAAATATATAATTTTGCAGATCAAGATCATGTTAGATGGAGCTCACAAATACCCAGTTATTCTTTCGATATAACAGCAAGATCAGTTTTTAGTATGTTAAATTTAATAAAAATTCATTCTCCAAAGTCGAAATATTTTCAACCTTTTTCCTCTAACATGTTTGGTGATACAAAAAAAAGAAAGATTAATGAACAAGATTCGTTTAGCCCATTAAGCGTTTATGCTCTTAGTAAAGTCACAGCTTTTTATATTTGTGAATATTTTAAAAGGGTTCATAATTTAAAGATATATGGTGCTATTTTTTTTAATCACGAGTCTGAGAGAAGAACATCTGAATATGTTTCAAGAAAAATTACAAGATCTGCTGTTAGGATATTTCTTAAAAAACAAAAAAATTTATTTTTGGGTGATATTAATGCCAAAATAGACTGGGGTTATGCAAAAGATTATGTAGTTGCAGCTTATAACATGATGCAAATAAGAAAACCTGATTTTTTTGTAATAGGAACGGGTAAAGCATATTCAATTAAAGATTTTGTAAGAAAAAGTTTTAAATATTTAGGTTTAAATTATAAAAAATATTTAAAAATAGACAAAAAATTGATTAGAAAAGTAAAGAACAAAACCTTGGTTGCTGATACTAAAAAAGCTAGAAAAATTTTTAAATTTAGACCTACAACTACTTTAGATCAATTAGTGAAAATCATGATTCAAAATGATTTGAGGATTGAGAAAGATAAAAAAGAATAATGTCTTTAAAAACCTCAATTATACTTTGTACATACAATGAGTCAAAATATATAGAAAATACTATAAAAAATTTAAATGATAATATATCTGATTTGGAGTTAGTGATTGTAGATGATAATTCTTTAGATGGAACTGTAGACATTATAAAGAAATTAAACAAAGATAATAAATATAAAACTGTTTTTAGAAAAAAAAGTAGAAGTTTGGCTTCAGCATTTGTAAGAGGAATAACAGAGACAAGTGGAGGCTATATTGGTTGGCTTGACACAAACCAAAGTGAACTTGCCCCAAAATTTAATATTATGATAAGTGAACTTGAAACAGACAGTGACATAGTGATTATGTCTCGTTATATACCTGGAGGCGGTGATGAGAGGTTATTGTTAAGATCGCTAGCTAGTAAATATTTTAACTTGTTTGCTAGACTTGTACTCAGAATACCTATCAAAGATTTAACAAATTCTATATTTTTAATGAAAAGAAAAGTGTTAGATGAAGTCACATTTCTAGGATATGGCCATGGTGAATTTTTTTTTGAATTTTTATATAATGCTTATAAAAAAGGATATAAAATTAAAGAAATTCCACATGTTCAAAAAAAAGATTTAAATGCTCAAGATAGTAAATCTGCACCTAACCTAATTAGATTTTTTTATTTTGGAGCAATGTATGTTATTCGAATATTTTCAACAATTTTAAGAAGAAGAAATTAACCATGATTGAAAAAGTAAATTATAAAAATGATATGCTTGCTTTAATTGTAAGAGGAAAATATAGGAACAAAAAAGGTATTACTTTTTTTACACCAAAAGAATCAATTCAACAGTTTGGATATATGAGACATAAAAAATCTCATATCATAAAACCTCACCTACATAAAAAAAGAAAAACTAGAATTATGTATACTTCAGAGGTAATTTTGCTATTAAAAGGATTACTTAGAGTTGATTTTTATAATAATAAGAAAAAATATTTAATCAGTAAAATTTTAAAACCAAAAGATATTATTATGTTAGTAAAAGGAGGACATGGATTTAAAGTTTTAAAAGAAGTCGAAATGATCGAGATTAAGCAAGGTCCATACAGTCTTAGTAAAGATAAAATAAAATTTGAGAATATTGATGAGAATAAAATCAAGATCAAAAAATAAATTTATCCCAGTTAATGTTCCAAAAATTTTTAAAGAAGAAAAAAGATTTGTAAAACATTGTTTAGATACTGGTTGGATTTCTTCAGAGGGTAATTTTGTTCACAAGTTCGAAAAATCTTTTTCAAGATATAATAATAGAAAATTTGGTATAGCAGTTTCTAGTGGTACAGCAGCACTTGAAATAGCCATGAAATCTTTACAACTAAAAAAAAAAGATGAGGTAATAATTCCAACATTTTCTATTATATCAACAGCTCTTTGTGTGGTGAAATTAGGCTTAACACCAGTTTTAGTGGATGTTGATTTAAAAACTTGGAATATGGATGTTGATCAAATATTAAAAAAAATTAATAAAAAAACCAAGGCAATTATAATAACCCATATTTATGGTTTTCCAGTAAATTTAAAAAAAATATTAAAAATAGCTAAAGCAAAAAATATAAAAGTTGTTGAAGATGCTGCTGAAGTTATTGGACAAACATATTGTAATAAAAAGTGTGGAAGTTTTGGTGATATCAGCACTTTTAGTTTCTACGCGAACAAACACATAACATCCGGAGAAGGTGGAATGCTGCTGACTAATGATAAAAAATTATTCAAAAGATGTAAATCATTAAGAAATTTATGTTTTGGTTTTGGAAAAAATCGATTTAACCATGATGAAATAGGATGGAATTATAGAATGACAAATTTGCAGGCAGCTATGGGATTTGGACAGTTAAAAAATATTTCATGGATAGTAAAAAGAAAGAGAGAGATAGGCAGGAGATATATTTCAATTTTAAAAAAATCTAATAAAATTTATATTCAACCATACAAGCTAAACTATGCCACTAATATTTTTTGGGTTTTTGGAATATTATTAAAAAATAATATAAAAATTTCTAGAGAGCAGGTGGTAAAAAAATTATTAAATAAAAATATTCAAACAAGATTTTTCTTTTATCCAATGCATAAGCAAAAAATTTTTAAAAAAAATAAATTATTTCCGAAAAAAGAAAAATTTATAAATGCCGATTATTTATCAAAAAATGGTTTTTATTTACCTTCAGGACTAGGTATATCTAATTCTGAAATTGATTATGTTGGAAAAACTTTATTAAATATTTTAGAAGAGAAAACTTAAGTATAATAAAGAATTAATTTAAATTATTATGTTTAAAAAATTATTTTTTATTCCAAAACTTTTGTTTAAGTATAAAAGAAAAATATTCAAAGTTACTATATTTGAAATTTATTATTCAATACTTAAACGTAGATTGTATTATAAAATTCAAAATCATCCAGATAGAGCCGATAGCATGCCATGTCCATATTATTTTATATATAAAATATCAAAATTTTTTAAAAAAAAATCAATCAATTCTGCTGCAGATTTAGGATCTGGTAATGGTAGAATTGTAAACTTTTTATCTTCAAAGACTAAAATAAAAATGTATGGATATGAGATTGATAAAGAAATGTTTAATTATTCAATAAAGAATTTAAATGTAAATGCTCAAATTAAAAATGAAGATATAAATTTAATTAATTATAAAGATTTGGATGTTGATTGCTTTATATTAAATACTCCTTTCCTAAAAGATGAGATGTTAAGAAACCTAATTGAGAAGATTTTTTTAAGTAAAAAAAATTCTAACAGAAAATTTTATATAATAATTATCAATGTTGATGTTATTTTAAAAAAAATAAAATTAAATAATATCTTCGAAAATTTTAAATTAATAAAATTTATTAATGCAGGTCCTATTACGACATTTAGAATTTATGAAAATTTAATTATAAAGTAATGAGAAAATTTAATGGAAAGATTAATTTATAACATTTTTAATAAAATATTTATGAATGAGGTTGAAACTGAACTTCTTGACTATATCGGAGATGAAGAAAATAAAATTATATTTGATGTAGGTTGTTTTAGAGGCAATTTTACTAAAAACGTTATTGAACAAGAATCTAAAAAAAAATTGAAATCAAATTTTTTCTTATTTGACCCAAATCCAAATGCTAAAAATTATTTAAATTTTCTTTTAAAAGAAAAAAATATTAAGTATTTTAACTTAGCGTTAGATAATTCAAACGGTAAAAAAAAATTTACTTTAAACCAATACTTTGAGGCAAGTGGATCTAGTCTTGTTTCGCTGCATAAAGAAGATAAATTATATAATTTTACGAGGAAAAATTTTATGAAGATTTTTCAGCCTTTTAAAAAAATTAAAGATTACGTTGAAATTGATGTTAAGACACAAACTTTAGATAATTTTTGTTTAGAAAATAAAATAGATTTTATTCATTTACTTAAGTTAGATACTGAAGGTAATGAATTTAATATATTAAAAGGCGCTGAAAATTTACTTTCAAGAAATAAAGTTAAAGTTATATATACAGAAATATGCAGCAACAAAAAAGATTATAATAATAAATCTTATGAAATTAAAAATTTTTTAAAAAAATATAATTTTGAGCATATAAAATCATATAAAATTCCAACACTTGGATTTTTAAGTAAACTTAAAGCTACTGATGATTTATTTGTTTTTAAAAAAGTCTAACTTATTTTTTTTTGAATATAATGAAAAACAATTGAAGCACTGTTGGAAATATTTAAACTCTCAACTTTTTTGTTAATTTTTATATGAAATAAAAAATCAGAATTTTTTTTAGTTTGATAATTTAAACCATAACCTTCTGAACCAAAAAGAAGCACATTATTTCCTTTCCAATCATGATCTGCAAAATCTTTTTTAGCATTATTATCAAAACCACTTATCCAGAAATTTTTAGATTTAAGATATTTTAAAGTAGTGTTTATATTTGATACTTCAAAAATATTTATAATTTCTGTACATCCACTTGCACTTTTGTATAATAATTTACTTTCACTAGGATATGATCTTTCTTTTACAATTATACCGTCGATATTAAAAGAAGCAGCACTTCTTATAATTGAGCCTATATTTCTTGGATCTGTAACTTCTTCTAAAGCAACAAAATTTATATTATTTCTTTCAGAATTTTGTGATAAAAAATCTTTAATTGTAAAAATGTCTTGATGCTCTATTTCTGCAATTAAACCTTGATGAGATATTTGGTCTTTTGAACATAATCTATCTAATTCCCTTTTAGTTTTATAAAAAATTTTTACGTTTTTTAGTAAATTTTTATCTTGATTTTCTCTATTTAAATTTTTTTTAGATTCTTCAGTTAAAAAAACTCTTAATACACTTCTTTTAGGATTTTTTAGAGCTTCTATGACGGCATGTTTTCCAGCAATTAAAAAGCTAGTTTTCTTCATATTTTTATACAAATTAGCATGATTAATAGCATATATATGGGCAAAATCATTTATTGCATT